>Ga0123357_10013583_pt1 | contig 10578 bp, 5 predicted proteins | sample TergutEmb28metaG_FD_89873 | JGI IMG/M metagenome (GOLD analysis project Ga0123357, IMG submission 89873) | Embiratermes neotenicus P4 segment gut microbial communities from Petit-Saut dam, French Guiana - Emb289 P4 | ecosystem: Host-associated > Arthropoda: Insects > Digestive system > Gut ...
CCTGTTTGTCTAAAGTTTGATACCCAACGGTAAATCGTTTTCTTATCAGGAACAGCCTCCCGTCGACCAAGCGCAAAGCGGATGCGAAATGCACGCTGTGTTGCTACCGGCGACCCGCCATTTCTTATAAACTCCTCAACAATAAAGGTACAACGTTCTTCTAACCACACCATTGTATACATTGAAAACGAGACGTACACCGCTATTCGACAATATGATCTCCACCACCGTACGCGGTCCCCACCCGAAGCTATGACCCTCCAAAATTGGGGTGTTCTTTCTGCCGCATCCTGTATTATGTAAAATATATCCTATTTTTTAAATTTTGCAATGCTATTACAGTGTTTAAAATTATATGTATTGTATATATATATATATATATATATTGTATATTTTGTAGCAACATTGCAAAAAGCATACAGTTTAAGCAAGTAACGCAATGGTCTCCCAGATGATGGTGTAACAAACAACGAAACATGTAGGCGGAATATATGTGTGTAACATATTATGTGCATTTAGTTGAAATAAAAAAGAAGTGATTGTCAGTTTTTTTTATATTTCAAGTACGACCAGCCTCGTGGTCTAGTGGTCAGAGTCTCTGACTACTAATCATGAGGTCCCGGGTTCGATTCCCGGTTCTACTGTGGGAATTTTCCCTGAAGGGGAGGATTCCCGCGGTGACCATAGTCTGGGTAGGTTAGTAGAAATTAGGTTTAAGGGCCCTCCTGGCACTACATCCTCCTATATCGCCACTCACATCATCGGGACAACGTAACCGCGCTTCATGGGCGTCCCAACCTCAGAAGTCGGTTACGCTTCTGCCATGCCCAGGAGGGAAGACCACGAAGTCCGTAAAGGACGTGTGGGGCATTGGATAAAAAAAATTTTCAAGTACAGATGTTTGTTTGTGGTTTGTTGAACAACACTTCCAGTGTCTCAGTCTATCGTGTGTCCAAAGCTGGTCCTCGTCAAATTGACAGCAGAATAGCTGTACTTTCTGCGAAATGTAGGTAACATCTGACGATGTTACCTACATTTTACAGATAGATGTTCTCTTTAAATAATTTTATGTTTCTTGTAAATCTTCAGTCTTCTGTTAGCCATGACCTAAAAGAATCCTCTTAACCAAGTCGTATGACGTCAACCTCACGAAGTTTCTGACTTAAGGATAAAATGGAATGAATAAAATGTTCAAAGAAGCTGCTCGAGACCATCGTCATTGAATGAAACGGTTGTCTTCCAAAGCCTCAATATCTCTGTTAAGTGTTCACTTTCTTTTGTCCCTCTAAACCTTTACATCAATTCGTACACGTGTCTGCCCATACATTGTTGTATGGCATCCGTATTTCTTTTCCGTTTTGCAATTCAATTAGCTTCGATTTCGTCGTGGTGCACAATAATGTCACAATGGGTGATCATCGTGTGCTATCGAATATTAATGTCCCATCCGTGTTTGATTGTCCACTAATCTAACTACTACACGTCTATCCCAGTGCTCCCTGTCTTTGTCAGATGAACGCGAACTACTCGTGATTCATGTACCAGTTAATGACAGACTTCCTGTTTTCAGTGGCTGAATATTCAGTTGCAGATATGACTATTAATAATAGAAACCTCATCAAACCTTTTTGGCACTCATGTGAAATATTTGCGCAGTGTCTAGAATTCCTGCTCTCAAATAAAGTAAACTTCGTTTACGAAAATGAAATAAAATGTATTGGTATCGAATTAAAACCAAAGAACTGAAATGATAAACTTACTTATCCCGCTTTATTGTAATGTAAATAACAAGGAAAGAGACCACCAAAACACATCTTTATGAAATAAAGGTTTACTCAGCTATCCCATTGGGTCGAAACTTATAGCTGCTCAATCATTATTTCATGAAGTTGTGTTTGGTGGTCTATCTGTTTACTTCTTATTTATAAAGAATAGAAAACACCTAGTCATAAAAAACATGTGGATATTTTTATTTACAAAATTAAAGAACGTCATTTTGGGAAACTGTTTTACACAGGGTGTATCTGACATGCTTGTACAAACTTCAGAAGCGATTTCCCATGCCCAAACAAGGAAAAAGTTTTTTTTTTATCGATGTGTATCAGGAAACAGTTTTGGAGGTAGCCCAGCGACGTGGTGACTCATAGATTCAAGTGATGGACATATTGAGCATTTGTTGTGGCTTTGTCTTGATGAACAATTATAACTCAACAGTTATTAAATTGCGAGGGTGTTTAACAAATGTATTATGTTAGTTGTAAGTAATATATTACATAGCTATGTTGTATTTATTGTTGAACATACTCTTTCATTAAAAATAAAATCCACTCAATTAAGAACTGTGTTTATGTATATATTCTTCTTTGTTCTGAAGTGCAGTACTCGTGAATTTGTGCAAGCATTGCTTATAAATCCTATAGGAGAACTCGGCCTCGCTGCATAACCTCATTTTATTGTTTATGGTTACGTAAGGAAAAATTAAAATATGTTTTGAAATGTAACTAGCGTTTTGTTGCTACAAGATATATTCGGTTGTGGACGTGTGATTTGACTGAACGCTTCAACATAATGTGTAGACAAAATGGTCGACCGTTTTGAGTCGTTAGGTTAAATTCTCCGAGCGGGTGAACGTGTGTCAGTGTTGTTTACATTGTACGTAGCATTTAATTATCCAGGGGGCCATAGTCTCCAGGGTCGAGACCTCAATGTTATCGTGTCATCGAACAAACATCGACATGTACGTAATTGATGTTGCGTCTGTGGTTGCCTGCTGTCCCTGGGGGAATCCTGAATAATAAATCCAGCGTACGTAACAAGTTGCATACTAATAAGTTTCACTGTTTTCTTCTTCAGACGTCTAAACTTGCTGAAAGAAAGTCTTCGAAGATTTTTCTTACTGATCGGAATTTCCAAGTACGCGGTATTTCTCTGTACTTCATTCGTAAATTGAATTTTCGTTGTGAAGGTTTTTTTTCGAAATTAATTAAAAGTAGAAAGATATTAAAACTGAACACAACCTAAAAATTATTTTTTAACTTGCTTTCTTCTTCTTTCTTTCTTTCTTTTTTGGCCAGTTCGTTAAGCAGTTCCGAGAAGCTGCTGTTAATCTCGTCAAATCTCGCATATTCGGGAGGTTTATCTGTTGATTTGTCTTCCGTTGCTATAGAAAGTAAATTCAAATCGAAATTAATATAATACCAGAAGATAGTAGGAATAAATTGCATTTAATGCGTAATTTATTTGATATTGTGTCAGCCATTGCCGATAAAAAGGTTTTATTGAGCATATACCGAACTGATTATTCTGTCAGCCTGTTTTGTTCTGTATGAAGGAGGCCATGTTCACTGTTCTTAACGTCTAATGTGCGTTTGCAGTGTTACTTTGTACTTCATTTGTAATTTGAATTTTCGTGGCGATGAATGTTTTTTCGATCTTCATTTTACAATAGAAAGATATTAAATGTTATCGCATCTTGAAATAAAAGACTTTAACTTGCTTTTCTCTTATTTATATCTTCTTTTTCGACCCGTTCGTTAAGCAGTTCCGACAACCTGCTGTTAATTTCGTCATATACGTCCGTCCTTCTGTTAATTCTTGAAGCAACAGCGAGAATTTCTCTGGGAATTGTTGTGAAATTTCGTATTTGAAATTTTTACCTCTGACATTTTGAAGGGGTTGTAGCGCCTTCATCTACAGGGTCAGAGAGTCCAGTGAGGGCGCTTAAGAAAGTTGGAGGTATTAGGAACCTTCGAAAATTCAGCAGTTTATTTTTCCTCTTGATTTATACCAGTTGTGCGAAATAATCACTGAGAACAGAATAATTTACCGTCTGCAAAATGCAGCCATCCATCATAGTCAAGAAAACAGAGACTGCTACTCTACAGGCCATTCAAGTAGTGTGTTCACTTCGGTAACTATTTACCAGTCGACACTGCTCGACATCCTCGAAACCTTGGCAAAACTGTTGTAAGAAAATCAAATCTCGCATATTCGGGATGTTTATCCTTTGATTCGCATTCCGTTGCTATAGAAAATAAATTCAAGTCGAAATTAATGTAAAACCAGAAGATAGTAGGAACAAATTGCTTTGAATGCGTGATTTATTTGATATTATGTCAAACATGACCGGGAAAGAAGTTATTCTTTAGCATATACCAAAACGTACTATTTTTCTGTCAGCCTGTCTTTGCACTGCATGAAGGAGGCTGTATTCACTTTTCTTAACGTCTAATGTGCGTTCGGAGTGTGGGGAGTAAATAAAACCACATCACTCACTCAAACAGGAAACAATATTCTTTGCCGGAAAAAGTTATTTCTGGATTATTATTATTATTATTATTATTATTATTAGTAGTAGCAGTAGTAGTAATAGTAGTAGTAGTTACCACCTTTATGCAGGGTATTTACAATTTTATACACAAAACAAACAACGTTTCTAGGATATTTTATAGTTACATTTTATGGTATATGTAATGATATTTCCCACTTTGAATACTTTGTGCTATTATAACAGTACTCTTCTAATCATGTGTGCAGTGCCCAGTGTGGCTGTTTGTTGCGGTTCCTTGATGTCGTGTGTTTCCTATACGTTCTTCAGATATTTTTTGAATGATTTTGAGATGGTTCCAGTTGTCCCTGTTTTTACTGGTATAACGCTTGTTTTTTTGCATTTCACATAAAATGTATTGTTATTGTAGGGTCTGTATAATTTAAAATGTTTTTGGTTTCGTTCTTGATCACATTTCTGTCTCCTGAAATGCAACATATTAACATACATATTCCTTTCTGCTTATCACGCACTATAGTGTCCGACTACTCGTTGGGATGTTTCTGTATGCATGCACTGTTTGTTTCCATAAAATGGTTGCTTTATCTTCACGACATGTTTGTGCTGGTTTTAGTGTTCATATTATTATTATTATTATTATTATTATTATTAGTAGTAGTAGTAGTAGTAATAGCAACATTGTTATTGGCACCATACACTACACAGTGAGCAGGCTGCTAGATAGAAGGCTTGCTCTTCGATATCCGACAGGGACAAGATATGTACCTCTTCTCCACAGTCCAGCCAGCTTTGGGGTTAACACAAGCTCTTATTAAATATGTACAGGTTTTTTTTTTTTACAGGAGGTAAAACGATTGGGTGTGAAGTTAGCCAGTCACCTCGATCTAAGACCAACTGCAAGAACGGGTGGCGCTACATGTATGCTTTCATGGCGCGGAGAGGGGAAACTTCACTTAGCTTTGAGTCTTTGCGCTTATTTAATCAAAATATCTTCCCGGAACTTTATAGTTTTCAGCGGATCTGTCATTTGTATATTTTGGATGTGTGACAATCAGAGATGGCTGGAACTACGGAAAGGTTTGTTGGCGGATTGTGGCATACGGCGCGACAACGCTCTTATTGAGAGGTGGTACGTTAATATTTCATGAAAACAGAAGTAAATAGAAGCTCTGCATAACGCAGTGTATTTGCCGTCTAAAGAATTTTTCAGCTGCAGAATTTGTTATTCTCTTCGGTATACAGTCATTATTGTCAACGTTAAGCTTGCGCTTGCTTGTTACTTATGGTTCTCTCATTTTAGTATAAAGTGACAGAATGATATATTACTGACCTTATGAGAGAATGCTTTTGATATGACATGTTGTAGCTAATCCCATTTATTTCGGGAATTATGTTAATAGTGGCCATAACGATGTTATGTCAATTACGACATACAAGAAAAAATGTTTCCTAGCCTCATAGGTGGATGTTGCGTTAATAAAGAACCTAGGGAAGATTTCCTGTAGAGATCCTCAGCCAAGAATTTCGTCACATTTTATGCAACTGAAATGTTCATTCCCGCCTTTAGAGGAATCAGCCACTGGTCCCTACCTAGAGTCAGAAAAATCTACGGAAAAAATGCCATCTTTTTTCAGAACCATTTCAATATTACCCTGCCATTCACCATTCACAAGTGCGTCATCGAAATGGCGTCTATCGTTCAGGTTTCCCTACAAAAATTCTGTATGCATTTCTTTACTCTTCTGCGCTTGTTACGTTCCCCACCCTTCTCACCCAGCCTGATTTGATTACCACAGTGATATCTGTCAACGATTAAAAATTATGAAGCCCCACATTATGCGACTATCTGTAATTTCCTATTACTATGTATGTACGCCTCATACTGTTGGCTCCAAATATTGTCCTTTTTGTGCTATTTAACAGCACTGTCAATTTCTATGATTGTTAAAAACTGATAAATGTACAGTCAGCCACAATAAATTTTATTATTCTTGTCAACATATGCTACACAGTTGAATAAAGAGAGACCAACTTGATGTCACTTGCTTTATTGTTTCATTATGTAATATTCAACATTTTTCGGATGTTAACCTTTTGGCGCCGGAATTATTTTTTTAATTTTAGCACACCCTGCATATAAAATGTGAATAATATAGGAACCAAATACGTTAGATTTATGAAACAAACTGCATTTTGAAGAGGAAAAAAACGGAGAGTTTATGCCATGTTTAAAATATTCAGTACCTGTATTTGTTGAATAAATATATAAAATGCAACATTTAGAGGTTAGCGGTGCGGTACGACCACTATAGTTGTCTTTAGGCGTCAAAAGGTTAATACATCCATCCTCAGGAGCTTGCGACTTATTTGTTGAGTTATTTCATTGGTTTATTGTTCTGTAAGGATAGAGGTTTTAGCATTAGCGTACCTATTATTTGCGAGTGTTTAATTGTGACGTGTGTGGTTGCTTTAGAAAGCGTGTTTCTGCAAATATTGGCTGCAGTAGTGTCTTATGGTTATTGAGTTTTCTATGTGTGTAGTATGTTTTTTGATAATGTTTCCTGAATATATTCTGATGTCGTGTACCTGAGCTTACGCATACATGGTTCGATGTGTGTTGGTGTTACGTTGTGGTTTGGCTGGGGTGGTGTGGTGTGGTATCCGTATGCAGGTTGAAGCTTCAGCCTGCATACGGATACCACACCACCACAGCCAAACCACAACGTAACACCAACACACATCGAACCAGGTTTGTGTAAGCTCATATACACGACATCAGAATATATTCAGGAAACATTATCAAAAAACATACTACACACAAAGAAAACTCAATAACCATAAGACACCGCTGCAGCCAATATTGGCAGAAACACGCTTTCTGAAACAACCACACACGTCACAATTAAACACTCGCCAATAATAAGTACGCTAATGCAAAAACCTCTATCCTTACAGAATAATACAACCCATGAAATGACTCAAAAAATAAGTCGTAATCTCCTGAGGATGGATGTATTAACATCCGAAACATGTTGAGCATTACATAATGAAATAATAAAGCAAGTGACATCAAGTTTGTCTCTCTTTATTCAGCTATCAAAATGATGCACCTTCCAATATACATAAGATTCACATGCTACAAGTTTCGGTCGTACTGACCGTCTTCAGGCATTAAATACTTGATATTTAGATATTTAGAACTCAAAATAAAATGCATATTATATATATATATATATGGAATTTGTGACAGCTCACAAATTGTACGTCATATTAAATTTTATGTAACACTTCAAATATAGGTAATCTTATATTCCGTGTGATTCCTTTGTTTTACCTTCTTGTTTAGGTAGAAGCTGTTTAAACGTTAGTAAATATCTTATTGTAACTCCATTACTTCTTTGTCAGATGTATTTTGTGAGCAATCGTAAATGCTTGTTGTGCGTCCTTGTTTATTGGGTTTGATGTACCTTTTAAGGTTTGCATTTGTAGGCGCAGTTTAACCGCACTATTTATATTAAGTATCCTTGTTATATAATATTTTAAAATCAGTTTTCAGTTGCTCCTGTTTTCATGTATGGTGTTGTTCTTGGTGTCTGGTAGTTACTTAAGCTAAGATTGTGTTTAAAGAATGGAGTAGTAATGAGAGGAGAAGGGCTTAAGTTATCGGAAGAAATCCTGTCCTCATGTCATTTCATTCACCATAAATCCCACGTGGATTGGCCTGAAGACCCATGTTTCCGCGTTGATAGTCCGGCGTCTAACCGCTGGACCATGACACGTCCCCTGGATGTTCTCCTCAGCGCGCTTTCCTAAAAAATTCTCAGTCTGGGTCTTGTCCTTAATGTACGAAGTCAGATTTTACACTCTTACAATACGGAAGACGGAACTTTCTGTGCATCTTATTACATGTCCTTGTGTTTTTAGATGGTAGACAAAAAGAATAAGGAGGTTTATAAGCTTTGTTTTACGTTGTAGTTGTGTTCCTGAAAAGGCGGGCGAAAATAAAAAAGGCTTAATCAACAAAAGATATTATCCTAAGAATAAACTTAAATAAATGAAATTGAATCAACCAAAGAACGTTAAACGCTGAAGGAAAGGGCGTAAATTAAGAATCCTTGTAAACCGTTAAGGGGCAATGAAGTGAAGGGAGTAAAATGGCTTGAAACAAGACCTTCGTATAACTCCAAGAAATAAAAGAACATAGCAGAACTGATATATAAAACACATTGCTGTATGTAGCGTACTGATATGTTGTGTGTGATCATTACATCTGTAATTTGCCAAATGATCAGTTACTAATTATATTGCTCCTTGCACATGCTGCACAAATGGGGTTGAGATCAGATACTGGAATTGAAAAGACAGGTTGTCTTACATTTAAATATTAGCAAGAAATTTTACATATGGGCTGTCAGGATTTATTGAGAGGTTCATGTGACAGGAATAATATTACGTTTCATAGATGGGAGAAAGAACGAAAGAGGAATTGTAAAAAATGGGATTGAAAGAGACAACAAGAAAACAATAATAACGGAGTATATCAGGTATTGAAAGAGTGGTATTGATACTGAGTGAGAAAAAGGGAAGCTGTTCTTCAAACTGTCAGATGGGTCTGCCTTGAAGTTTCATCACGATCCGTAGTATAAAGGGGGTGGAAAAGAGCATATTGGTTGCTCTAGAAGACACGAAAAAATGTATGGGTAGTGGTGGAGATTAAAATGTGTAGAAGTAGACGAGAAGCAGAAACAGGATGCTGCGCGTGTTGTGAAAGCGAGAGGGCAAGCGAACGAGCGAGCGAGAGCTACAGCTAAGCTTAGGTTTTGCAATGTCCCAGAATTAGAAATTCGAGACCGGCATTTTTTGAAAAAAACGCTAGATTTTTAGACAATAAAGAGGAAACCTTGTGTAGAAAAATGATAAAATGCACAAAGAGAACTCGCCATAAAATAATTAGCCAATTCTTATTTAGTATCCAGTGCCAATCGGGGAAAACACTGAAGTTGACGAAAATGGGAAATCATTAGATAGGGTAAGGAAATAAACTTAAAATGAATGGGGTTGTTTTTGAAATAAAACTAAATAGAAGTCAATGTAATCGTATCTGCAAACTGCAAATCGTAGTGTGGTGTCCGGAGAAGGGCGAAACTGTGGGGTTGCGTTTTTGATATTATTCTTCCCGTGAATAATGCTTGAAATTATTTGCACATACTAATATGCGGAGATAAACTGTATGGATTCTCCTACATGTTTTAGTGGTAAATCACTAGCCAAAGGGAGAAGTCAATACAAAACTATATATATATATATATATATATGTTCCATTTTTATTGACATTTATCCCTGAGTATGGAGATTTATTGCTGAAATATGCAGGAGAGTTAATGGTTATGCAAAACTTGTAGTTGTATAAATTTACGCGCATATGTTGGTGTATATACGAGTAAATGATGTGTATTTCCATGCTTCAAAATATATAATTCACGGGAGTCGAATAACTGTTCGTGGACATGAATATAAAATTTTTAAGTTAGATTTTAAAGTTTTCATGTGACATCCAATGTAATTTAGAGTTATTTCCCCAGCTTTGCACAAATTTAGTGAAAATTTATTAATACGCGAAATAGTAATTTTTAAAAAAATTGATTCTACAACTTATCAATATATTTGAAATGATATTAGATATAATCACATGGTTTTGAACAAAGACATTTTTCATAATCTCTTGTAAGCCTCGCAGAGTGAATAAATATAGTATAGCTAGTCACTTTTACGTCTATAAGACATATAAAAATACGCGCTATTAATATTAAACTTTGGATTTTTGAACTTGTTATGACATGCTGTGCGACGTATTGTGTTAGAAGATGCTTCGATGTTTTTACAATATTACGTCGTCTTAACAAAAAGTAACGGTATATACCTTATATTTATTTTTTATACTTAATGATATAAGTAATGATGTGCAGAAACGAGGGGCTTCTTAGATTTTCCGTTTTAGTCTGATATTTCTGTCGAAGTATACGTAAAATGTTAGTTGTATTTGGTTTCGTTTTTATAATCCTATGTTGAATAATCTGATATTTATTGGACCGTGCATTATTGTGACAGCTGAAGAATAGAAAACCAACTAGATGCCACTTATTATTTTATTGTACTTCTTATACGCTCAACATGTTTCGGGCATTAATATGCCCATCATCAGGAGCTCGCGACTATGATGTTGATTACCACATTGATCGTTTCGTTCTTGGTTTGCTGTATGTTGGAGGTTAGGTGCTGTTAGGCTGGAG
>Ga0123357_10013585_pt1 | contig 10578 bp, 8 predicted proteins | sample TergutEmb28metaG_FD_89873 | JGI IMG/M metagenome (GOLD analysis project Ga0123357, IMG submission 89873) | Embiratermes neotenicus P4 segment gut microbial communities from Petit-Saut dam, French Guiana - Emb289 P4 | ecosystem: Host-associated > Arthropoda: Insects > Digestive system > Gut ...
AGTGTTGTTCTATTAAATAAAAAAACACATATACTCCTATCTCAAGTGTGTTGTGTATGACAAGTTTTTAAAACCCCGACAATCATTTTGAATAACCCTGTATTTATACAAAGCCCGATGATGTCCCATGAGGGTCGAAATGTGCGCAGTTTTGAAACACTGTTGTTCATCAGTGGTAGTTGTATTCTGGCAGTGTCCCTAGTTCATTCTACTTAAACAACACTACGGGGTATAAAGCATTAAATTATAGAATTGAGTTCCATCTCGTACCCGCTAGCAAGCAGACAACAGTATCTGTTTGACAAATGCCTGTTGCTTTATGTTTAGTCTTGAACTCCTGCTGATGGAAGGAAAGACCTTCTGAAACATGTAGAGTGTCATTCCAAAATAAAATAATTTGGTACAGTGTATATATACATTTGGTTTTACTATAGAAATACGTATATTACGAAGCAACGGCCCTGTGAACGTCAAACATGTAGCTACTCCCATATTTCTATAGTAAAAACAAATAGATGCACCAGTGTATCAAATTTATTTTATTTTGGAATGACACTGTACATACAGCAACAGGCATATGCCTGTTGCTGTATGTACAGTTTTGAACTCCTGATGATGTATGGAAAGACCGTCCGAAACATGTAGAGTGTCATTCTAAAATAAATAAATTTGAGACATTGGTGCATCTGGTTGGTTTTACTATAGGAATAATATTACGACGCACGGCCCTGTGAACGTCAAATTTGTATTCTCAGGGTTTTCAGCTCGGATCGCTGCTCTCACGTGTGTTATCCTTACTGAAATACTTCGTGGCTTTCCGCAGTCCCTATAAACCTGACGCCTTGACAGAGTCTCTGTAAGGTTACTTACACCTTCCTACAAAACCGGGTATATAAAGACTATTTTTATTTGATATCAATGATGTTATTCCCCAAGTATTTTATAATAACTAAATCAGGTATGCACACAACAGTATTAACTGACTGCGTATTGCATTTTCTGATAGAATGTTAGCATAAATAAAATTATGTATATATTTTATATTTTGTTGCATATATTTTAAAAATACTGCTTTTAACCATCCATTATTACTTTATATATCTTATCCGTCAAGACTAGTAACATTCAATATAACCAGTCTAGAATTTTAACCCTTTAAACACCGAATTAAATCCCATCTGCCATTTGCTGGGGTTATTAGGAGCTCACCCTATTCTCCACATTGGCAGGAAAAGGGTTCAATGATATATTAGTAGCAACGTGTTTTACTCATTGCAGTTGACCAGTGCCAGAAGCTGTAGTTACAGCTGTACCAGCTCCTGATGATGGACATCAACACCCGAAACATGTATTAAACTGAATACAGTCGCATCTTGATGGACAATTATTAAAATCAATTCCTTCCTTACTTATTTTTCCCCAGTATTCCCACAACAGACAAGCCCTATGGTCAGAAATACCGACAGTGTCGTAAAACGAACGTTGAGGGTGTTCGATAATAGGGTGCAGGGGAAGATATTTGGGTCTAAGAGGGACGAGGTGACAGCGGGTTGGAGGAGGTCGCATAATGATGAGCTTCTTATCTGTATTCCTCAACAAATATTACCCGTCTTATCAAGTCAATAAGAATGAGATGGGCGGGGTACATAGCACGTTTGAATGAAAGGAGAGGAAAGGAGCATACAGGGTTTTGGTAGGAAAACCTACAGGACATAAACCAGTTTCAAAACCTGGGAGAAAGCAGGATTAATGGATTTTAAGAGAAACCGGTTTGGACGGCGTAGGGAGAGGTTTGATTTGGCTCAGGATAGGGACACGTGGTGGGCTGTTGTAAGCACGGGGATGAGACTTCGGGTTCCATAAACTGCGGGGAACGCATTGACTAGCTGAGGACGTAAACTTTTCAAAAAAAGAACTCTGCTTCATGTAGTTAGCCGTGAAACGAACCGCAAGTGTATCACATTATCGGCTCTTTTGGCGTGACGTCTTCTCTGATATTTCCGGCGTCGTCCGACGCCTTCCGGAGTAACGGAACAGGGCGGTAGATCTTCAAAGCGTACCCTGCTATCACGCCAGCAACATTACCTGCTCTGATGGCACTAATTGCAACAACAGGAAGTTTTAATTATGTGCGTCCCGTTATCAGCTGCAACGGTGCATCATGAGCGCCATCATCTCCATCGACAACCAGACGTTCCACCCGACACTTTATCATTGTTAAGATGTACAGTAAACACGAGACTCGCTGTGACCACTAATTGCGGTTTTGGATGCGCGAGATTCCCATTTTATCGTTTTGTACTTTGTACAAAGACTGTAATTCATATACGGCGCTTCGGCTCTTTTTCGGGCCATGACCTCGTCGCGGCGGGCGTTTGGAGACAACGGCGTTAGCTTAGTCGCGCGTAAACGGCCTATTGCTTTCTTCGTGTCCGTCCGTCTATCTATCCGTAGGCGCATTCGCATAGCCGCGAAAAGCGCCAATTAGCTTTTTCTGTTCCGTCGATTTATCCGCATGTATCAGCCCCCCTCCCCCCTCCCCCTGACGGATTTCCGTGGAATTTGATATTGGGGACTTTTTACGAAAATATGTCGACAAAATCAGACTTTGATTAAAACAGGGCACAAATATCGGGAACTTTACGTGAAGACCTAAGTACTTTTATTGTTGCCGGCGACATCTTATCGCCATCCTACTGATTAACCAACTTAATGCACAATTTCTTTTTTTATAATAAGTTTATTATACTCCTCTACATGTGTCTAGCACTATTGTGGTCATCATCAGGAGGTCAAATTGTATTATACAGCATCTGGTATCGTCACACTCTGTAGGTGGCCGTCCGGTGAGCAGGTTGAGAGAGGACCAGTGCACGGGACGGCCACCTACAGAGTGTGATGATACCAGATGTTGTATAATACAATTTTGTCCTCTTAATGATGAGCACAACAGTGCTCGAAACATGTTGAGGAATATAATAAACTTATTATAAAACAAGAATTTGTGCATTAAGTTGGTTAATTACTAGGATTATACTGAGATGCACGGTCAACAAAACATCAACAAATCTTATCGCCATGAACAGTGCTCTCTGTCAATGAAATGTTAGGATAGCTGAGCAGGAAAAAACAATACGCGAGTACATCACAAGATTACGTTATGCGTACAATGCCTACCGCCTCCAGAAGCCAGGTTATCTCTCTTAGACATCTCACCCAGTGCCTAACCGGCAATGGGTAGCCCTTGAACCGATATTTTCTTTTGGGCGCGACAGCCCCCAGTGGGCCAGGGCCTCCTCATTCACGAGGTTTCTAGATCACACACAACGACGCACCACAGTCGGTAGGACTCCTCTGAACGACTGATCAGCTCGTCGCTGAGACTTCTACCTGACAACACAAAACACTCACAACAGACAGACATCCATGCCCCCGGTGGGATTCGCACCCACAATCTCAACAGGCGAACGGCCGTAGACCCACGCCTTAGACCGCGCGGCCACTGGGACCGGCTGTACCGATATTACCATCACAAAATACGTATTTAACATTATTTAGTAATCTGTACACACTTAATAACATCAAACGGTTGCTACTTTCGCTTCCAATCTCAGACCTTTGTCACACTGGAGGTATGATATGATATGATATGATATGATATGATATGATATATGATATGATATGATATGATATGATATGATATATGATATGATATTATATGATATGATATATATTTGTTAACTGCAGTTGGTTAGCCACCAGGTGGCAGTAGTACAGTACACATTCACACACACAAACAATACACAAAACGACACAAAACAAACAATACACAGAACAACACAACAATTTGGAAGAGCGCAGGCCGTGCCCCATCTTTGCGGCTTTACCCTGGCATTTGCCTTACATCGGAAGAAAAAGCACAAACTGAGGAAAAAGCAGTAGTAGTGGCAGAGGGTACAGCCTTTTAAATTTCGCCCTATAAGAGGCCATGAAGGCCCAGAGGGAGGGTAGATCTATACTCTTTCTTTAACCTCGGCGGTAGATGGGGGTTGGTGGTTAACGCCAAGCCCCGGGCGCTTTACCCCCGGGAATGACCCGGTACCCGTTGTATAGGAGGCTGGGCATGCTCCAGGGCCGGCGCGGGAAGTTGCGCCCCCAATGGGATTTGATTTCCAGACCACCCAGTCCGTAGCGAGTCGCTACACCGACTGAGCTATCCCGACCCACTCTAGCCCTTGCAAATGGAGCTCAAAATGAGCAACGACTCGTCTAACAAAAGTAACAAGAGAATATAAGAAGTACACATATCAGTAATATCGAAAAAGTTTATCTCAGATCTTTTGGCGTACGTTTTAACATAATTGTTAATTAGCATAACGTTATTTTAAATGCCAAAAATCGCTACTAATTTGCCGCCGGGTTGCTTACGTTACACACCCATTTCACGCACCGGCTCCCTTGCACGCTGCTTATCGGAGACCTTGCAAGGTCTCTGTATGCCGTCAGTAGTGGCTAAGCGGGCTCCATTAGAACATCGCGTGTTGTTATGTGATAAATGGCACTGAACACAATTCCTTGATGAACAGTCGTCGTAAATTCTGACATTTTACTGCTGCGCCTGTTCAGCTAAGAGGACAACAATTCACAAACATGATATCACGTTTCAAGCATTATCGACAGATATGAGAACAGAAGACACGTGCTGAGGACGAACTGGACTGAGCTGGATCAAGAAATGAAGAGTTTGCGAGGTACTGTGACGATGGCCATGAATATTTGTACGTCCTTACAATGGTTTGTGTATCCACATTCCCGCTGACTGTTCTAGGCTTACTAATATGCTCGATAAATAATGTAAATAATTCGTAACGAGTAAATATTGTAAGGCTTCCTCTACGTCAGTCTGTTTACGTTCGCATTGCGCTCCTTGACCTTTTAGGTCAGAGTTCACAGTCGTTGACAAAATGTTTCAAACTGTTATTTACACAAGGGACACTGCACTTTGATCAGACGTACATAGAGTACGATCCGCTTCAGTTTTAACGATTCTCTTCTACATTACGTTTACAATGTGTATTATTCAGTTTAAAAACATACATTTGTTACATATTAACCCTTTGACGCCTAACGACCACTATAATGGTCGTACCGCACCGCTAACCTCTAAACTTTGCATCTTATATATTTATTCAACAAATATAGATACTGAATATTTTAAACATTGTATATACTTTCCGTTTTTTTTTTCTCTTCAAAATGCAGTTTGTTTCATAATTCTAACATATTTGGTTCCTGTTTTATTCACATTTTATATACAGTGTGTGCTAAAATTAAAAAAAAAAATAATTCCGGCGCCAAAAGGTTAAACTAGCTATTTTAGTGAAGACTGAAGTCCTATGGAACATGAGGCCGAGTGGGTTGGTAACTATCATTCGACATTGCTGCATACAGCACTACATCTCCAGCTTTATCAACGTCACTTTGTCAGCCTCAAATCTCCCAACAATTTTGCTGTTTGATTACACGATAAGGTAGTCTTGTCTTTCGTGTTGTACGGGGAATTACAAATTTCTCGAATCACTCTGCTCAGAAAAATATATGGAAGCAAGAAACTTGTAGGAAAATCCAGAATATTAGCACAGCAGTCTTGATACTCAGTGTCATTTATATTCTTAGCGCAGTGAAAGAGGAGGTTACGATAGCCTAGCTATGAATCTTAACTAAGGCACATACAAAGTGCTTATAGAAATAGGTGGAGGAAAGTCCTGGAAGACGGTAACTAAGAAGATGTAAAAAGAAAGGGGAGAATTTAATATTGCGCTTTTGTGATACTACTGACATCAATAAGAATGAGACGAAAGAGCTGAAAAGATTTTCACAAAATGGCTTCCAGAAATGTTCCCAACACCTTTACATTCGCTGGCAGAAGTGCACAGTTGCACAGGAAGGCAATTTTGAAAGAAATCTAGTATAAATGATTACAGTGTTTTACACTTCTCAGAACTAGAGTGATTCCGGGTACATTTTGAAGCTACCACGTGCTTTCTTCGCTGCAGTTATAAATGTTACATCACAGGTTTTTTGTCCTTCAGGAGATATTTCTACACACATATCCTACCTAAAATAGTCGTAATGTTTACAATTTTTAATGCTTTTAGACCTTGAATAACAAATTTTATTGCGTCCCGTTAATTCCTCACAGACTGGCAACTGCGCTACCGTAAGAAGACAGAAACGGAACGCTGAGAAAATAGCACTTCCCACGCTAAGAAACACTGAACCCCATTGTTGTATACACGTGCATCTTCTAGACTGAAACACGTGGTGTTCGGAGTTACACACGGTAGCGCAAAATTTACACAGTTACATCAGGACCTCTGCTCCCAATAGTGAAGACACATTTCCTAATTTATCGTTCCTATTTCTCATTCCACTTCACTCCTTCTTAAGGTAGGTATGAGATAATCTAAACAAGGGCCTAAATATATTCCGACGTTTGTTTCTCTGCACCTACCAACACATCACTGGCCTTGATGCTCGTTTATTGCAAATGAAACCCTATTGCAGCGATGCTAATTTCATTACACAGGATGAGCCACGAAAAAGTAGCCCGGGTCCGTAGCATACAGTAAATACAGAAATTCTTTCGGCGCCGGAATTATTTTTTTAATTTTAGCACACCTGTATATACGTGGTAAAATGTGAATAATACAGGAACAAAATAAGTTAGATTTATGAAACAAATTGCATTTTGAAGAGGAAAAAAACGGAGAGTATATACCGTGTTTAAAATATCCAGTACCTATATTTGTTGAATAAATATATAAAATGCAACGTTTAGAGGTTAGCGGTGCGGTACGACAACTATAGTCGTCGTTAGGCGTCAAAAGGTTACAGGCCAAAAACATGCGATCGAGGACGACCAGCGGAGGGGAGGGGGGTGGGGGTGTGAGGGGGAGAAATGGTGACAGCACGACTGTTGACTAACTGTTCAATCACTCTACGCAATATAAATACTAACGCCAGAGAGAATATCACAAGGACACGTGCAAAAGGGAATGTGGGCTACTTTTTCCGTGGCCCACCCTGTACATATTACATTGCAAACGGAAATTATTCTGCTTTGTATAGGATCTTTATTTTATTTGACAATTGTCGTTTGTCACTTCCTACAGATGTACGGCCACGCGAGTGGGCCCGGTTATGTGGACTACGTCAACTCAGTAAGCCAGCTTAAAGAAAATGGCAAACGTTAGTTGTCGGATAAAATGAGGGCGCTAGATTGTGTTAAATACTCAGCACAATGAAAATGTTGCAGGTTGCAAGTTACAGATCTTGAAGAAGTTACAGTTTGTGTGTATAGATTCTGGATGAAGGGTCACTGCTGAGAGAGCCTCTTAGGGGTTGTTTGACCGTGCATCTTCCTCATGAAATAACTTGAAATGCCAGCTTGATGCAACAAGGTAATTTTATTTATGTATTCTTAGCTCGACATGTTGCGGGTACATACGCCCATCATCAGGAGCATTAGATGCTGAGTTGCAGCATATGGTTTTCTGCACCGAGTTTTTGGAATGGTGGTGGTCTTGAGAGCCGCTACGTAGGTCGTGTTTACGGTGCGGATGTTGCCGTGCTACGCAATGGCTCTCAAGACCACCACCCACCCAAAAACTCGGTGCAGAAAACCATACGGTGCAACTCAACATCCAACGCTCCTGATGATGGGCGAATGTACCCGAAACATGTCAAGCTAAGAATACATTAATAAAATTACCTTGTTGCATCAAGTTGGCATTTCAAAGCCCCTTACTTTTTCATTCTTGCCACTTCTACAGCCTGCCTTAAACTTGACCTTTGCCCTTCAACATTTGTTGTGTTGTGTCTGCCGTCCGATATCTTTCTTCTTGCCTGCTTTGAATCTGACAACAGACTGTAGATAAGGAAAAGAAAAAAAGGCTTTAACAAGCCTTTATTACTAACAATCACCAAACAATTTGTCTACACTCAACTTTCACCAACGACTAAGGATGCAACAGCGATTTGGACATTGCGAGCCGCACTTTCACCTGGTTAGCGCTTCAATAGGCCGTGCCATAGCTCAGGCGAATATTCAACAGCGGGGCAACCCACCTGGGATTTGTGTTGAACAAAGAGGAATCGCGGCATTTTTTTCAACAGTTTTTCGGTTTTCCTTTCAATTAATATATCCTACAACCAGTTCGGCATATACGTTCATCCGTATTCCGTAGCATGAACTGTGGACACAGCTATGTTGTCCACAAGGACATAGCTGTTACCTCCCTCACCCCCAGTTCGAGGAATAAAGCAGCTTTTCAATGGAAATTTGTGACAGGAAGGGTCGGATAATAAAGGGGTTAATGTTCTTGTCTTCTTCTTTATGATATGATATGATACGATATATATGATGATATGATATGGTATGATACATGATATGATATGATAAGATATAATATATTTGTTAACTGCAATTGGGTTGACAGACGGTGGCAGTAGTACAGTACACATTTACACATAAACAATACATAGAACAATACAATTAATAATAGCACAACACAATTAACAACAGAACAACATAATTAACAACAAGGACAACACAATTAACAACGTAACTGGGAAGAGTGCGGGCCGTGCCCCGTCTTTGCAAGTTATACCGTGGCATTTGCCTTACAACTGACGAAAAAGCGCAGAAAAACCTCAGTTAGGGTAGCAGAAGAGAGCCAACTGGCACAATGAAAACAGAATATAGAGAACAGAACTTTATGACACCGTACAATCTGGCAGACAGAGAAATATACTGCCACAGTCTAAAAGAATCTTTAACCTGAAAATGGAGGCAGTACGTACCTTCGAAACGTTTATAACAACTTACCATATCGTAGCGCAGAACAACATAAATATTACCAACATTAAAACCTAAAATCTTACAAAAGAAAGCAACGATGCGTGAGGCGCACCTTGAATTTACAGGAGGCGTCAAAATCAACTTGGCAGACATTTTCGTGCAGTGCTATTCTAAAAGCTTCAAAATCAACAACAGTATTTTCTCGTACATGGTGCAACAGCTAAATGGAAGTAATTTTGTTTGTGCTTTACACACATTTCTACGTCATTCTCTCCATTTCTGTCTTTCCCTCTCTTTAAGTTTACCGTTTCGTCAGACGAAGTTCGTTCGAAAGGGCCAGCCCCGGGTTTTAACGAAAATATTTTGCTTCGAATCTCATAATACATTAAGGTGAAAGGCCAGTCAGTTACATCAATTAGTAAGTAAACTATTTTGGACAAACGTGTACCTCAGTGGGTAGCTCGACGTTTTAGCGTGGGTGGAAAGTAATCACTACATAATGAGGAGCTTAATGATCTGTACTCCTCAACTAATATTGTTCGGGTGATAAAATCGAGAAGAATTGGATGGGCGGGGCATGTAGTGCATGTGGGGGAGAAGAGGGGCGTTTACAAGGTTTGGTGGGGAAATCTGAGGGAAAGACACCTCTTGGGAGACCCAGTCATAGATGGGAGGATAATATTAAGATGGATCTTCAGGAAGTGGGGTGTGGGGGTATGAACTGGATCGAGCTGGCTCAGGATAGGGACAGGTGGCGAGCATTTGTGAGTGCGGTAATGATCCCTCTGGTTCCACAAAATGCGGGGAATTCTTGACTAGCTGCCAACCGGTTAGCTTCTCATTAAGGACTCTGCTCCATGGAGTAAGTAAGTAAGGAAAGTAACCACAACACCCGTCTCTAAGGGAAATTACGAACTTAAAAGAATCACGGTAGTTTATGGAATATCATTTCATTTGGCTCAATAATTTAAAATTCAATTTCAGAAAGTTATTTTTTAAATTAAAATGTCATTTTGCTACCCATAAATTCCACCACCCAGGACGGAAGCACCCTCCCTAGCAACGCTGCTGGATTCTCATAACTCTCCCTAGAGGCCACTGTTAAACACATACACCATTTATCAAAGTGCTTTTTTCCCACCAACCGATGCACAATTGAATAGTCTTAAAAACAAATTTTAAATTTACACTAAAATTGGCATTAAAAAGCTCCTACATGTTTCGGCGTAAACACCATCTTCAGGGAACGCACTATTTGTTCGGAATCAGACTGATTCCGAACAAATAGTGCCACATACATACACTAACAAGGAGACAATAACAATATGCAGCCACACCACCTAATTAACCACATCGATGGACTTTAATTGATTTTGACAACTGTAATTTTAGCAAGCTCCAATAGTGCGCTCCCTGAAGATGGTGTTTACACCGAAACATGTAGGAGCTTTTTAATGTCAATTTTAACGTAAATTTTTTTAAGGCTATTCAATTGTGCATTAGTTGGTGGAAAAAAAATCTTTGATTATTATCAAGATGCATGGTAAGTACGTAAAAAAACAGGACATTTATTTCTTCTTTGAGGCTTTACATTTTATAAAATACAGTAAGAAGTGCGAATTATAACCACGTTTACAGTTTCGGCGCGTTTGCCGCTAGGCGGCACTTCTGTCTGGCATAGATTTCTTGAATGACATCACCGTGGGGGGGGGGGG
>Ga0123357_10013586_pt1 | contig 10578 bp, 2 predicted proteins | sample TergutEmb28metaG_FD_89873 | JGI IMG/M metagenome (GOLD analysis project Ga0123357, IMG submission 89873) | Embiratermes neotenicus P4 segment gut microbial communities from Petit-Saut dam, French Guiana - Emb289 P4 | ecosystem: Host-associated > Arthropoda: Insects > Digestive system > Gut ...
AGCTGTGCGACCTTGAGAGAGTGAAGCCACAACCTCCACCCTCCCTCCTGCTTGGGTTAGGGGAGTACGTTGAAGACTGACATGTGCAAGTAAGTGTTTGTCAATTATGGTTACAAAAAAAAATTAGTCCCGGTCATATTTGAACCACCTTGTATATATACACCCCCCCTAGATTTAGCTTCAAGATGGCTCTAAAAAGCCGAAACATGTCGCTTAAAGCTGTAAATTCACAAAATATTTAATAGAAGGTTGTGTTAGACTATATTTTATTACATTATTTAACCAATAGAGAAACACACAACAGGGATGCCTTGCCTTAAAATTATAACCAATCAAAATTAGTATACTGCATAGATCGCCACTCAGCCTTACTCATCTTTAAATTCAGATACTTATAGCGAAAGAGTGATATCACATGTTTCCTCTTCCTGTGAGGCAACATCACAAGTTGGGCCTAGGCCGCCTCAATTTTGAGGTTTCTAGATCTCACACAGTCACACACACACACACACATGGTAGGACTCCTCTGAACGAGTAATCGGCTGTTGCATAGGCCGTTACCTACGCAACACACAACAAACAAACGAGACGAACACCCGTGCCTTCAGCGGGAATCCAACCCGTGATCCCATCAATCCAGCTGTTGCAAACGTACGCCTTAGACAGCACGGCCACCACGATCCGCCATGTTTCTACTATTTAAACCCATATTACCCCACAGCAACACGAAGGATTTTTCTTTTCACTAAAAATTAATACTGAAAGACAAATAAAGATAGACAAAATGTGAGTTGTACTTTATTGTACGTCCTTGCCAGTACGTAAATTAACAGTTTAGAAGGAAATATTTATTTATAGAGTGAATTACATGACATAAGAAAGGAGCTACATATTCGACACAAATTAACGTGACAGTTATAAGACAGCTGGTCTGTACTCTTTCTTATTACGAACACAGTCATGAGTATATTATCTCTTCATTTGTATCGTTATCTTCTTTTTGCGACTTAGAATCTTCGTGATATATAAATTGTAACTGAATTTGACATGTCCAGAATCACAATTGTGACTATGTGGATTGAATAAATAAACTGAACTGAACAAAATGCTCTGTTTTGTCAGTTGCAACTACAAACATAATTATTAAAAACCTGTTACAATAATTCCTAAAATGTGATCATCAAATCGTTAACTTCTTTCTGTTTTTAAAGTAAGTAAAATGTGTTATAATAATTCTAAAAATATAATTATTAAATAACTAAATTCTTTCTGTTCTTAAAATATGTAAAATCTCAACACGATTATTGTTAAAACTGCCCTATCCATCGCATCTATTGGTGTCTTATGTCTCTTCCTTCGTTTTGGTAACTGTTCTGTAATTCGTACATTTTCAATTCTTCCGAATTTTCTTACCACATATGTGTAAATTTCTCTTTTTTAGACATGAAGCGCACTAGGAACAACTAACTGTCTCTGACAGAAAGGACATTACTTTTAAGTGTATCCTTCATTGTTATTGTTTTTAATTCGAAGTGATGCTCTCTGACCCACATTTAAATGCTTCGTTTTTCACCCACAAATTTTAACTACTATTTTTTATTCATATTTTCCTTTAAGGCTCTTTCACAAAACGGCGAAAAGTGACAGCTTTGTTATATCCTTCTGTCCATCCGTTAGTCAGCATGTAACAACTCGGCTTCCTTTGGACAGATTTTCATGAAATTTGGTATTGATTACTTTTGAAAATCTGTCTAGTGAATTCAAGTTTCTTTAAAATCTGACAAGAATAATGGATGCTTTGTATGAATATCTGTGTACAAGTATGATAACAACTCGCTGAATTTTTCTTACAATGAGAGATGTTTCAGACAGAAGTTGTGAGAAAATCAAAATATATATTTTATGTTCAATATATTTTTTTTTAAAAAAATCGTGCCTTTGATGCAACAATGTGCAAAAATACTGTACAGTCGCGCAGGCCACAGATAACGGTACAATAAGACTACAAACACACACTTAGAATGTGTAACACATTATTTTCCACGGGAAAAATGGCTTCGCGGAGACGCCTCGGTGTTACGTTTAAATGCATGTTGTCTGTCTTTTTTAGCAGTTTCCTCATTGTTGCATGTAAGTAATGCTTCCCTTATAAAAAACTAAGTACTTACATCTTCAAGCCACAAATATAAGTAAGGTTGTAGCAGTAGAATACAGTTCCAGGTTCTGTGTCGTGTTATGCGTAGACCGTCCTTACAATGTCAAGTGGAGAACAGGACACCAGTAGGTCATCAGCAGGCACTTTAGTGTCAAAGTTTTCTGCACAACGGAACTACAAAGTAGCCAGCAGACAATGGACCGACTGCAGCACGAATATCATTATTAGATTAGTGTTCCTTTGTGAAGAGGTCTCTTGGTTAACTCTTGTTGTAATTAAACTAAGACTGCCGCATTACGCAAACTGCATCTTGTCTCCAAGATTGGAATCGCTGCCCACGGACGCTGGTGCTGCTGTACTTTAAATTCAAATGACTCTACTTGTCGTCATTATTAACACAAAGTTTTATCTCGTGTGGATTACTGTTCACAGGAAGCAATGGCTTCGTAGTTCAAGTCCGTGCTTGCAAACGGCACGTTTAAATATTAACATTCCATTAAACTAGCTGCAGCAACGTTTGGATTTGAAGTGTTCATCAGAAGGTTTTTCACAGAGGTGCTGAGATCGATTGTCGGTGGTCGCCGCTAGAAGTGTAAGTGTCCGTCTGAATAAACTCCGCAAAGTGAAGACTTGTAACATGAGTGAAAAGGCAGTTATATTATTTGCTACAGTACAATATATATTTAAAACAAATGTGAAAGTTTTCTACGTGCCTTGCTTAGAGCGTAGGTACTTAATAACACAGTAGTTTTCGTGATTAATACACACAATTTGCTATAAATAATTTGGGTATAAAAGAGTTTTATATTTAGTTTATCCTTTAATTTCTCGTCACAAAGTTTACCTGAAGGTTTGTATAGTAATATTATCACGCATACACTCAAAGAAAAGAACTCCTTTCTGCCGAAATATGAGATGTGGTATCTTTCTATCATGTCTAGACAGCCCTCGTGGGCCTAGGCCTACTGAATGAGGTTCCGCGATCACACTCATTTAGACACCACACTCGGTAGGACACCACTGGAATAGTGATCGGCCCGTCGCCGAGACCTCTACCTGCAACACACAACACAATCATGCCCCCGGCCAAACCCACAGAGCCAGGAAGTTTGTCTCCCCATGCCAACGCCTTAGACCGCGCTGCTACGGTGATCGGGAGAGATGTGTCATTCGTATAAGTTATTCGATGCCTATTCTTCCATATATTCGCATCTTTTAGAAAGCAATATAGACTTTCTTCCGTTTATTTGTCTCGTAAATGCGAGCTGTTCAGAACGTTAAAAGTTTCTTAGCCTTCAGTTCCTATCTTACAGAAAAAACAAACTATCTCACTTACAAAGACAAATTGCATAAGCATACGTAGCTTGTGTAAGATGCTTTTTTTCGATATTAATACACATTGGAATATGTTGTCAAATTACAGTTAACATTCCAAACAAAAATCTTAAAAAATTTCTTCCTGTGACAGTCTACTTCTTGCGTGTAGACGGCAGACGGAAGGCCCTGTACGTCTGGAATAGTAGTCATTATTGTAATATGTGCCATATAGCCGTTGTGAAACTAATTAAAATGTAAGGCAGCTATTAATTTAAATGAAATCATTAATAGTAAACAGAAAATAACGCCTACACAATGCATTATCTCGGCCTACCTAAATGCTGGCGAATTTTCACACCTGCTGTATGGATAGCATGTATACCATGGTGCTTTTAAATTACCTTCTGATAATATATTAACATAAATAATCTTTAGTTTAACCTAAATCTCGTAACAGCCACGTTTATTACTATTTTACAGGACTATTTTCCCAAATAGGCTTTTACAAGTTCAGTAACTTTTAAAGTTAATTATATATCTTTAACCGTTAAATACTGCACACTAAAAGTATAACAGCACACACAGAGGCATTTCTAGAGAGTTTCGTCCACTGTGTAATAAGAAAAGTCGCCCTTGTTCATGTCGTTATCAAACTGGTTGTCTATTTTCTCACCTTTAAATACGTTACATTTTGGGCACAGGTCATGCTTTCGGTGCGTGACATTTATCATAGAATTTATGGAGCTTGCTAACATCATAGGAAAGTTCAAAATAAAATATTCTGTTGTTTTTAATGATGATGTTGTGTGGGGGACTAGCGACGTCCCCAGAGGCCACCAGATGCTCTGTTACAATAAGCTGCTGCTACCCATACCTCAACGTACGTAGTACCACATGTCGAATTGGAGGAGAACCATAGTATGTGCGATCCCCTTACAGGCCTGGAGAGGCCCTTAGGGCTCCAGGAGGTTGAGGCTCCCAGATTGTCTAGTCCAGAGAGTCGGCACATGAAGGTGGTAATGTGGTCATTCCTATGCACCGACCGCCTTTACCCACCAGGAGACATCCGTGGTACTCATTTCTGTTAAAGGTTAAGTCGACCAGAATGCCTAGGGTGGCCAGAAAAATTGCGTCAATAAAAACTGCAATGATCCCACTGTAAGACTAGCCTGCTAACTTCCGGTTTGCAGGGCAGTGCCTCAACCAACTGTGCCACCACGTACTGCGGAGAAAAATAGTAAATTTGTAAGAGATACTAATTTTATTGTAATTGTGGTCATTGATTTAAATCTAGACCTATTTCGGTTTCAGATATTCTGGAATACAAAAAAGCTTAATGTCAAAATATTACTGCAAACGCCTCTGTAATAACCCATGGACACAAACTCCAGCTATCCGCCTTAGAGACTAGAACCTGTAAACACTGAATCTTCTTCTCATATACTTTATGGTAATTCTCATTGTTGTTGGCGTTTAGGGTGCTGGTAAGATCAATGGAAAGCCTGATATCATCTTGGACGTCTGAGGACGGACGGTGAGGCAGGTGAAATTTACGCGTAGATTAGGCTGGCCAGATGGAAGAAATAGACGACGCTGACATTTTTCAATGGGTTCTGTCCCGTTGTAGGACATATTTCAAATGGGACACAAGGCTGTAACTTTGTTGCAGTTGTAGATGTTTAACCAAGTTACATTTTCCCAGCTGCCCTCCAGCGACACTTAGGGCCTCGAAGACGTCAGAATAATCTACAGCCCTTGTTATATAATTATGACTTTCAGTGTTTCAATCCAAACACAGGTTCACGAAAAATAGACTAAATTTCCTGAAATGACATCCATCAAAACTTCCCTTCCTTTTAATAATTCAACTGTGATGTCACACACTTGGCACTCCAAGAGCGAATGTTCAAAAGACAGTTGTTGAAAGACGTTCGAGAAAATTGATTGTAGCAGGTCTTAAGTAAGCAAGAATGAAATGTACAGAAACAGGACAATTCACGAAGTTTGCAGAAGACTCGGACATATAAATTTTCCCTACAAGAATAACACAGGGGTAAGTGGAGAAAGGAGAATATGTGGTTACCCTAGACAAAATGGAAACATGGCGGATGCTTCGCTTTGGTACAAAACATAGAGCAGTGTATTCTTTCCACTTTCGAACAAACAATATGTATTTCATCTAGACAAGCTCCATTATATTTTCCTTCAAAGGCTTCTCATGTGCACTTCGTAGTAATTAACACTCAAAGCCAAAGATCAAATACACATTCACTATTAATTACTGCATTAACCAAAATTTAATTTTGTAGACATCTTTAAAGAAGAGAATGTAAGGTCTCTGAACTGAAAGTCACTCCCTCCACACGCCTCTAAGCTTCTTCGCGACCTCAGCAGACTGTGAGGGTAACTAACATTGAATACAAAGTTAACTTGAGAAGTGATTGTTACGAGTCATTACCCAGCGCCTTAAATCTTACGTAACACCTTCAACTAACGTTAATTAAGGAATGTGAAATGGAACAGAGCAGTCACTTTGTATTTTTAAATGTCGTACTCTAGAAAATTGAATTTTCATAAGAAAAGTCCTGTATATTCTAACAATATTATTAGACACTCTTTACATAAGAACCCTTCTTTCGAACTACTATATTTTAACATCAAATTTTTTAATCACTAAAGACGGGAACAAAATTTTGCCTTACCGCCAAAAATCCCAAAGCCTTAATAATAAATAATATATATCAACAAAAGATTATGGGCTCTTACTTTGCAAACTTTAAGGAGAAACTCAGCTGCTTGCATCTTCAGTGTTTAAGGTAAGTTTTGAGTGTTAAATGCCGTAAAGTTGGAAACAGCAGATTGCATAACAGTTGATAACAGTAGTAAATTCATAGCTTCCGACAGGCACGGACACATAAATGTGCATATAGTGGCATTTCGGTGATAAGACAGTAATTTATAAATTTATTTCAGTCACCTTCCTACACAGGAGACAAGTCACGGCTTACGTCAGTCGAGAAAATTAAGGGACTTATTGCGAAGCTACCTTAGAATTATTCACGCTTTGAATTTGCTTACAATAAAAGCAAACGAGATGTACTAATTCTCAAATTTATTTTGGTAAAGAACTCTACGAGTTTCGAACAGTTTTACTGCCCTTCATCAGCAGTCTTAACACCGTATTCACAGCAACAGGTATTTGCTATACCAGTTATGTTGCCGTCCGCTGCAGTTCCATCCAGACCTCGCTAGCAGACAGTCAACATAACTGGTATGACAAATATTGCAGTGAATACAGTATTAAGACTACTGATGAATGACAGTAAATCTGTCCGAAACATGTAGAGTTCTTTACCAAATAAAGGTGAGAAATAGTGCATCTCGTTGGCTTTTATTATAAGAATATATCACGATGCAAGGTCCTCTGAATGTCAAATTCACATTTTGAACTAAATTGAAAATAATATCAGTCGCTTAATTATTCGAATAGAGGTTCAAGTCTATGGTGACTCTCTTCGACAGTCATTTCACTTATGAGAGTTTTTGGGCACGTTCGCAAAAATTGCGTAAAAACTTGTCGTATTTGAATATATCAGTCTGTCTGATCGTCCGTCTGTCCGCATAGAACAACTCGGCTCCCACTGGACGGATTTTTCGCAAAATTTAATATTTGAGTATTTTTCTAAAAACCGTCGAAAACTTTCAAGTTCTTTAGCATCTGACAAGAATAACAGTTACTTTACGTGAAGACCCACGTACGTTTTTATAGTAAGTAGCTGCCGTCTTATACTTGAAAATGTTCAGAACATTTTGTAGAAAACAACCACGCACAAAAGTTGTATTCAATATATTGTTCCTAAAATCGTGATATTTTTTAGATAACGTGAAAAAATATGGTAGAACCGAACAAGCAATAGATGATAAAGTAATATGGTGCATGGGCTTTTTTATGTCTGGCAACTAAGCCCTGAATAACCACTCAGAATACGTAATACGTATTTCTTTCCACGGCAGTAATGGTTAGGCGAAAGCGCATCATGGTTACGTTTTACGTACATTGCCTGTCAGATTGCTGTATAAACTCGGTAGGTGTTATTTTAAAAACTACTGCGACACGAATACACAGTATCGTAAACATTACGCATATTAAATAAATTTAAGCATGTGCTAACTGCTGATATTTAGAAGACTGATATGAAATAGAAAATTTTGCAATTTTTAAAACTAAGTACTTGACTGTGAGCCCAACGGCAAGTACAATAGTTGTGAAAATTCTGCGTGTTTGAGCTTATCCCATTCTGTGCTGAATTAGCACTTTTATTACTTTAAAACAAAATTTTACAGCGAAATTCTACCTTACAATATTGAAATTATTATCGCATTTGTTTAACCGTTGTCCTATTAACATGGAGAATATGATGAGCTCCTAGTAATGTCAGCAAATGTCAGATGGGATTTAATTAGGCATTTAAAGGGTTAAATACCTCGAAATTAAAGTCGGATGGCCGCTCTAACTACGAAATTTGTCTGTAGCATAAGGTTGGCCACGGTAATTGGCACTCGAGATAAAACTGGATGTTGCCAGATATAGAAAACTGGTAGCGAGGTTCAAATACTTCATAAGGTTTATTAACCTAGAATACAAAATAGCAGAATTCATGTACCTACAACACCCATCCTACACAACATGCGAGATCTCATTCCCACTCCACATCTTACTTCCCCACTGTATACAACCCACACAAGTCAAGTGTAACTGCTTACAAATTTTTTCATTTATCAACCTGAAGATGACCAATGAAAAGGGCCGAAATATGTAGTTGTTCTTTATGTAATAAATTATACATATATCTACCACCATATAGTTGTGTTAGACAAGTACACACACTCCAATCTAGTTCAGATACTTCTGTCAAATATGTGACAATATTACTCGTCCCAGATTGCCTATTCTTTTGCATTTGTTCCTTTTTCCTTAAGGAATTGCCTGTAACCCGAGTGTAAAAACTTAAAGTGATTTCGACTGCAAAGGTGTGTTTTTATTGTCCATAATGTTGTTTCTGTAAACTTCCTTCGCTATTGTTGGTACGGCCGTAGTTTGTAAAATGGGAATTCGGCGGTGCGGATTTGGCAACAATGGAAAAAAAAGCCAATGTTTCAACTGGTGCTACCACGGCTGTAGCTCGAACCCTGATCCTGGATGTAGAGAAATCACCAATCATACTTCATACATCTATGAGTGAAGGAGTGGAGTTACGAACTCATAGTGTCTTACTTCAGATGGCCGGTAAAAAAATAAAGCATTCAGCATTCCCCTAGACCCACTCAGACCGTTCCTTAGGCTATTGCAAGGAGAGCACACGTAACAACACACCATATAAAATGTGTAGCACACTGTTGGGGTGACTTCGAAAGCTTGGGACAATGGATAAGACTACCGCCTGGCTTTAGATGTAAGACACCCAGATGAATGCTTTTGATATATTTCCATCCACAACACACATTGTTCACTTAGCAAAATGTTGACGAACTGTTTACATGCAGAATATATATATATATATATATATATATATATATCAATTTCTTTTATTTTCGCTCTTTCCCAGCAATCTTCTTGTCAGTAGGCTTAAATATGTTTTTATAAGTTTAACCGTCTTAGAAGCAATTATTTTTCTTCTTGAGTACACGAGAATATTTTATTTGTTTACTTTGAAGAAAGAATATTGAATCTGGAACACTAAAGCTGGCGCGAGACTTGCGTGTCACATTTGTAGAGGCAGAATTAATCACATCGGGATTTTAAATTATGAAGACTTCAGTTAAAATCATACCAATAAAGCAGTTGTTTCTGCTTTAAAAATGTTATGAGAAAGTCGAACTACATATTCTTCCTGGGGTTATTACTACTTACTAACATGAGCGTGTATTATACACCAATATCAATGATGCAAGCTGTTAATTACAACAGTCCAAACAATTGCGCCTTTTCTTTTTTCTTGGTAGATTAAGTGCTCCAGTGAAATAAGAAAATTGTGTACTTAGTAAAAGCACTAATTAAATCCGCAATATAAAATTCTTTCTTTAGAAACAAACTATATACATTCGTTAAGCAATACCCTGCCTTTAGTGAAACCCAAATTTCCCTTTCCGTGTTCACAAAAATCCGGCACTGCACACGACTCAGAGCCACTTAATCTAGTCTGGACTTCCACAACACAGCTATTTATAAACACATTTAATTAACATGATTAAAGTTTAGAGAGAAATATTACGGGTGGGACAATATTAATACGTTGTTGGCAGAAAAATTCTTTTAAAATGTCCGAAAACATAGCTCTGTTACCCTAACTTGTAGGTTGTGGAGCGTTCTGGATTTTCTCTGTAGTCAAATGTCACTCTGAACTCGCGCTACACAATAACAACACTGTCAATTTGATCAAACTTTTACATAAAACACACTCTCTTCTGTAGTTTACGCCATCTTGCTTGTGACTGATAACTGATTGTGCCACGAGGGGTACCACTATCCAGTACAAGAATTCCTAACCAAATTGAAATATAGGAATATATAGAACTGTAGGCGTTTAAGGCCATAGCGTTTCTTATGAGATTTGCAGTTTTGGCTTGTAAGTAATAAGTATCCACTTTGTAACTTAAAGTAATTCTTTGTTGTAAAATACGCTTTCTGAAAGTGACGTAGCCCTAACGTTCCACTGTACGCCCATTACCCCGAGGTATCTGAATGATTACAAAGCATATGATGACAGTTTTGTCATATGATGAAACCTGGCTTGATTGCCTACAGAACGGAATAAGCTTCAGAGAAGAATAGTGGACAGACATTTTATATGGGACCCTGTTATTAGCAATATCTGGTGGTAACTAGTATTTTTTTAACATTTTTATGAAAACATACAACAAATTTGTTGCACTTGTGGGAGTTACACTGTACAGTATACAGTAGACTGTAATGTTGCACTATACATAACACAGTATGCTCTAAAAGAGATGAAATAATCAAACGATCTGATTCTTCCACTACTCTTACCAACACTCTTCTTGTCACTAATGATTCAAAGCGTATAACAGCTGCCTTATAATGGTTA
>Ga0123357_10013588_pt1 | contig 10577 bp, 11 predicted proteins | sample TergutEmb28metaG_FD_89873 | JGI IMG/M metagenome (GOLD analysis project Ga0123357, IMG submission 89873) | Embiratermes neotenicus P4 segment gut microbial communities from Petit-Saut dam, French Guiana - Emb289 P4 | ecosystem: Host-associated > Arthropoda: Insects > Digestive system > Gut ...
AAAGTACCGTATTGTGTTTCTGTAAGAATTGTTGAACTTACTGACAAAGTACCGTATTGTGTTTCTGTAAGAATTGTTGAACTTACTGACAAAGTACCGTATTATGTTTCTGTGAGAATTGTTGAACTTACTGACAAAGTACCGTATTGTGTTTCTGTGAGAATTGTTGAACTTACTGACAAAGTACCGTATTATGTTTCTGTGAGAATTGTTGAACTTACTGACAAAGTACCGTATTGTGTTTCTGTGAGAATTCCGTTCTTGTTTGATACTTTTAAAATTGAGGTCTATCTGAGTAATGCTTAAAATTTCAATAGACGGTACTACACAAATTATTATTATTAGTGAATTAATTAGTCACGTCGTCTCATAGCAAAATGTGTCGTCTGTATTGTGTTCTTCTTCAGACGAAACCAATGAATACAAATATATGAACATAGTAAAATGTATAAAATTATAAAAGTTACGTGTCAATTTGCAATAAGATCTCAACTTTACTATTGTTTTATAACAAAAATTGATTTTGTTATTGTTTTGATACTTTTCGGGTTCATCCGAAGGCGACTTACAATGGTCGAAATAAGTGGTTATGACGTTATGTGACTAATTGCTTTAATAAATATAAAAAATTGTGTTTACCTTGTGTAGTACCGTTTTGCATTATTATAAACAGCACAATAGGATGCCAACCGTCAACATTAAAATGAAAATTTCAGTTCTTGTCTCCACTGCAAAGAACAAGAAATTAATCATGTTGAGGGAAAGGAACATTGGCCATTCCCAGAAGCACACGAAGACATACACATATGCCCTGCAGAGTCTGTGGACCAAGAGCATACTTCATTAATTTAAAGTTTGTGTATATATATATATATACACACACATATATATATATATACACACACACACACACATATATATATATATATATACGTTGAAGCAATCTCTGTGAGGCTCCCAGGACTTCTAGATAATTGCCACTTGAAGGTGGTAAGGTCGTCAGCCCTACGCACCGGCCGCCTGTACTCTCAAGAGATACCCTTTTACTCATTTCTGTTAGGGGCTCAGTCGGCTCGAGGGCCACAGTGCTGCTGGACATATTACGCAATTGAAAAATCTTAATTACCCCATCGGTAATCGAACCCTCGACCTTCCGGCTTGTAGCGCAGTGCTTTTATATGTATATATTATATGTATAAAATATATAATGTGGGCCGGGTAGTTCAGTCGGTATAGCGACTGACTACGGGCTGGACGGCCCGGGATCGAATCCCGGTGGGGACGAGATTTTCCGCCTTTCCAGACCGGCCCTGGGGCCCACCCAGACTCCTGTAAAATAGGTACCGGGTCTTTTCCGGGGGTGAAGTGCGGTCGGGGCGTGCTGCTGACCACTCACCCCCTTCTAGTGCCGCGGTCATGGCCACACCGGGCCTGTAACGGGAACACTTTACCTTTTTTAAATAAAAAATATACATATAATATCTATATATATAATAACCACAATGCTTGACACAAGTAAATGGTAATTTGCGTGAAACAGAAACATTTTTCATCCCCTGTATTCCATTACAGCAAGTTTTATTGTGTAACTAGCGTCGATTTATTTCGAAACGTGGCTGCAGAGGATCTTTTGCCCTGCGCTAACGCTTGCTGTAAACTTGTCTGCATTTGCCGATCGAACATAAATACCATAGTGCTGACCGATTGGAGACAGCATTTTCGGCTACGCAGTAAATTTCAATGTAAATACTGCATACAGTAGCAAATGTAACTTCACGTTACCACCTAAAATTCGTTCAGTTACTCTCGGCTCGAACATAGGTTATACTGACCGAGGTTTTGCTTTTCTTCGGTTCCTCCAGGCAATTCACAATACTGTACCAAAACATGACACGAATGTCTGCTCTTATACGCTTTCCAAATGATTACTTCCAAATCGCTGTACATTTTCATGACAGAGAATCTTAGCTTTTGAAGTCGATTTTACGTAAAAGAAGAGTGACTAAACCAATTAAATCCATCAAGTATACACCATCTAGTTACCAACTCAATGTACATTCTTAAATTAGTGAAGGTAAGATAAATCAGTCCATTACAGGCCCGAGGTGCCCAAAGAGTTCCAGGAAGTTAAGGTTCCTAGATTACGTGACAATGGCCCAGAATGTTGGTAAGGATGTCAGCCTTACTCACCGGCCGCTTTTACGCCCAGGAAATACTCCTGGTACTCATTTCCGTTACAGGCTGAGTCGACCCCAGGGCCATAGTGCGATCGGAAGGATTATGTCAATGAAAAATTCCAATGACACCATCTGGAATCGAACCAGTGACCTTTCGATTTGTAGCGCAGCACCTTAACTACTGTGCTACCGCGGTCCCCTTTCTTAAATTAGTACAAACATTAAACAAGCTTCTCCATGGTGGGTGTGTACTGTACCATCTTGTAGAAGCGTGTTTAACATTCCTACTAATTCAAGACGGCACATTTAGTTGGTAGGGATACGCTGTTATAAAAAATGCACAGAACGGACAAATTTACAATAACCTCATTAAGTCCATTTTTGGAAAGCTAGCAGTTCCTCAACCAGTCCGCAAATCACCCGCATTTTGTGGAACCTGAAAGTTCATAACCATGTTCACACACACACACACACACACACACACACACACACCAATTATCCCTATTCTCAGCCACATAAATCCAATCTGCCTCAGCCCATCTTATTTCTGTACTCTTCATTTCTATATTATTATCATTCTACTTACGTATAGGTTTCCCAATTGGTCTCTTTCCTTCATGTTTCCCCACCAAAATCCTGCATGTATTGTATATTGGTGGTATTGTATACGCTATTTACTCCCATTGTTTGATGTATGCTTTCTTAATGATTCTCTTTTGTAAAGCACGCTAAATATATCACAGAATAAGAAACATCCAGTAGGTCTACAGCGTAAATTCTCTAAATAGCATGCAACTGTTATGTCTTTTGTTTTACGCAACGTACTGCTGGAACGCGTGTTACATAAATATCAATAAACAAGTCTTCATCCGTTTTATTGTTAGTTCCTTACAAATACCCAGTTCCCTTCTTGTTTAGGCAAATGTCATTCTGTGTCTAATGTAAGAATGGTTGCTGGGTTCAAGGTTAAGGCCGCTGAAGTGCAGAGTGCAACGTGGAAGACACCTCACACGTGCGGTGTCTATAGATTGACTAATGCGTCCCGTGGGTCAGTGACCTTATTAATTTTGTGCCCAAATTCATATTTGTGGAGCAGTAAGACCCAAGCAATAGGTCATGCAAAAAACACAAAGCAGTAACCTGGTTCCCACTTCTTGATAAGCATTTAATTTCTAGTCCATACGATGTAGCATTGTAGCCTTCAATGGACTTCACATTATTTACCACTTTGTGTAAAAAATGGACCATATTAATAGTTACAGATTTTTCGAAAATAAGTCGCCACACTTAAAACTAATTTACGTTCACCACAATTTGTAAAGAAATAAATATCGCCTTATTTTATTTAAAGAGGTCCTGGGTTCATATCTCGATCCGAAGATCAGCTAGCCTGAAAATTGTTGTCCTTTCCCTCAGTCCCTTAGTATAAATGCCGAATTCGGGCCTCCAGTAACTCTAGACTGTTCCTGCCACACCCACTCTAAGTCTTTATTCACTAATCATGCTAAGTTACATCAAATATACATAAATGATCTAGATGTTGACAGCACCTGTACGTAAAGTAACAAAACACAGCACAATCATAACCTGTCGTCTATTGCTGCGCTCAAAGCAGGACATAATACATAAGTATGCACTTCATTGTTTTTTCTTGGCGCAACAGCCCCTACGGGGCCAGGGGCTCCTCATTATCGAGGTTTCACGAACACACTCAGACGCACAACACTCGTCAGGATTCCTCTGGACGAAGGATCAGCCCGAAGCAGAGACCTCTACCTAAAACCATACACAACACTCACAACAGACAGACACACATGACCCAGGCAGGATTCAAACCCGCAATCCCAACAAGCGAACGACCGCAAACCCACAAACCCCCAAGATGCTACTGGGGTCGGCATACCTCACAGTAAACATGCTGCCTCTTTATTATAAAGGTTAGGAAGTCTGTTTAGGAAATTAAACGCTATCTGTCCCGAGAATAATAAAAAGCCCATTTCTGTTGGCGAAATGCAGAGTTGGTGGTTCAGATAACAACCACTGTGCCTGAAAGGGACAAAATTTATGGAGCAATTTTTAAATTCTGGGCACTCCAAAGAAAAGAGATGCAAATATCCTCGATATTATAAGCCATCAGTCCGAAAAAGAAGAAGAGGAAAAATGATTTTTTTTATCAATAGAAGAAGAAAGTAGCCGAAACCAACAGTGCCGATGAAAGTGTTGATGAATGACGTCACTATAGCTTTCAATTTTTCGCCACAGGTTTGCAAAGAATATCGATGAGAGAGGGTACTGTCTTCTGGGGTGTAATGCGGAGTACTGCTGCAGATAGGTATAGCTAGATAACATCCACAACGTCCCAGTCATTTTGCATCACAACCTTCACCGCGGGTCTCACAAGATTTACGGTCCTCCTATCTCGGTCAGGTGACTGCAGCGGCTACGTCAGCAGATGAATGCTGGCACATCCGCCGCTCTGACTGCAGAAACTCACTGATCTACGCGCGCCCTTCTGACTTGTGACATCAGCCTAGGCTCCGTAACGTTACCTGCGCCTCAAGCTGGAGACTTTGTGGAAATACTCCTGCTACAGGTAGGTAGGTAAGTAACTAGGTACTTATCATCTCGGGCGGAAATATTCTTCGGTACCTATCGTGTGCCAGAAAATGTCTGCCTCCAGTTACTAATCTACAAAAGCATATCTTGTCATATCCAAGAAGGCGGCAATCTTCAGTCACTTACCTACCAAGCTTTACGGCGTTACATCCCAGGAGATAGTACACGCTAAAAGCAAGAATTACGTCTCAAACAGCGATTATGCCTTCTCAGCAAAGAGTGTTTAAAGCGATGTGTTCTTCCGCCTGGCCGAAACTACTGACCGGAGTATGTACAGTAAACATGGTGGCGGCCCGATTTAATATTAATCCGAATCGGTCGAGTACTAAACTTGTACTTTATAACGCCAAATAATCGACCATTTTTATGTACTTATCAAACTTCTCACTGAAAACTAGGGCAATGGCTAACTCTAAAGCGCGGGCCGTACCAAGTTACACAACGTTGCCCGGAAACAGTTCCAGATGTGTGAATTACAATTTGTTTCACTCAATCAGCTATTTGGCTTGCATTTCCTCAACCTTCAGCAATTACTCTGTTAACTACTAAGAATAGGGCCCACGTTTATAAGACACTTTGCACTAAAACTAGTCCAATTGATAACCTTCTAATATCTGACAAACAATATTATATCTGAAAGACCCTTCGTGGGTCACGCTGTGTTTAATGCAACTGAAATCACGCTGCGATCCTGCTGTCACTAGCTAAGCAATAATAAACTCCATATAATTACCAGGGGGTCGAGGTTTCTACGTTGTATTCGAGGGGCTTCAGATTCAAATCCCTGTTTCAATACCTGACGTACTAACGTTTTCGTGGTCTTGCTCAGTTTCTCCACGCAGGTTCCGGGACAATACATGCACCTACAATTATTCCATAACAAATTCTACAGAAATTATTTCTAATTCATTAACATCCACCATTCGACTGCAGTCAGAGGTAATGACCCTTTAAACGCCGAATTAAATCTCATCTGCCATCTGCTGACATTATTAGCTCACCATATTCTCCACGTTGGCGGGATAAGTGTCAAATAATACATCTGTGACGATTCAAGATTTCTGGGATGTGACGCCGTGCAGGTACCAACAGTTCGGAGGAGTTTGCTGCGAACATCTTCGGTGTATAATTTCAGGGCTTCCGCCGCGAAACAGATGAGAACTACGGTCTTCTGGAATATTAGGCAGCGGAGAGGGCTAAGGAGGGGTATTTGCCGTGTAATAGTCAGGGAGGGTAGCCACTCCTCGTTGCGCTATAGTCCAGAGGAGCGCAGTTCTCATCCCCAGCGTAGTTCACTCTTCTTGGATTACCCTGCAGATGGAGGCATGCCTCTTCGAAACGTCGGTTCCAATATACCGATGTAGAGAATGTCATAAACCAGGGGATTAGAAAAAATCTCAAAACTCGTACAATAAATTTATATCTGCAATAGTCAGTAACAGTAACACGAAACAAAGGGGCGCCGCCTCTTCCCCTTGCCTTCATCTTTGGGTCACCTCCCAGGATTCTTACGATGTGGTGAGTACAGTCCGGAAAGTGTGACTCACCTCGAGCGTCTGTCTGAGTGTAAGGTCGGGGAAGAAGATGTCCTGCTGCAGCACGTAGCATATCTTCCGCTTCCATCGTTTACTGAGCCGTTCTCTGTTGAGACGGATGCTGCCGGAGTCCAGCTTCACGCGTCCGGACAGACAGTTGAGTAGCGTCGTCTTCCCGCAGCCTGCAACCCACAACAGAGCTGACCCTTACATTTAGCCCAAGAAAACAGCGCTTCTGTATGAGTCGCGACACACTGATGCGTCGCGAGCAGATGATGGGTGTGTAGCGAGAAATTTGACTATTCGCAACACGATTCGCTAGATAGAGACTAAAACTATGGCACTGTGGATCGCTGAACGGCATAAATTGAGACTCCTATGTGGTGGGAAGGGAAAAGCTTTCGGCTCTTGTGCCTGTGCGTCATGTGCAGTCGAAGCACCGCATAGCTCCCGAAGCGACGCGACATAAAAGTAAACTCATATTCATATTATTGTACGAGTCGTAAAAGGCATATTTTACATGCCCCTGGTAATGGGCGTATACTGAAAAAGAAAAGTCACGGAGACTGCAAGCCGTTCTCTGATTGGTTCTTTTCAAGTTTCATTAAAGTTTGGTTATTCCCATGACAGTGGGTCGCTTATGTGGACGCCATTCTTCAAGCATGTTACTGCAGGAAAAAATTGACAACCGCTGCAATAACATATCCAAACATACGTGAGCCTTATTTTGGGCCCACTGAGTGTACCATCAGCAAACACCAGAGCCTTCCATTGGGTCTAATTAGTCTAGTCACACCACACGTGATTCTCGTTTCTGGCCACTCAGTCTAGTCTAGCACAGTCCAGGCTTACTTTGAGCCCGTCACAAAACTGAGTATCACTCGGACCCACCCAGTCCAACTAAACACACGCACACACGCACGCACATACACACACACACACTTGATCCTTGCTTTTGGCTCACAAAGTCTACCAACAACACAGCTGAGTATCGCTTCGGGTTCACTCAGTTTAATCGCACCACTGAATCTGACTTTGGGCTCACTCATTCTACCCACAGAACATTTGAATCTCTTTTTGAGCCCATGCACGTCAGTATACTAGTTACACAAACTTCAGCCTTATTAGGCCCATACAATCTCTACACTAGAGGATCGTACGCGTTCACAGCCTTACGCCTAATTCCACGTACGACAATTAACCCTTTCAGGTCCAGTGGTTACTTTATTGCACAGGTAAGTTTCACATTAAAAAATTCTACGTTCTGCCCACAAAATACGTTTATGCGTTTTGCGCCGTTCTCAGAATAAAGTACCGATTATTCCTCTATGAAAATAAACCGAGTTCTTTTTTAAGCCAAGGCGAAATATATTTACTGTGAGTCTTGAAATCAGCCTTCAGTTATAATTCAGGTGAATCAACTAATCAAATCCTTCCTTCAAGTAAAACGCTTCTCTTTGTTACTAACCTCTCCCGTGTAACGTACTGAATGAAACGGAGCAAAGTCCTGTGTCCTGCGCTTTACCGTAACCTACTACATCCGTGAAATGATACGTAGGAATTTCGGCTGAGTGCCTACTTTATTCTAAGGCGCCCTTTCAACTTCTAACATTAATACACGGTCGAATGAGATGAGAATACTGTGACGTATCTCGGATAAGTAATTGTTTTGAATGGGAGGGATTGGTGAATAATTATTCAAATACCACGCCAACATTCATGTGGACAGTTTGAGGAAAACCATGACCGACTTCAATCACAATAGCTGGTAATCCGAAGAAGCTCCAAATTGGGCGTCTCCCAGATGTATTACCGCTAAAATAACCTGACTGGTTGTGAGGGAACATAGCAAGTGGAGGGATGACTGACGCACGCACGCACACGCACACACACACACACTGTCGGCACAATTCGAACCCTCGACATGACTTTCTTTTGATAATCTTAACACTGGTGCAGGGTCTTACATGCACCCAGTTGCTGCCGATGTCAGGCCACTGAGCCGTAACCACGCTCAGCGTTCCACATTACAGTTTTTAAGGACGCAATCCCGTTGTGTTGTGCACAGTAACAAAAAGCGGAAAACAGTACCGTCATCACAACTGTTATTTCGTTATAAATTACTTGTTTATTTATATAATAGCAACTAGTTTCAGCCTTAGGTCATCTTCAGGCGAAATCACGAGCTAAAAATATCAAAATGTGTTTTAATACTGAGAGCAATAACGAAGTAGAATACAGAATACCACGGGAACTATGACTAAAACTTAAATACGGAAAAGTCCAGCTAAATATATCTATAACAAAACTGACTTCGCAAAAAAAACTTTGAGCTTTTATTGTCTCCACAGCTCTTACCTGATGACTTTATACACTGCTGTTTTGTAAATACCTTTAAAAAAGGTAAATCAGTCCCATTACAGGCCTGGAGTGGCCCAGAGGGTTCCAGGACGTTAAGGTTCCCAGATTTCATGACAACGGCACAGGATGGTGGTAAGGTTGTCAGCCTTACGCGCCGGCCGCCTTTACCCCCAGGAAATGCTCCTGGTACTCATTTCTGTTAGAGGCTGTTTCGACCCCAGGGCCATAGTGCGATCGGAAGGATTTTATGTCAATAAAAAATTCCAATGACACCAGTTGGGATCGAACCAGCGACTTTCCGATATGTAAGCACAGCACCTTGACCACCGTGCCACCGCGGTATCCTTATGAATACCTTTACAGAGTGTAAGTATGCCAATTCCAACCAAGTATATTATACACACAAATGCAACGGAAACGGCCTTTCTGAATCTTATACCGATTTTGATGCTCTTCACTTATAGTTTCGCCTAAAGAAGCCCTAAGGCCGAAACTGTTTGCGATTGTATAAACAAAGAACTAATCTATAATGAAATGGCAGTTTGTGTTGACGGTGCGGCTGTCTTTCTTTTTTTAGCTCCGTATTACTGCCACAAGCCTCCCCACGTTACGTAATTCGGAGTGGGAGGAAGGGAGGGCAGTCGTCTCCGAACATGACACAACAGACGGGGTGAAAGGTCGCTGGCCTAGACCTTTACGGCACGCTATTCTGACGTCTTTCCTCCACACGGTAGCAGGAAGTCGCGAGGCTGCCAGGAAAGTAACAGCGAGCGTAAACACTGGCAGCTCAGAATACGCTTTGCCTGCCGCTCGTATACTGAAGCGAATATTTGGAGTTAAGTGGGAGGAAGTAACGGGAGAAAACTGCATAATGTTTAGGTTCATATTTGGTCTCTTCATCGCGTATTAACTGGGTGAGCAAATTATGTAGGTTGCGTTGGTAAATTAACGTACCGCGTATGAGAGAGAGGTGAATGCATACAACACTGAAGTCGGAAAACGTTACAGAATGAGACCACTTGGTAAACCTAGAAGTAGAAGAGGATAATATTAAAGAATTAGCGTGAGTGTCTAAGCGTGGACTAGGTTCATCTAGCTCAGGGCAGGGAAAACCTTGCGACCTTCTGTGCATAATGCAGTGGTCGTTGGAGACACTAAGAGGGAGAACACCTTCGTTTATGGAGCAAATATGGTCTCCCGAAGGAGGACTCTGCACTATGGGTTAGCTGCAGGTGATGGCTCACCTGATGGGCCCATGACTGCCAGCAGTTCCCCAGGCCGCACCACCCCACTCACATCTCGCAGTATGGGTCTCTTGTCCACTGCAACCGTCACACCACTGAACACCAGCTCCAGAGGGCGCTGTTGGTCCAGACATGGGAAGTGGATCGTTGTGCTGGGGACATTCGACTCTACCCTGCAACACAAATACCAACATATCCTGAAAATAAGTGCGGTAAAAACACGTACCATGATTTTGAAACTAACACAAATTGGATGGAGTGGCGTACAGTACACTGAATTCACATGGCTCAGGATAAGGGATGAGATTGGCTGTTGTCAATAGGGCAATGAACTTTCGAATTCAATAAATGCGGCAAATATCTAGACTGTCTGAGCAACTATCAGCTGCTCAAGAATGACTGTGTTTCACGGAGTTAGTTAGATAACAGGTAGAGCAGAAACGGAACGTGATGGCACACGCGCAGAAACCAGATTTGGTTTTCCAGCGAAACGGACGAGTCCATTTACATCGGCGGGGGTGTCAGTTCAGTCGGCTGCTTGCAGCCGAGGTGTGCGCATCAGCGGTAGTAATGCTGGATAGACCGTGTCCGATACAGTGCACGACTGCTGGCTACCCCCTCCATTCGCCTTTTCCCCCTTCACT
>Ga0123357_10013591_pt1 | contig 10576 bp, 11 predicted proteins | sample TergutEmb28metaG_FD_89873 | JGI IMG/M metagenome (GOLD analysis project Ga0123357, IMG submission 89873) | Embiratermes neotenicus P4 segment gut microbial communities from Petit-Saut dam, French Guiana - Emb289 P4 | ecosystem: Host-associated > Arthropoda: Insects > Digestive system > Gut ...
AAGCTCCTGAGGATGGATGTATTAACGTCCGAAACATGTTGAGCATTAAATAAAGAAATAATAAAGCAAGTGACATCAAGTTGGTCTCTCTTTACTCAACTATAAATGTGGATGTTTGCCAGGGCTTCTGGTTTGTCAAATTCCATGCCGTGTTTGGCGTTTGTAGTGTGTTTCACTAGTATAGATTGTTGTACTGCATAATTGTCACTTTCATTCATCTTCCTAGTTTTAAATTTAACCTATCTTCAACTTTAGAGTTTTATGCTTATTAATATAGAATGCTGTAGTTGGTAGAGCAAAACAAAGGCTGGTTTCCTCTTGTTGTAAGAACTGCACAGGCAAAGAGAAAGTTCTTGTGTACACCATGAAGGCATCTGGGGGAGCTGAGGTATATCTCCACTCATTTTTAACCTTGCCACTAAATGGAGTTGGTGGTCTGCTTAATGCTTTGGCCGCCTTGTCGCTGGCAAAGGGACCCTGGCACTCGTGTAGGAATCTGGGTGGTGGCCAGAGCAGTCTGTGTTGCTAGGGGCAAAGAAAAATCTCTTGCTCCTGCCAGGAAGCAAACCATGCTTCCTTGGTTGTCCAGCCCATAGTAGGATGATTGTACTGACAGAACATTGCCTCTACAAGGAATAGGCGGCTATTGGTTTTCAAGTGGGATGTGATATGTTACAGTAGACAGGTACCAACATTTCTAAGCTTGTAAAGGAAAATTCGAAGACTGTATTTTATATTAGATCATGAACATATCTTTCCATGCACTTTCCAGTTCATCTACTAATTATTGTAGCATTTGATAGGGTATAGTCTGAGTTATTGGCACTAATGTTTAGAAGTATCGTAAATAAATAAAATATAAACTAGATGCAAGGAGAATGCTACCATTTGGTGGGGGGGGAGGGGGGTTGCAGCAGCATCACATTTACTAGATACGTGCCAAAGTTTTGGGCAAACCTGCTGGCTCCAAGATCTGAGTACTTTCTATCTACATGGTGTCTTGACCCAGGCCTCACCATGAGAACCCCAAATTGTATAAGAATTGAAGGGTGGAACATGGCCTTTTCCTTAGAAAGACTTAGTAATTTTCTACAAAATATCAGGAATAATGGTGTCAAATTACAGATTTTTAACCTCTGTAATGTATGACGTTATCTGGCATAGGTTTCCAGCCTCTGTTACAGAGCTGAAGGGTTCATATGTGGTGAAGCTAAAGCAGCTTGTGGACTGGACTGTCTGCTTTAGTTGTCACTTGCAAATGCTTGCACTGACTGTGTTAGCTGTTAGTTAGTTTCTCTGTTACTTTCTTTTAAGGTGGAGTGCAATTAGTCATTGGTGGACAAGGTAAGTTAACACATGAAGGTTTGTAACAGTGTAGCATGATTGCTTGGGACTTTAGCATTGTGGCTGCATAATGTATGTGTTACATATGGCTGTGATTTAAATTGATGTTTCGGAGTTGAAATGTAAAATGTAGTTGGTGGCATGACAAGGGTGCAGATTTATTCTCTGTCATAACTTTGTTGCATTGTGTTTTCTGATTGGTTACTGTGTTCAGTTTCATTTCAAGTAACAGTACAAAATAGCATCTATGACTGGGTGTATATACTGCAAGGCTGGGCATCAGCTGTCAAGTGTAATGCATTCGGTGTGTGCATTTGTCTAACCCTGCAAATGCAATGTTGATATAGGTACCTTGTAACTTAACATAATTTTGTATTATTACCTTTCATTTTAATTTTTCTAGGAAACGCTAAAAGTCACTAACCAATTTGACGTTCAGGTGACCGTGTATCATGATAAATTCTTATAATAAAACCAACTAGATGCGCTAATTTCTCAAATTTATTTTTGGAATGAAACTCCACATATTTTGTACAGTTCCTCTGTCCATCATCAGGAGTTTTTCACTGTACACACAGCGATGGTATATGTCATACAGTTTTACTGACAGTTTGCGAGCAGGATCAGGACGGAACCAGTACCATACTGATCCTGCTTGCAGACTGTCAGCAAAGCTTATGATATATACCATCGCTGTGTGTACAGTGAAATACTCCTGATGATAAACAGGGGAACTGTACGAAACATATAGAGTTTTATTCCAAAAATAGATTTGAGGAATTAGTGCATCTAGTTGGTTTTATTATAAGAAGTCACTAACTAACTAACCCCACAGACCAGAGTCTTTCTTGAGAAGGTTCATTACCATGTTTCCAAGTGCCCACCACTTTTCCCTATTCTGTTGCAGATGTGTCCAGTCCAATCCCTTTCAGACTATTTCTGAAAGATCAATTTGAATATTATCTTCCCATCTATATGTATGTTTTCTAAGTGGTCTATTACAGGTTTCCCCATCATCAAAACCCCTATGTATTTCTCTTCTTCCGCATGCATGCTACATGCTCCGACCATCTCATCCTCCTTGATTTGAAGACACCAGTAATCTTTTGCAAGATTAAAGAAATAATTTATCTAAAACACAAGAATTATAATTTATAAATTATTAAAACATGGCATTGCAGCTAATTGAATTATGTATTTTTCGCTGTAAATTAAAAGCAGTGAAACCAAACGAGGAACAAAACTTTTGAGTTACTAGATTGGAAGTTATGTGGTTGCTTTTGAGAATGTAACTATTGTATAGGTCAGGTGGTGTCTCTGATTTGAAATAAATGGTAGGCAATTTTTATAAAAATGTCATCATCTGGCTCCTGTGGTTAGTATTGTTGGTGGTAACACACCTGTCTTCTGGTAATAAGGGGCTGAATGTTTGGGGTTGCTGGGAATAAAAAATTATGTATTTATATAGAATTTCCTACCACAAATCCCACACAAACTTTTGTGGAACCGAAGTAAGATCTGCCAGCACAAGTAAATACCTAATGCACATGTATGTAGTTGCTAGTTTGGATGTGCAGGGCATATTTATGTTATATGTGATGTGTGTTTTGTCTGGTGTTGATTGTAATGCTTACATTCCAAGGTACAAAGTGTTGCAGCCAAGTGGATAGTACTCATACCAATATTTGAAGGACTCAGTTCCATATCTTGGGCCAGAGACCAGCTGTATAAATCTATTCCTTAATTTCTATATGCAAATGCCAGTATAGCACCTGAAATTACTCCACAGCTTCTTTCTGTATCCATTCCTATTTGTTATTAATTCATTCAACAAGTTATATGACTTACACAAACTCCAGATTGTGTATATTCAATGCAAGTTGCACAGAATCGCTGTCTGTCACATAAACTTATTTAGAAACGTGTGTGTATGTGTAAAAAAAGAACTGAAAGTTCTCGATACTCATGTGTTAGTATGTTAGTGGATATTGTAGAAATATTTTACCTGTGTTATTGTCAATCCAAGTGACAGGAATTCAGTTTTAGAGATTCCAAAATGTAGAATGGGCCGGGATAGTGTAGACGGTGTAGTGACTTGCTATGGGCTGGATGGTCTGGGGGTCTAATCCTGATGGGGGGGCGAGATTTTCCACACCTGTCCAGACTGGCCCTGGGGCCCACCCAACCTCCTATACAGTGCGTACCAGCTCTTTCCTTAGGGTAAAGTGGCCAGTGCATGGCATTGACCACCCATCCCCATCTAGCCCCGAGATTAAAGAAAGAGTAGAGCTATACCTCTACTCCCCCTGTGGGCATTTCGTGGCCTGTTCTAGGGTAAACTTTACCTTTACCTTTTACCAAAATGCAGAATATTGAATTGTGTACCACAATGTGAGAACATATTTGTGATAGGGGACTGTTCTTCACATGTTACTGTGTTCCAAAGAGCTGTAGTTCATGATGATGGCAATGATCTTTGTGTTCAAAACCACAACTTTTACAGAACATTCTTATTTGTGTTTCAATGTTGGAAGTCATTATGCGGTACAGTTGCAGTAAGGAAGGTGAACCATACGAGATTTTCTTTAGTAGCTGTGATGGTATTATGCCATATGAGGTGTGTCTTTGTTTTGATTGACAAGAGTAAGTTCTGTGTACTGCTGCTGGATCAGTTCAAAATTTAAACAAAAAGGCCCAGTTTATGGAGTTGCTGGTTGTTGAATTGTATTAGATTCAGTAAATTATTAGGGATAAATGGTTTGATATTATGGTCAGTAAGTGTCAAGGTTTGGGCTCTTCAGGACTGTGTTTTGTCCACATACTGAATATGTGGATTTCTCCAGCTGTGACCCTTTTGCTTTGTATATTTTTGTTTAGGTGCAAAGGTTTGTTCTTTCCATATGGTATCCATTTGTTTCTAATTATAATATTTAAATTGTATGTGTATAATACTTTTCTGGTCCTGGTATCTCTAAGATTGTCTACTGTACATTCAGCCACATTTCTGGGAAATTCATCTTCGATTTTTTTCTGTCTCTCTACCATTGTTTTCCCTTGATTTCTGAGCATTTAAATTTGAAATGATTCACCTCATTGGAAAGGAGAAATGTGTTCAACATGTAAGTTATCAGGATTTCACAGGTACATTGCCTTACGTAATTGTTTTTGCAAATCACAGGTAATGTATTTGGCTAACTCTGAGGTGTTAATGTGCTAATGTAGTAAGATGTTTTGTATAAACATAATAATATTACACGATGCATACCCTACACCAGTGTTTCTCAACCGCCGGGCCGCTGCCTGGTACCGGGCCCTGGCATCAATTATACCGAGCCGCGAGAGATTCTCCTGGAATTGATAACTAATTTAAATGTAATTTTATGTTTGTCAACATGCCACATGGTACACATAATTGTACTAATACTCTTTATGATTATGCCATGATTAATTATTAATACTTATGTTAGTTTAATGTATGAACTTAAAAAATTTGGAAAGGTACTGAGGAGTAAATCTGTTGAGACTGGGCCCTCGTCTTATAAAAAAAAATTTACCAGGCCGCGGTCTGATAAAGGTTGAGAAACACTGCCCTACACAGACTGGAACATTTGCTAGATGCAGGAACTTGAAACTCTTTCAGCAGTCATTGTTGCCAACAGCAGTTCTAGAAGACGTTAATGATAAACCAGTAGTCTGCCAGTATTGTTCACTGTCTGTTAAGGTTGTTTTATAACGTGCCTTTCACTGGGGTTATGTGGCTTGAAGATATGGCACAGTTATTACACATTGTGAATTGGGATCTAGAAAAGCCAGCAGATAGCTGCATTGAGACCAGTTATGGCTCAGTTACCTTCTGTGTGTGAGTGCCTAAAATTGTTGTGATTTATTTTATCTCAGACAGTGTTAAGCTTTCAATTAAGAGTATATTTGTAAGATAAAATTTAAATTAATTGAATCAAGTTCAGTTGGGATGATGGACTTGGCAAATGACACTCTTGGTGACAGATACAGATGTTTGAGTTTATTTTGTGCTCCAAGATACAGATGGACTAGTAATTTTAAAATGTACTTAACGGAATTAGGATGTAAAGATGACACATGATTAGACCTGTTTGTTAATACAGTAGGGACTAGATTACAAGCGCTCCAAATCGTCATCATATAGCGTCTACTAGTTAACATCCTTCCAAGGCGTAAGTACTAGTCACTCGATTTCTCATTATTTTGAATGAACTTCATTTTATGTAATCCCATTTTTCCAATACACATTTCTAATTTGTGTTCACAGAAATACAAAACCGATCTGCCAAAAGGGTTTACCCAACATGTCTATATTAATAGTTTAACAACTGGAAGAAATTCAAACCGCATCTCGGAATTTTTGCTTCCCATCTGCCTATGGCTATCACACCTGCAGAGTTCCAACCTCCACAGCACAACAGCCATGATTTAACATTCACGGCACGCTTCATACTAGCACCTCACCATGGAAAAACAGAACAGAATATGGCAGTATCAATCAGAACATCCCTAGCAGGCACCATACACTTTACACCAGTGATCACAACCCAGAAAATAGAAAAAATATTCGCCTTTCTACTATACAGCTAGAGCGTTACCCCTTATATCTATATCACTGCCTTTAATGTTATTTGAGAATGTCTTAAATGTGAGTGAGATCTTGTCCGTAATAACAGATGCATTGTATATTGTATAATTAGCCTTAAAACAAGAAAGAGTACAACCTGAAGATGGCCAATATAGAGGCCAAAACATGTAGTTATTGACAGCTTTGTAAACCACCCGTAGCAAATATAAGTTGTGTTTGACTGTACTTCCACCTTGATTTGATCAACACAACGGGGATGTCTCACCTCAAAGGGACTAGATTACTTGTTAGCTGAGCTCCTAACACTGTCCATAGCTGCATAGCTAACATCAGTCACTACTATAGGTAGAGTGATAGGCTTCTCTAGTGTTGGTAATGAATACGTGTGTTCCTTAGAATTTGTTGCATTCTTGAATACCTATTGGCTGCTGAGGCAAGGTTCCATGTGAGTCATTCTGTTTTGGCAACCAAAATACAAATGCTGAAATCCATACTTGGAAACTCAGAAATCAGAGAGGCTGTCACTGCCCATAAGTATGTAACAGTAAGACTTACTTACACCTCAGTTTCAGGGGACTCGGATGACATCCCTGGAATTGGTCAGTACGATGATTTCCACACCATAGACTGGCAGCGTGATATTGCACGAGATCGTATGCGTCACCGCCACATCATAAAGAAGAAACAGGATTCAGTTTGTGATTTAATTAAAGGAGCACATGATGCGTGGTCTGGTTGGGTGTGTGTGCTGTTTGTTGGTCTTGTCACGGGTGTGGTGGCTGGCGTTATCGATATTGGTGCCAGTTGGATGTCTGACCTGAAGTTTGGTATATGCCCTGAAGCTTTCTGGCTGAACAGGGAGCAGTGCTGTTGGTCATCCAATGAGACAACATTTGACAAAGGAAATTGTTCTCAGGTAAGATCATATGTTGTGGTTAATATGAAAAGTTGTCAGAGTAGTGGCGTATTTTTGGCTTTGTAGTCCAGAAGTAAGAGGGTTGATTTAACTCACTGTCACAGCCGGTGCGTTCCATAGTGGACTGTATTTGCTCCAATAAACGGCTAAGTGAACGTATCATAAGCTGCTGAACACATTCTAATTAAATTTGGTGTGTGTTTTAGTCTGTTCTTAGGTGTGCTGGCAAAATTGCAAGAAGCAACTATTAGCTTCGTCATGTCTGTCCGTCTGTCCGCATGGAACAACTCGTCTTCCACAGGACAGATTTTCGTGAAATTTGATATTTGAGTATTTTTCAAAAATTTGTTGAGAAAATTCAAGTTTAATCAAAATTGCAAGGATAATGGGTACTTTATGTGTCATTACTAATATACATTTTGTATCACATCTTGCTTATTTCTTTGTAGAATGAGAGATGTTTCTGACAAAAGTTACAGAGAAAATAAAAACATACATTTTAGGTTCAGTAACTTTTTTTTTTTTTAATCGTGCCATTTATGAGATAATGTGGAAAAATATAGTAGAGCCAGACAGGCCACAGATGACAATATGGTTCATGCATGTTGCATGCTGGATAACTAAGGCTACAAACACACAATCAGAATATATGATACTTATTGCTTTTCCACTGTAACAATGGTTGCACGAATGCCCCTCAGTGTTATGTTGTATGTCAATTTCCTCTCTTGTTTTACTAATTCTGTCAGTTGCTGTAATATAACATCAGTGATAGGTGAATGAAAATGGAGCATTGGTGGCGTGATACTGATGTTTAAATTGAATACTTGGAGAAAAACCTGTCCCAGTGCCACTTTGTACTCCACAAACCTGACATGGACTGGTCTTGAATTGTGCCCAGCTCTTTGTGGTGAGAGGCCAGAAAATGACCACCTTATCCATGTCACAAGGTCCCTTTTGCACTGAATGTGATGCATATATAAAGTTTTGTGTGATGCTGAGAACTCCAAACATCATATATTTATATCTGCTTTTTGCAGCCCTGTTTAAATTTAAGTCCTCTGCAGATCAGTATGGACATTTAATTCTGGCACCAAAATGTTGAATTTGGTGTTTTATGTCTATACAGAGTTTTTTTTGTCACAAATTTCATTGTGGTTTACATCTGGATAGTTCAGTCAATACAGTGATCAAGTTACAGGCATCAGAGATTTTTGTTTCCACCATAACAGGACTAGCTTCTTACCCTCTGGGGGCCATGAGCCCTTTGTCCAGGACTAAAGTGAGATAGTCATTATGTACATGCACTGTTTGTTGTCAAGCATCATTTTATTAAGCAGTGGAACTGAACATTAAGTTATTTGTAAGAATGACAAAACACAAAGGCAGCATCAATATAAACTTTAGATTCGAGTGTGTGTTTGCCATTCAAGATGACTTGTTATGGACAGATACAGCTTCCAAAAGCTTTGCAGTCCCAAGGTGGACTCTATGTCAATACATTTGGAAGAAAACAACAATTTTTTATGGGCACTTATAATAAAAACGTAAGAATGTAATTCTATCTATTGCAACAAACAAATTTATATTTTTTTGGTGTAGCTAAATGTGTCCTGTAGCATGTGTATATATTGCATTTGTTATTTGTTTAAAATACAGGAAAGTAAGAGAAATACAGCAGTTTCATAGTACTCTTTCATACCTTATTTAAAAGATATGGTGTCTAATACTGTGTCTTGAGGTAAATGAATAAACTTAACAAGTTCCAACAATTTTAAATGTGGATATCAGTTTGCAAGTTTTGAGATCTCTATTTCCAGGTAGCAAGACATTTTTGTCTTTCACCTTTACGTCTTATACTGAATGTGTTAATCTGATGATGACCTGTTAGGTCGAAACATGTCGCTTTATGAAACACTTAAACTTAGTTGTGTCAACCACTTCCTTGAGTAATCATTAACAAGTTCCTTTTGAAACATGTTTTACATTTTGTCACTAGTTTCTAATTAATGTGGAGCAAACAGATACTGATGAGCCTTAAGTCCTGTGACTTGTATTGTTACAGTGGTTGACGTGGCCCGAGGTGTTCAGCCAGTCGAGAGAAGGTGTAGGACCATACATAGTCTCATATCTGTTCTACATTATATGGGCGCTGCTGTTTGCTGCTCTGGCAGCTGCTTTGGTGCGAATGTTTGCACCATATGCATGTGGTTCTGGTATTCCTGAAGTGAGTGTTATCTTGTAAACATGTCAACAGTAGTCTTGTATCTTAGCATTACTGGTTTCTGGACCGTGTTTATTGTCTAGTATGCGAACATGATTGTGTTATTTCCAAAATTATGGATGAAGACCAGAAAGCAAGTACTTCTAACAATGAGATGTATGTCTTTTGGAATGTGACATGTTTTTGAGAAAGTAGTTCACAACGTTTGGAAGGAACATGGTGCCTTTATGTTCAGAGTCAAGTAGCAAGATGTAGGCACTGTGATTCTTAAAAATGTTGAGAACTAGTCACCCAACAATGCTGTCACATCCTAAAAAGCATGGATCTTCAGCAACACCACTTTAAGAATTTCACATCTTGGCATCCAGCATGTATTGTATGAGGGTTGTTCAGAACATGTTTATGTGGGGTATAATTCCATAACTATGGAACTTCAAATGAATTGTGATTATTTCAGGAGTATTTGTTGTGGAGTGATTGTCTGTTTCCAGCTTTGAAGCTAAATCTTGGAAGCCATGAATTTTAACAATGATTGCAAAGTGGAAACAGTTGTGGCACGATGGCTGATATCACAGGACATGGACTTCCGTCAGACAGGGAATAGAATTCACCTTGACCGTGAAAATTGAGTGAAGACATTGCTTCATCACGTTCGTCCATACCTACCAAATTACACATCATCACATTGCAAAAAACTTACTCACCACTGTGGGGACCTTAGGTTTTGCTTTCTTTTGTTATAGATTAAAACAATTCTGAGTGGGTTCATCATCAGGGGATACCTCGGCAAGTGGACCCTGATCATCAAATCTGTGGGCATCATGTTGTCTGTGTCAGCGGGTCTTAGTCTCGGAAAAGAGGGACCAATGGTCCACATAGCATGCTGTATAGGTAGGACTTAAAACATTTTTAAAGAACTTCATATACAGTGAGGTATGCCAGAATGAATGTAATTGATTCTAGAACCTCGTTCATTATAGCATTTGTTTGTTCTAGTACACAATGAAATATATGTATTTAGGGGTAATCTGTTCCAGGCCCACAGTCTATAGCAAAGTTACCATCCAGCTTTCTCACTCTCTTTTGCTGGCTCATGGCTAAAATTATATAGCAGAATAACTGAAAAAATATATTTTTACTGCTAAAGGTGCAAATAACTGAACTAAACTGATAAGTGAACCTCACAAACGATAACAAAGATGATGACTGATGCTCTAATGAAAGTGGGAAAGCCCAACACATCATGTGTACACACCTGCTATTTCAGCCAATAGTATTCCTTCTCGTTCATTGTAGCATCTGCGTTTGTTATAGCTTCCTGATTTTATTGATAAAAACTGTTTGTAGTAGCATTTGTTCATTGTAGGATCATTTATTATAGCATACCCGACTGTAGTTAAAAGATATATTTTTATTTTGCTAATGGCAGGTACATTGCGTGTTTATCATTAACCTATGCGACCGATAAAAGTAAAGCATAGAG
>Ga0123357_10013592_pt1 | contig 10576 bp, 1 predicted proteins | sample TergutEmb28metaG_FD_89873 | JGI IMG/M metagenome (GOLD analysis project Ga0123357, IMG submission 89873) | Embiratermes neotenicus P4 segment gut microbial communities from Petit-Saut dam, French Guiana - Emb289 P4 | ecosystem: Host-associated > Arthropoda: Insects > Digestive system > Gut ...
ACCGAATCATCGCTGTGAGTCGAAGAAGTTTGCAAATTGTTGCCCAGCTTATTCACGGTCGCGTTATTAATATCGGAAGAAGCGGGGGTCAGAATATGATTTACATAAATATCGCCGGTCGCCGTATCGGAAATCGTAATGTCGCCGAGTCTCATAAAATCGCTGCTGTTATTTGTAATCGTAACGTCAGCCTGCGCGTTGGCTTTTAACGAGCCGGAGCCGGTAACATCGTTCATTTGTATCTGAATGTCGCCTCTTCCGGCAGCCATGCTGTTGAATATTATGTAAGGGACCTTGGCATTCTGGTTGTAAATCGTGGAGCCGTTCACGGTCTCGCTGAAACCCAAAGCGGTGAGCTGGGCGTTGATTATATCTATCTGAGCGTTTATATTAGTCGCTATAGTGTCCGACGCGCCGTAAGTTTTCAGCAGATTTTGGAGCGCTGTTTTCTGCGCCATAAGACTGTTGTAAATGTCAATCACTTGCAGCGAGTAATTTACATAAGTGTTCGGATCTCCGAAAATTACGCTTACCTCGGGATTTCCGGCCGCATCAAGGATTGGTTTTCCATCCGAACCAACGACTTGATCAATGGTTATATCTATGTTGTTGTTCGCTCCGGCCATAATGCTGCCGTCCACGTTTAAGATCGAAGTTCCGTTCATTTCGATTTTTCTGTTGCTGTCCTTTGTTGCCAGTTCCCCCAAAGGCGTATATATGTGAAGCTCGCCTGTTTGGAATAAACGGCCGTTGTTCAGATCCGGCGTACCTATGTTGACGTTTTGGCTGCTTGCCAAAGACGCTCCCGACCTCACGTCGGCCTTATCGTTTACGTTGACTACGGTATCGGCTATGGAACCCGCGTCTATTGCAATCGCGGCCTCATTATAAATGTCGGTAATGGAATTGCTGATGTAAGTAGCCCATGCGTCCACTGCCCCTACTCCTATTTGTCCGTTCTCGCTTTTGGACAAATCGATGTTCATATTGCCGACTGCGTAAATATCGGCTCCGCTTAAGAACGTTATAGTGTTGTTTATATTGGCGTTACTGGTGCTGTTTCCCTTCACGCCGCTTATAAAAGCGACGGCGTCCACATAAGTCTGCGTGTTCAGGTTTTCGTCGGCTTTGGCATTTATCGTAAAATCTGCGGCGGCATAGATTTTGCCCGCCAAATTCGCTTCCGTGCTCGAATTGTTGTTTACCGTGGACTCTACGTCCGAATAAGACCCGCCCGCGATACTCGTAAGTTTCGCCTCATCGGACGCGACGGAATTGTTGTAAAGGTTTATTACAAAAGCGCTGTCGCCATTTGAGTCTTTTTTAGTGATGAGATCCGTCTGCACGCCGAGATTTACCTGCGTGTCGTTGTAAATATTGGTTACGCTTGTCGCCCAAAAAAGGCTTGCCAGGCCGCCGGATATCGCGTCGATATTTGTGTCTATTCCCGATTTATTGAAAGTATTCGAAGCGTTTATGAGGATATTATTCGCCGTTATATTGGTCGGTCCGGCTATATTGACTTTCACGTTGGAATTCGAATCATTCTCCAGCTCCACGTCTCCTGCGGCGACCAGCGCCGCGTTTACCGCAACGGCTCCGGCGTTTTGATTGGATACGGCGGCCGCCTTGACGTTGAAAGTTCCGGCGTAGATGTTGGAAGCTGCGGGATTCGCGGCGGAACCTATTATCGCTTCGTTATCACAATTATTCGTTGTGGTATTGCTGGTCCCGCCCACAACCAGCAGGTATCCTCCGAGACCGGACTCGGACTCAGAAAGAAGATTTACCGTAGAGCCCGACAGAACGTCGATTTCGTTGGTTCCGTCCATTATGTTGCCGTTGCTGTCCTTAGTCGCGAAAATGTTCAAGCCGCCGCCGAGCTGCGATTTTGTAGTGACGGCAGACGTGTTGTCTAAAAGCGCAAGACCCAACGCCACATATCCCAAGGTTACCATATAGGCCTGCGCGGTTTGAGAAACATTGCTGTTTGCCAAAACGCTTAAATTATTGGAAACCTGAAAAGTACTATTGTCGTAAAGCGAAGAAAGAACGTTCCCGCTAACCTTGTTGTCTATTACCACGCCGTTTAGCCCGACAAGAAGCCCTCCGACACCGCCTATCGCTTCGGCGTTTGATTCGGCGTTTTCATTTGCGCTTACCGTAACATTGTCGGCTTTTACATTGCTTCCGGAACCTATATAAGCGTTGTTTGAAAGATTTATGCGGCTGTAAGCTACCGAAGCCGCGATGGAAACCGCGCCCACAGAGGCTGCGGCAAAAAGCCCTTTTACCGTGCTGTTGCCGTTAGTAAAGACGTATAAATTGTAAAGATTCAATTTCGAGCCCGTTCCGGTGTAGGCGTTTAAGTTATCATTGATATTTACCGTAAAAACATTTATCGCCCCTGATACCAAGCCGCCGGCCGCGGAAACCATATTCGCGTTGACGCTGTTGTCGGTTTGAGCTTCAACGGTAAGGCTGTTAATGATAGGTGCCGCTTGCCCTATGACGGCAGGCGTATCGGTGCTATCATCGGGCAACTGCTGGCTTCCTATAACGGTAGGCACCGGTATATATTCTATATCGCAATTATCTCCTATCCACGCGTTTGTTGCGCCGCCTTTATTTATCACTCCGACAACCGCGCCGACCGCGGCAAATTCGCCTACGCCTAAATTAAAGAAATCAGCGTTTATCGAAGAGCCTGAATTTGCAAAAACCGTTATATCTCCGGCCTTGCTTATGTTTGTTCCGCCTTCAATCCATGCGTTGGAATAATTGTTGGAATTTATGACCGCCACGCCGGCGTTTACTGTCAGCGCGCCGACCGCACCCATGAAAATGCCTGTCTCGTTATTCAGGTTGTTGTTTGAGTTGACGTTTATATTGCCGGCTGAAATCTTGCCGCCCAAAGAAGCGTTTGCAACGCTGTTTAAATCCTGCACGGACACGGAAGCGTTGACGGCTACGCCTCCTTCATTGGCTGCGCCTATGTTCGAGTTTATGTTGGTATTGTCCGCCGCGTTCACGTTTACGCTGCCGGCGGCCGTAACATTGCCTTTGACGTAGGCGTTCGTTCCGTCTTTTTGCGCCGGCGCCGTATAAACGGCGCTGTTGTCAAAATTAAAGTTTGAAATATTGTCCGAGTTTACAAGCCCGCCTGTGGAGCCTCCGGTGTCGGCATTATTTGTTCTCGAACTCATTTTTAAACTGTCGTTTATGTCGCCGCTGCTGTCTTTAACATAAGTATTTGTGGAAGGGCCGTTCGAATCGTCCTCAGCCGTAGTATCTGCAGAATCGATATTGCTTCCCATAACAATGACGTCGGCCGTAGCATTTATAGAAAACCCGCCGATTGCGCCGGAAATAATGATGTCGGACACCTTTTTATCGTTTTCCGCAGTAACGTTTAAATCGCCGGAAACGGTTGTGTTAATCCCGTCGCCTATTCCTGCTGTGACATTGTTGTTATAAACGCCCACTCCCACGCCCAGCGTGCCTGCTCCGGCGCCGGCGCTCACTCCTACGAAATTTGTGGCGATATCAAGAGTATTTTGCGCGTTGACGTTGACGTTTTGCGCGTCAAGGCTGTAAGTTCCGCCGTCGTCGCTCGTGATGAGAGCCGAAGTTTCGGTATTTACCACGTTTACCGCGGCTGAAAGCGCTACGCCGACTATGCCGCCGCCTACGGTCGCTATGTTGAGGAAAGTGCTCTGATAACCTTCCGCGTCGAGATTTATATTTCCTCCGGCGGTTATGTCGGAATTCATGATACCCGCGTGGGTTTTATTTGTCACCGTGCTCGAAAAAACGCTTCCGGCTATGCCGGCGTAAAGGCCTACACCGAGCGTTCCCATGGCTATGCCTACGGACAAACTGTTCGTATCGGTCGTGCTTAATTTGTTCAAATCCACGCCCGTGTCAACCCAGCCGACATAAACATTGTCGTCGGCCGTAACGTTTACGTTCCCGCCGGCATTAACAGTGCTGTTTTTTATAAAAGCGTCGTTTTCGCTGTTGTTTACCGCGACTACGACATTGCCCGCGACGCTTACGCCGCCGGAAACCGCCCCGCTTAAGACTACCGCGCCGTATTTCTCGACGTTGTCCGTGGAAACGTCTACGTTGCCGTTGGCATTAACGGTTGAATCCGATATGGAAGCTTGAACCGTGTTGTTCATCACCGCAAAGTCCGCCGCAAGCCCGACTGCCGCCGCGTCTATAGCGATAGAAATAACGCCGGCGATTGTCCTTACGTAGCTTTCGTTGTCGGCTGTCACGCTTACGCCGGAATAGTCGCCGTAAAGGCTGTTCCCCGCGTAATAATCTCCGTTTATCAGGCTGTTGTTCCTGATTTCCGATATGGATTTCCCGTCAAAAACCGAGCCTGAGACACCGCCGGCTACGGACACCGAGCCGCCAAAAACCGCAGCCGCGCTGTAAAGGAAAATATCGTCTTTTATATTGGATTTCAGCGATAAGCCGTAAGAGCCGCTCAAATCGCCCATATTCGAACTCAAAGCCGTATTTCCGTAAGCCGTAACGTTGGAATGATCAACCCAAGTATTTGACCTGCTGCCTATATAATTGAAAAGCAGATTTGCGCCTATGGCCACACCGTCAATGCTGACCGAGATGTTGCCCGCGCAAAGAGTGATTTCGTTTTCATTATCCGCCAAAAGGCCTATGGAACCCTGCGAAACCAAATTCGCATTGTTTTGTATGTAAGCGTTGGCCGTATTGTGAACGTAATCCGCGCCCAAAGCTCCGGCAATGCCGACTTCTTCGCCCCCGCCTACAGCCAGTATGCCAAGAATTATATTGCTTGAAGACAAAGCCTGCGCTTCGATATTTCCGGTGGTATTGATAACCGCTCCGTCTATAAAAGAGTCAATGCTGTTTTCTAAAAAATTAAACCCGATGCCTACTCCAAAACCCGCTTCGTTTCCGATTCCCATAGCTCCGTTTATCGAAAGGATGTCGGAATTATCGCCGGATTTCATGTAAATATTCTGCGCCGAAATACCTCTTAAAGTGTTGCTGCCTTTTATATATGTCTGGGTTTGGTTGTCTATCACGCTTACGTTTACAACTACCGCGCCGCCCACCTCGTTTGTCGAAACTCCGGCCGAAACCGCTACGGATTTAATATCCGAAGAATTTTGAGCGTTTAAAGAAATATCGTTGTCCGCAAGAGTGATATCGGAACTGTCTATAAACGCGCTTGTGTTATTGCTCAAAACGTTTACCCCGATGCCCGCGCCGATGCCGGCCGCGCCCGCGGTAAACGCAACCGCGCCCGCCAAAGCGTAAATATCCGACGAGTCGGATGCGTTTAAATCCAGTTTCCCATCCGAAGAAATAACGGAATTTTTAATATATGCCTGCGTTTTGTTGTCGGTTATGTTGATTGAACCCGAACCCGCGATAGCCACGCTGTCTTCGGACATAGAGCCGGCCAGCCCGACCGCTATGCCGAAAATGGTGCCGTTGCTTATAGCGTCTAAAGTTATATCTCCGGTATTATTGACCGTCGAATTGTTTATAAAAGCTGAGGCGTTGTTTTCTATCCAGCTTATGCTGCCGGCTCCGGCAATCGCGCCGCCGGTGGTGTCGCTCCCGGCCGAGACACTTATGCCTCCGGTCACGTTTAGTATGAAACTTTTTTCGTTAGATTGCAGATCCAGTTTATTCTCGCCGGTAAAAGCTGAATCCTGTATATAGGCGTTGGCCTGTCCGGTTATAATCGACACTCCGGCGCTGCCGGATATGCCCAAACCTAAACTGCCGGAATCGCCGGCTCCCTGGCTCGTTCCGGTTGCTTTATCTCCCATGCTGCCTGCAGCGTCACCACCTTGGAGATCATTTGAATTAGCCTGCCCGTTATCGTTTGAACCGGAACCGCCGGGGGTACTCGGGGTATCCTTTTGACCTGTCGAAATTGCCGCAGCCACTGCGGCAGAAGCTATAAGCCCGTCGTTTACGGCCGAAATGTTATCCCCAAAATCAGACGTGTTAACCGTCGCGTCTTCTATAAAAGCGTTGGTGTTTCTCTCTATATTCAGCAAAGCCGCAGACAACCCTACCGCGACCTCCCCGGACTTGGACAAACTTCCGGCGACATTTACTATCAGAGGCGAACTTGTAGCGTTTATGCTGAGCCCGCTGCCGGACGAATTTACCAGACTGATATTAGGCTGGTTTGTTCCGGTTCCTTGTATTGCGGCGTTAACATTAGTAGTTGAGTTAAGCCAGTTAAAAACGCCCTCTAAAGCAAATTCTTTGCCTCCTCCTCCGGCTATTCCCAAAATAATATCAATCTGCTCCTGGTCGGCGTTTAAATTCAGCTGATTTGCGTAAAGCTTGGTGTTGCCCTCGATAAGAGCGTTTGTCTTCGTATCGTACGTGACCTGATTGTATGTTCCGCCTATACCTACGCTTGCGCCGCCCTGCCCGATGCTTGGAATATATTTGCCGACCGTGCCGAAAACGCCGCCTATCGTAACGTTGACCGTGTCGGCGACGGCTTTGACATTTACCACCTGATCGTTAACTCCGGCAGCCGACCTGAAAGCCGCATCTTGGTTTATTTTCGCGTTGTTTATGTAAGCGTTTGACGTTGAATTATAGCCGGTGATATTTACCGATCCGGAAACATCCAAAGAGCCGCCGCTGCTGCTGCCGCCGCTATTATCTTTTTCTTCCTGCGCTGAGGCGCTGGTGCGCGCCCACGTATTTACAAGAGTTTGCAAGCCGTTGTCCGCAACATCGCTCACAATAGAATTGTAAACCGCCTGCGCGGAATCGCTTGAAGGGTCGTCTATTAACGCCTTCCACACGTCATATACCTTGCTCTCGCCTATATAAGGCATTAAGAAATTTGAGGTTACGTTTATATTTTTCTTGGCGTCAACCGCCGCTCCGTCTATAAAGGCTTCCGCATCGTCATTATAAGTGCCTATTATGATAGAACCCGTGCCGCTGACTGTTGCGTTGGAACTCGTTTCGGATTCGACGTCCTGCTGAATGGCCGCGTCGGTAACAGTGGCGTTAACGGTTACGTCGCCCTGAGAAGTAACTTTTGCCGTACTTCCGGAAATCGAGGCGGTAGCCTTATTGGTATTATCGGAATACAAAACCGCGCCTGCGACGGCAAGGTCGCCGCTCCCTGCTCCGCTGTTTGCATTGGCATCTTTACCGGCTTCCTTTATTTTTTCGGCAAGCTTATCAATGCCGAAATTCATTGGCCCGTTAACGACGTCTACGACATCCTGAAGCGTAGAGTCGGGGCTTCCGACGCTTGCCACTACGGACTGCGCATTTCCCGTACTGTTGATCTCGGAATTTATCGTCAGTCCGCTGTTGCCGTTTGCGTCCGCGCCGTTTCCGGCGCTGATTGTACCCTGAGCGTCAACGTAATTGTCCGAGTTCGACAAATTTACGCCAACGCCTACTTCGGCGGCAATGTCGCTGCCGCTAGTGTCCTTTTTACCGGCCTTAGCCTTGGATTTGACTTTTAATGATTTTGTCGTCTCGGCGGTTATATCGACATAACCGGTATCGGCGCTGTGCAGCTGCGTGCCGCTGCCCAGAGTTACGCCGGTTTCGCTGCTAAGTATCGAAACTGCGGCCGCCGTGCCTCCCACAGCCGTATCTCCGGACATGGTGATGACTCCGGATTCGGCTTCGATATCGGAAGCAATATTAGTTTTTGCGTCAATGCCGATATTAGCTGCGGTCAGATTCGTCGTGCCGGATATGTCGATCACGGACGTCGTATTGTTTATGCCCACCGTTGCGGAAAGTCCCTGCGCTTTGGATTGCGCGTTAAGCGTTGATTCCGCGTCCGTATTTATCGCTAAATTGCCGCCGGCGGTCACAGTCGAATTGCCGCCTATGTTTATTTTAGCCGAAACGTCGGAATAGCCGACAACGGCTTCTATCGGAGAGAAGTCGCCTATAAATATTGTGAGAAAATCCGAAAGCGTTCCCGTAAACGCGCCTACAAGAGACTCCGTGCCGTGTGTAATGCCGTTGTTTGTCGTATCGATTGTGTTGTTTGTAATTTGCCAAACGGCTCCGGCGCCTAAATTTTGAGAGTTTGACAGATTAGTATAAGCCGTCGCTTTGATGTTGACGTCGCCGCTTCCGGTAATGTTCGAATCATTGATATTTACCGCCGCGCCCCTGGTATCCAAAAGGCCGCCTAAAAGATACGAGTCTTCAGCGGTTATATTGATATTTTTGCCTTTGATAACGGACTTGCTTATATCTATTTCCGCGCCGTTTGAAAGGCTGAGGTCGGAACTATCCTGATTTAGCGCCGATATGGTTATATCGCCCGAAGTTCCGGCGCCTGAAGACGCGGCGTTTATCGTCGCGCCGGTATTTGCGCCGTCGCCGATGGTAATTTTTTTGCCGCTCATCGTAATGCTGCCTGATGCGCCTGACCCGGCGGACGCGTCTATTGTCGCGCCGTCGCCGACAGTAATACTGTTATCGCTCGTAATTTTAATATTGCCTGCCGCGCCTGTACCCGCTGCCGACGTCAAAAGGTTAACGCCCGTTCCTATCTCAACATCCCCGGCTGTCAGCGTAATGCTTCCGGCATTATCCGCGCCCGAAGACGATGCATTTAATATCGCGTTGTCGCCGATAGTGATAATTCCGGCATAACCGAGAACGCTGTTTCCGGCTGTCATCGTAACGCTTCCGGAAGTTGACCCCGCAACCGCCGTTACAAGAGAAACGCCCGCGTCAATAGTAATGGAATTGTCGGCGCTAAGGGTATAAATTCCGCTGCCGAGATACGCCGCATAATTTCCGGATGCCGCTATCACTATGTCAGTCGGGTCAATAAAAATATTGCCTATAAGCCCGTTTTTGGCGTCGGCGTTAAAAATTCCGCCGTTTAAAGTTACCTTATTATTTCCGCTGAATTCTATATATCCGCCGTTGCCGGTAGTTCCGCCGGCCGCTTGAATTAAAGAGCCTTGGTTAAAATAAGCGTTGTTATCCGCGAAAATAATTATGTTTCCGCCGGACGAATTTACGCCGCTGCCGTTTGAAGATATTAAAGATCCGTCAAGCATATTTATGTCGTTCTTCGCGGTTATGTTTATGCCCGCGCCGTCGGCATTGTCAGACCCGTCGGCAATTATTTTTCCGCTGTCCGCGACGTCGTTTTGGGATTGTATAATCACCTTGCCGTCTTTGACGACAACTTCCGTATCGTCGGCGGCGTCCATATTTACTATCTGCGAAGCTTTAAGCGTCCGGATTTGTCCGGTATTTCCTATTTCCACATTGCCGCCGTTTATTCCCACTCCGTTATAAGCGTTAACCTGCCCTTTTACCGATATTGTTCCGCTAGGGTTTATCGGCATGTCTCCGGCAAGTATGGCCGCCGAGGCCAATGAGGAAACGTTATTCGAACCGTCTATCACCGAATCCATAAACTCTTTTGTAGGCGTGGCAAGAGTTAAAGCTCCGACATTGACAATCCCCGTGGCTCCTATAGCTATTCCGTTAGGGTTTAAGAAAAAGACGTTCCCGCCGATTTTCCCGTTTTTTAGAGCGTTCACTATGCCGTTGATTTGGCTTTGAGCCGAATCGTTTATCAAATTCACAAGATTATTCATCCCGTCCATAATAAGATTGACGGTTTTTCCGGCGTCTACGTTAAATTGGCTGAACGAATTAAAACCCGTCTTATGGCTAACGAGAGTGGTCGTAACTTTTTGGGTATTCCCGCTGGCATCGGACATATCCGTTGTTACCGTGGTAAATCCCTTATTGGAAATGACGGCCGCAAACCCGGTCTGCGAGCATAAGAATGCTATCGCAACCACCCATGCAATAATCTTTTTTTTCATTTTAGAACCCCTTTATAAAAACAATTACGAATTAAATTTTGTCGTCATTGCGAGACAACGAAGTTGCCGAAGCAATCTAGACATAAAGACTCAAGTCGGGAAACTGACAGAAACAATCTTATTCCTAGATTGCTTCGGCCATAAATCCGCCTCGCAATGACTACGAAGAAACAGCGATTACAAACTCTTTTTTGTCGTCATTGTGAGGAATGAAATGACGAAGCAATCCAGAAACTCATAAAATATCTTCATACAAATCTTTCCATTCGGCATTAGTACTTTCTATCAACATCAACTTTTTATCTCTTGATCCGCCTTTTATCTGTTTTTCTCTTTCAATAGCTTTTGTTATATCTTCAAATATTTCATAGTAACCCAATTTATCGACAGAATATTTTTTAGTAAATCCGTCGGCAAGTTTGTTCTTGTGTTCGTATATCCTTTTTAATAAGTTTGAAGTCACTCCCGTGTATAATGTTCCGTTTCTTTTGTTAAATAAAATATAAATATAACCTCGCCTAGATTGCTTCGTCATTTCATTCCTCGCAATGACTGCGAAAAACATTAATAGCTATTTTTGCCGTCATTGCGAGACGCTGAAAGCGTCGCGGCAATCTAGACGATAAGAATGTCTTTTCTGTTAGCTTTATGTATTGCTTCGTCAAGACTTCGTCGTACCGGGGCGCTCACATCTCACG
>Ga0123357_10013593_pt1 | contig 10576 bp, 7 predicted proteins | sample TergutEmb28metaG_FD_89873 | JGI IMG/M metagenome (GOLD analysis project Ga0123357, IMG submission 89873) | Embiratermes neotenicus P4 segment gut microbial communities from Petit-Saut dam, French Guiana - Emb289 P4 | ecosystem: Host-associated > Arthropoda: Insects > Digestive system > Gut ...
AGAGAGAGAGTAGAAAAAGGAAAAAAACAAAAAAAAAAAACATGTAGAAAAAACAGGAAAAGGAGAGAAAAGAGAAAAAGGGAGAAAAAAAAAAAAAGGGGGGGGGGGGGGGGGGGGGGGGGGGAACAACCACTGCGGTAAAACGAAACCGTTTTATTATACACCACAAGGCTCTGAACACACAGCCATCTGATCAGACATCCAAAAGTGACCGCTTGCACTGTGTTGGCTCTGTCTTTCTGTATTCTTTCAGACAGCCCGGCTACAGCACCTGCAGGCGAGTCAAATGCAGCATCTTAGTGAATCGGGCCGCATTCGACCTTACTGGACTCGTTTTGTCCGGACGACCGCAGCCTGAACACCGACAGCTGGCTCAGTAGGTGCGTTACAGGCAGTCAGGACAATCGTGCGAACTGTCGTGAGGAACACTGCTCACACTTTATTGTAAATATAGATCGGTGCTAAGACCCAGTCTGTGGTCGCCACTGGACACTTTGTTCTTCGAATTATATTAGCTGTACTCTCAAGGCAAATATAAAGGTCAAGGTCAAGGTAAGGTGAAGGTAAAACTAAGGCTGTGCAAGTCATCAAGGTATACAGTCGACTGTCAGTACAAGTTCGCTCCTTCTTTAATCTTGGAATTCGACGAATATATATATATAGTCGGCTTCACGCTCCGACCGCCTCTGTCCACAGGGAATGAGCCTCCTTTATCCGCTGAATACGAGACTGGGCCGGCCTCAGATCCGGTTTGAGTGTTTTAACCCTATCCAGGAATGAAACCAAAATTCCTCGGTCGGCCATAAGGTGACTCAGTCACTAAACCATCCGAGCTACTAGACTTCCAGCTAGACTCCTAGAGGTTTTAATCACGTTATGTAGGAAGGGATGCGCACGAAATTAAACCATGATACATTTTATCATATTCCCTTTATCTGAAATACTAATTGCACGGCTGTAATTAAATCAGTCAAGGCAGGACGACTGTGACACGATCAACGCGCGCTGCAATGAATCATTTCGGCATGACACAGAACAATGCACTATTATTCTGACCTGCGCCTGTAACAACACTTACTGCGAAACTGTCGCCCTCTAACGAACAGTCCAGCATCACCATGATAAATAGCAGCTTCCTACAGGCTACCGACAACTGCTGAAGAAGGCTCTATAACTCGCACAAATACCTAACTATGTCAAACAGTAATGGTATCAGTTTGTCCTGAGACTTCCAATTCACTAACTCTGCTGTTTGTTGACAAACAGTCTGTCACTGAGTGATTCCCTTTCGAGCAAGTCACAGGGGATGCAAAAGGACGGATATCAGGAAACTTCGGTGAATTCAGAATAAAATCGATGAAGAGTGTCGGTGACCAGGAACTCTTGAACATGCTCAATCATTTTTCCATTTGAGAGGAGCAACGAAGAGTACCGTAGAAGACGCGTGTCGGGGAAGACTAATTCGGTCATTCGGGATTTCCAGCTTTAGAGGTACAATTCAATTACAGCTCACTGGAAGTCTGGGCAGTCCGAACAGACGAAGATGTCAGGAAGTTCTGAGAGCAACGAAAGAAATTAATGTCCCTGTCATTATTTACTGTTGCACAATGCGAACATTCCAGCAAACAGCAGTAAGGTCAGCCCACACCGCACACCTTCCTCGTAACGTCAAAGTGTCATCATGCGTTTCGGCGTTTTGTTGTAGCTCCACGACGGCTGTGTGTTCCGTCTATTCTCAACGGAGTTTCATAAGTGTTCAAATATTACTTCTGTCTTTCATTCGGTTACATGCTGCTTCACAACATTTTGTCAATCACGGTGCTGTATGGCCTTAAATTAACTCCTTATAAAAGTTAATATTTGCCACAGGCGCCACCTCATTTTCAGCAACTGATGTCACTTCTCCTTCTACCACCCTCCCGCCCCCTCCTGCGGCCATGTACTCAGCCTTGTGATCAGCTTCACCTCACAATTAATATAGTCATTTAGACTCTCCCAGTCGCTACAAGATCTGTTCGACGCGGAAGCAGTTCGTGGCCAGACTTTCATCACTAAAAGTTCGCACAAGCGCCATGTTCCAAACAGGATCACAAACTTACCCGAAAGCAGACTCTACCAAAACCGTACTGACTAAATTTCGGTGGCAAATAACTTTTGCAGTTAACAGAGGGCAGTTAAATAACTTCATAACATCAGTACCATAAAGAAGGGCTGCTCAGCCATGCAACGGATTTGCCTTCAATTATAAGCAATTTCGCACGCTCTCTCGGGACGTATTCGGGTTATCTGAACTACCTTGGCTGTGATGCACTAAGTTCTGTACGTGACTGCAATGCACAGTAGTGCTTAGTTCTCTACAACACTGGCAAAGTAATGGGGAAAAATGCGGTAAAGTTGACCGGAGCACGAATCTGACTTGCCGTTGCCCATTTCTATGGTCAAAATAATGTGTTCATCGCCCACATGCGACCTCACGTCGCGCAAGGCAGCGCACGTAGCGTCGTCCTTTCGGTAGCCGCCTGCTTGTATTACGTTACAATTCCAGTCAGTCAGTCTCACACTGTGTAAGTAATTTTAAGTCTAAAGGATACTTCAAGGACGCGACGGTTAGATCTGCCTGATCAACTATCAGTTTCTCCTGAAAATGCCAAACACACAGACAAGAAATTCCCTATTTATATAACCAGGTGATCCATCAACACATTCCCAAAACACACCTGCACTGTAGTAATATCGGGTAATGGCGAAGTTGTCGCTGTGACGTCATGACGGAATACTACACACACCCAGTCATCCATAACCTCGGTATGAGCGGTCAGCTTCACGTCCTGGCCGCTGTACCACCAATGCCCATATAACGTGTCTGTTCATATTCCGCACGCCCTCTCTGCACTGTAGTGAGTCCTGTACAGCAGTGCACTGTACACAGCACACATCGCACTGCGTTCAGACAGTCGGATTCCAGAAACTGCAGTAGACGGTGGAATGTAAGAGTGTACATTGTACTGAGATTTTATATGCGAACAGTGAATACACTTTTATAAATTCTAATTGTCCAAGTTGTAACCAGACTATACGGTGCATGTTCAGCAGCATGCTGCTGTTCTGTACATGTACAAACTGTCTGCAATTCTTAACGACGATATGTACAAATGTTTTGTACATCACTTGTATCTGTTTTCCCCCTGGTGACAGCCCACAAAGGTCCGAAACATGTAGCAGACAAAAATAGTGTGTGACAGTAATACAGCACAACTCAGTGTAAATGAACTGGTCGGACCCATTAATATAAATATGTTAGTATCGACTGTTTCTTGGCAAACTGCCGGGGTGAGGTGCGCTATATGAACTGGCAGAACAGCAGGTTCTCTGATTACGACTCGAACCTGAGACCTCCCGCACGTCACAGACTATCTGGCAGTTGCATCTCGTCGATGGGTAACTGCGGAAAAGCTCGCTACTTGCGACACATTCCGGTTTATAGTGGACATGCTGTTACATGGCGGTCTTGTGATGCAGCTGAATAGGTCGGACAATGGTCCTGGTATCAATGGTCAGAGGAGCCACAAGCCCTGGCGATCGTCCGTACGCCGCATGATAAGAGACAATGTCGGATGGATGCCATCACCTCACTGCCGCTAATGGAATTTCAGCAGTAATTCTCCAGCGTTATTAGTCTATAACTTCAGCACAGGTGAGTGAATAGAAACTGCAGGGTCAAGCCATACAGGCGGTAAACAGTTCGATTCCGAGCCGGCAACTGGCCGTCCTGTCTGTGTCAGTAGTATCGCGTATAGGCAATCCCGTCGAACACACCGTGCTCAGCCATGCTGACACATCGTACTGGCACTGGCACAACCTACATCAGAACATGGCACAGTGCCGCGAAGTCACACAGTTTAGTACAGTCGCACTGTTTGTCACAGACTGTGGGCTGAAAGAACACGGTTCGATTCTCGACTGGAGGCAGGGAAGTTTCTTTTCGTTTCCTCTCTGGTAGGACCTAACCGGGCCTTTCTGTCCGGTGGCAAATTGCTGCAGCATAATAGTGAGAGGACAGCGCGCCATAAATCACACCGTCGCGGAGCAGAAAGTCGCACAAGTAAACAAATGTTATTCATTTACATTTCACCAGTCCTTTGTACAGAAGACGCCGCGACGTAAGGTGCCTAAGCCTTTAGTGTCCTCGCCCAGCCTACACACAAACCTGCTACACTCTCGGCAGTAAGACAGCGACTGCCTCCAGTGAATCTTCTCATGTTCCAGTTTCGATTTCGCACAGGTGCAGTACCCAGGGCGGGGAAGGCACGGAGCGTCACCTCCACGACAACCACTCGCCGTCATGGCAGAGTGCATAGGCGCCGAAATTATTTTGCGTCCATCTCAGTTTAATTAATGGCGCTGAGACATAAGACTGTCACAAACGGTGAAATAGCACAGACGTGACATGCAAAGGTGACGGACGAACTGCGGCACTGTGACCAGCAGCAACAGAACGGTGGCGCTGTGAGCTGTCGCAAGGTGCAGTCAGCCTGTCACAATATCTGACACACCGGCGGTCCCCGACAGCACCACAGTTCATCGCGCGGATGCTTAGACGAATGAATACAGAGCATCGGTAGAATGAGGAGTGCAGAGGAAAGGCGAAACATTTGAATGAAAATTTGTGCCTATGGCACCTTGTCCACCACCAGTAACCAATGGACTGGCCACGGAAGGAGCTCGACCTGACGTTGTCACGACGCCACGTGCCTGGAGACAGCCGCTGACTGCGGTGTGAAGTGACAGGAGGACAACTGAGGTGTATTGTTAGGCTGTCTGACAGGCAGGGAGATTTGTTTCGCTTGGTGCATGTTACAGCTGGAATGACGTTCAGCTGTTTGAAACTACCCCCTGTCACACAGTTTGAATGCAACGGCTCTTGCTGCGTCATCACTGAACCCCAAAGGCAACTCCGTACGGAATCAAAAAGCAGCAGCGCTGCTGTCCCATCGCCAGACAGGGCCACAGGTCTGCATGGTGCTGTCAGAGATCTCTCTTCTCCTTTATGTCGCCGCTTCAGATCTCGTGTCAGCGGCAGGTGCTTCTGCTGGGGCAGTGAAGGCACAAGGTATGCAGGCCTACTGCTGTGCCTTCCATGTCCTTCCAATTCCTAACTATCCCCTCCATCCAACCGATATAACCTTACAGTTACCAAACAAAGAGCCTACTTGTTCCCCTTTCTTGTGTCTCAGCTTTTTCATCGAATAAACAAATAAAGGATCAAAGACTTCGAAAGGAAGACAGTTCTTGGACGCGCAGTTCAAAAAACAGCAGACGACGGAAACTTGTCCCTTCACTGCATTCCCTAGTCACAAAATTTAATGACGAATACTAAAACCAACTGACAGTGCCTAACTTGGGTCCGAGTGCAGCTTGATTACATTTCATACACAATGTGCAACTTATGTCGATATGTATCTAGGAGGCAATGTGAGAAGCTGTAACATCAGTGGTGAGGGGGAATTGTTGTATGGTTGCTGAATGCACCGTTCTGTTTCTAAATTCCACTCACCTGCATACTTAAACTCCTGCCGAACACGCGATACTGCAATATGTTGCCTATTCTAAATTGATGTTGTAATTTTAAGCCAAATCACCCTCAGTCTAGAGCACAAGAAACCTACATTAATACAGTCAAATTCATTTAAGTGCTGCTGATTTGATCTATGAAAATTACGATTTGCATTCAGAACCCCCGCCCGCCTTCAGTTCACGTGGTGCTTCTAGCCTGACGTACTTCACATTTTCTACTGCTTAGCCTTAAGTAGGCTACTGGCAGCACACCGAACTGTTCCAGCGTCCTTCGGACACGTTGCTGGTCGCCAAGCAATACTCGAACTCTCTCTGCGACAGGATTTCGTTGAACAATCAACAAAACCATCAAACTTTGTTGGAACAGTCGGTATGAATGATGTGGTACGGTAAATGTGCAATTATGTATTTTATATTCTGCTGTTAGGTGACTGCGTTTCAACTACACTTTTTACAGCACGGCATCGAATGATCTGGACAGTCTGCCATGAGGCACTACACAGGGTATTTCTCAGAAGGTTGTGACCTTGTCTGGCGACGTCTGAGTCCCTGCTTGAATCATCAGACGAGACCGATAAACAGATAAGAAGCACACGAAGGTGACAACAATCCGATAATCTGGCCAAGATGCAAAGTGGACCCTTCCTAAACACGAGTGTCTGAACACTGCCACGTACTAAGCTGTTAACTTACGATACTTCTTCACCTGTTGAGGTTAAGAGTTCCCGTCTTCGTCTAATCCGTACAATCACGTGACCGCCAGACGCAGACAGACAGACAGATCTGCTGATACCTGGACAGTATTCGCAATATCGGCAATACAACGTCCTCCGCTAAGGCTCCGCTGCCTGATGCCACCCGATACAACAGCAAAGGCACCGGCAGTTTCGGCACATTCCTCTAATTCGAAACGTTATGCTGTTCGACAGTGTTGTGCTTCCTTAATTTGGACGCCAGATGAAAACTCCGACACAACTGTCTCTCTGTTTCCACCTGGCTGTGCCACAGTATTACTAGATATTGACAAGAGAAGAAATCAATAAAAACTGAACAATCTTTCTCATCGCTCAATAAACTCCCAGTTTTGTGATGCAGTCAAACACGTACACAATAAAGTTACAGTAAAGTTTCAAGTGACGCCCTGTTCTTAGGCGGATAATTTTCGGTGTTTCGGTGAGTCGCGTAGCTTCAACTTCAGAGTTAGCAGCCAAAGCAGTGCCACTATCCCTTGCAGATTAAGGCGGCATTATCCTTCGAAACGTCGGCAACTACTACGTCACATCACGGAAGACTTGAATCCTCAGCAACTCCGCTCTGAGAGCCTCAAACCTCACATACATTCGTTCGGCACGTAACATTGTACGGTTCTTCACTGGCCTTAAGAGAAAACGTCTCTTGGGGGACCTAAGCACGGATGGAAGGAACACTGCGTGAAGGCGTGTGGCGTGTACTCAGGCAATACAGGATCAAAATAGGACCCTGTGGTGGGCTGTATGACTTCCGGGGTGTGACGCCGTGTATGTGGGTGGGATCTGTTCGTACTGACACGGCGTCACATCCCGGAAGACCTGAATCTTCAGCTTTGGACCCCCGAAATTCTGAATTTCTTGACAAGCTGAGTGACTGTCAGCTTCCCAATAAGCATGCCCCATGCAATCAGCTGAACGTTGCCGCACGACTGTCTCTCGCAGTATCGCTACATTCGACCAGTTTTACTGCTGCCCGTGATTATCCCGTGCTGCGCTGCAAACGATATATGAGCAGCTAATGTTTCCTCTCTGAACTTAATTGCGCCAAAGCTGCGACAGAAACATTAAAAGAGGCAAATAAAATCGGTGAGAAAAGAACAGGGGAGGCTAACAGCAGCAGCAGGCTCAGTTGGACTCTTTCCCTGTGCTGCACCCTCCTGTCTATTCATTGTGTGGAACTTCACAAACAGTTGCACCGAGCACTAACTGCAATGCACTACCGTAAACGTCATAATAACGAACATACAAACATCACTATTCCCTCCGTTTCTATCAAAATGTCTCTATGAATTCAAGGCCATCATGAGGGGAATTACACAAAACACTTTATACGGAGGGCTGTAAAATCTGCCCGTTTAACACTAAGTATTAATTAGTTTAAAAACCGAAGACGTTTCTTGTTATTTTTACTGTGCAGTTCGTAACAGTTATGGAGAAGCACGGGATTTAATTCAGGAAGTTAGCCTGCAGGCTCTGGCAGGGCATAGCTGACAGCCGTTCTGTTTCTATTGTGTGAACTGGAGACTGCAGTCCATACACCGTAAACGCAAGCATTATGGCACAAGACTATTGAAAACTGAACCAAACTATTCAGTTCCGAAAGAGGAACAAACCGTAACCCCCCCCCGCCGGGTCAGGCTTAATCTTTCGTCAGACTGCTGCTAGAGAACTGATAGCAATGCAGATAAGCATAATGACTGCGCTTTTGTATCGAACTAAAGTAGAGCGGTTTTTGTATCGAAATAAACTGTGTATTTCTTGCCCAAGACCTAAGAAGTCTTTGTTTTAAAATTCTACTATTACTTCTTAACTTCTGTATTTTAACGCCCAAAATTATGCTGTCACTAACGCTGGTAGTAGCGAAAAATCCAGGAACCAAACAGGTGGACATGTAGCAGGCGGTCCGTCGTTATGGCTGCTCTCAGTGGCCTGCAGTACAGCACGCCACCTTCAGGGACAGGCTGTCCATCATTTCAGATTTCCCCGAGACAGTAGCTACCGGAATTCAGGGCTGAATGCTGCAAAAGGGATTTAGAACTAAGCAAGTTACAACAGCAGTACTGTCGTTTTCCCCGTCCTTCGCGAATTTTTCTGCACCTTGCTCGAAGTGACCCACACTAACCAACGGCTTAACTCTTAATCAATACAACCAGGCGTCAAAATTAGCTGCAATTACAAGAATCAGAGGAACATAATTCACCTATACGGTTGATATGGAGTTCTCAAACAACATTAGTCATCAATCAAGCAAATACTCTTGATAAACTGAGCAGTAGAGACAATCACAGCTACGCTTGATGGTATCTTCTTTTATAATTTTCAGCAATAAATTATAAAACAAGACGCCGCCAGACGCAGTACAGACTGTCTGTCTGTCTGTCTGTCTGTCTCTCTGTGTACAACACAGCTGGCTGCTGCCGCATGTAAAGACGCACTGTCTTAACAACCTCAGAATTTCTGACAGCTCTCAGATAAGAGAAACAGTAAAGACAAAGGTCACCCCATAACATGCCACTAAAGGTACAGACAGGAGGGAAAGGCACAGTTCCATCCCATTCGCAACCTCGGCGCTAGATTTGATGGGTGGTCAACACCAAGCTCCGGCTTCTTTAACCCCGGGAAAGACCCGGTACCATTGTACAGGAGGCTGGGAGGGCATGGCAAATCTTGCCTCCAGGGGATTCGATCTCGGGCCGTTCAGCCCGTAGCTGCCGCTATACCGACTGAGCTATCCCGTCCACCACCACCATCATCACCATCATCAGTAGGTTCGTTCATATGTGCACAGCTGGACCAGTACCGCGCACAGTACGAACTGCCACTGTTTTACTGTCTTCACTGTTTTACTGCTATTATTTGTAACTGCAGCAGAGCACAGACTAATTAGTAATTAGACAAAGGTAACGTGGTAGGTAGCGGGTTGAGAACGTGGTGACAAAGTGCTAGAAAATTATGGTAATTTGGTGCAGTGATGGAAATAAAGCTGAAAGAAAGAGAGGGTAAGTACAAAGGGAAGGGTGCAAAGAGCTTAGGGGCACGTATTCAAATCTCTTTTAGTTCAGAACTGAGCAGAGAAGAATTCATCCCTGTAGGATCATTAAGCTGCCAGTTTCTAACGTAACTCGAAACGCTGAATATTTAACACACGCATAAATTGATTTAAAATGTAAATACGTAAATGAACAGATAAACAAAATCCTCAATGAAGATATATGAATATCCGGCAACAATTTACAAAGACTATATTTGATACAGAACATTGCAGAAAATAGATTGCTATTGTGGACACAGTAGTTTCAGCACCGCGTTAGGAACCCAGCACTGTGCATTAATTGCAACAAGGTTCACTTCATTTCAGTACCCTAACATTAATTTATATGATTTCTTAGTACAATCGTCTTGTCTAAGCGAATTCTGGAACCCAGCTGTATATATCTCAAAAGTACGCACCTGTTCGCAACATTACTGTCCTACACACCACTGTGCACAAAACGTTGCTGTCCCATACAGCACTGTGCACACAGCATTACTGTCCTAAACAGCACTGTGTATACACCATTACTGTCATACACAGCACAGTGTACACACCATTACTGTCCTATACAGCACTGTGTACACACCATTACTGTCCTACACAGCACCGTGTACACACCTTTACTGTCCTAAACAGCACTGTGTACACACCATTACTGTCCTACACAGCACCGTGTACACACCATTACTGACCTATACAGCACTGTGTACACACCATTACTGTCCTATACAGCACCGTGTACACACCATTACTGTCCTACACAGCACAGTGTACACACCATTACTGTCCTACACAGCACAGTGTACACAACATTACTGTCCTACACAGCACTGTGTACACACCATTACTGTCCTACACAGCACTGTGTACACACCATTACTGTCCTACACAGCACTGTGTACACACCATTACTGTCCTATACAGCACTGTGTACACACCATTACTGTCCTATACAGCACCGTGTACACACCATTAGTGTCCTACACAGCACTGTGTACACACCATTACTGTCCTACACAGCACTGTGTACACACCATTACTGTCATACACAGCACATTGTACACACTATTACTGTCCTACACAGCACAGTGTACACACCATTACTGTCCTATACAGCACAGTGTACACACCATTACTGTCCTACACAGCACAGTGTACACACCATTACTGTCCTACACAGCACAGTGTACACACCATTACTGTCCTACACAGCACAGTG
>Ga0123357_10013594_pt1 | contig 10575 bp, 6 predicted proteins | sample TergutEmb28metaG_FD_89873 | JGI IMG/M metagenome (GOLD analysis project Ga0123357, IMG submission 89873) | Embiratermes neotenicus P4 segment gut microbial communities from Petit-Saut dam, French Guiana - Emb289 P4 | ecosystem: Host-associated > Arthropoda: Insects > Digestive system > Gut ...
AAATGGAAGATTTCTTTTGTTACTATTGGAAGAAATTGTATCTTTGCTGCGGATTTAATTTAAAGAGGAATAAATATGTTGCGACAAGAAGAAATAGCAAATATAATTGATGCTCAATGGGTAGATTTTCTGAAAGCAGACACAGGTTTTCAACGCGAAGCGCTTTCACAAATACCTGTCGCTCCGTCCTTTGCAACGATCATTACAGGTATTCGACGAAGTGGAAAAAGTACGCTTTTGCTACAACTGTTACGACAAAAATACGAAACGGCTGTTTATATGCATTTTGATGATATTCGTTTGGCGGCTTTTGAAACAGGTGATTTTGTCCGTTTACACAACGAAATCATAAAACGGGAGGTAAAAGTTTTATTTTTCGACGAAATACAGCTAATAAAAGGATGGGAATTGTATGTCAATCAATTGCTTCGCGAGCGTTACACTGTTTTTATAACTGGATCGAATGCTTCCATGTTGAGTGTTGAAATGGGTACGCATCTCACAGGAAGACATTTATCGGTCGAACTTTTTCCGTTTTCCTACACCGAATATATTCATTTTCTCAATAAGGAAAGTAATGCAGAAGCTGTAGAGGCATATCTATATTCCGGTGGCATTCCCGAATATTTAAAAACAGGATTGTCCAACATTCTAAGCACAATGATTGACGATATTTTATGGCGGGATATAGCAATTAGACATTCTGTACGGGACATTTCCTCACTGCGGCAATTGACTGTTTTTCTGCTGACGAACATCGGCAGTACGATTGCAGCAAACAAGTTGGTCGGTATGTTTAATATCAAGTCGCCAAGCACTTTTTTAGATTATTTTTCATATTTGAAAGATGCTTATTTATTTGATTTCATATCGCTTTTCAGTCACTCGTTGAAAGTGCAGGCTCGTAATCCCAAAAAAGTTTATACGATGGATTTGGGATTATATACGCAAAATGCTCTTTCCACAAGTGAAAGCAACGGCAGGCGCTTGGAAAATCTGGTGTTTTTGCATTTGCGCCGCAGATACAAAGATATTTTCTATTTTCAGGCAAAAGGCGAGTGCGATTTTGTTGTACTTGAAAAAAATGCAATTTCAAAAGCAATACAAGTATGCTTAAAAATTACAGACGAAAATTTTGAACGCGAATTTAACGGTCTAAAAGAAGCTATGCAATCGTTCAACCTTTCTTATGGGCAAATAGTTACATTAAATCAATCCGACAAATTTGTCGAAAATGAAATGACAATTGAATTAGTGCCTGCATGCGTTTTTTTTGAGACTATGCTGTAGCATAACAAAAGACTACAAAAAAACCGCAAGAAACGCAAAGAATAGAAATTTCAATCCTTTGCGCCCCTTGCGGTTATTGTTTTGTTATCTCCCCTTCCTTTTGAAGAGGGAAGGGGAAGATAAATACTAATATTGTAACTCTCCGCTAAAATCCGCGCTCACATCTTTTCCTGCCAAACCATCGGCAAAACCCTTGTAAGCTACTTTACGAACATAATTAGCATCAAAAAGACAGGGAGCATCGTTAGGCAGCCAGTTGGTATGTTCATCCGGATTATCGGAAACACCCCAAACAGTTATTCCATTCTGCTGTGCAGCCGGAACATTTTTCATATAGGAGTTTACAACGTAACGATACAAGTTTGCCTGCGTTGCTTTTTGAGCATCCGTAGGCGAAGCAGTTCCTACTGAAACATCCATTTCCGTAATCTTAATCAACTTACCTGTTGTAGCCAATGATTGGAACATTTTATCAACAGCGAGCGTATCAACTGATAGATTGATGTGCATTTGCGTCCCGATTCCATCCACTTTTGCTCCTTGACTTTCAATGTATTGAACATAATCAATTATGCCCTTCAGCCTGGCGCCGTTTGATGATTCGAGTCCGTATTCGTTGATAAAGAGTTTTGCATTAGGATCAGCAGCTTGTGCAGTTTTGAAAGCAGTGACAGCATAATCTTTTCCCAGATAATAAGACCAATAGAATGTGCTGGTTTGCGTCAAATCTTCCGATCCGGCACGAACTTCGCCATTATCGTTCAATGGCTCGTTCACAACATCCCAAGCGCCAATTATGCCTTTGTAGTGCGTTACGACATCGGTAATGTATTTTGTTAAAACATCGGTAAGTACAGTTTTTTTCTGATCGTCAGGCATTGGAATTATATCGCCGCCTGCGCCGGTTGTTATTGCTGTAAAATCGTAAACAATCACATTATCAATGTAATAATCGGCAGGAACTGCGCCTAAATCGAAGAAAAGTTTGTTATTGGCGCTCGAAGCTACAAAATCATGTTGTACCAATACCCAATCAGTACCAATAATATCTTTAGGCAAGTATTGAGCGCTGCCACCCTGAAACTGGATACGCGCCTCGCCATCGCTTACTGAACTTTTCATCATTGCTTCAACATGATAAGTGTGACCGACAATAAAGGCATCTGTCAAAGTTGTTGTTGCCTGAACGCCATAATCAGCAGTTGCACCTGAGCTGTGAACAATCAAACACTTTCCGGCGCCGCCGTAACCATCCCCATCGGCAGAGCCTTCACGCGAAGATGTTCCGCCCCATGAATTCCAACCGTAACCGTAAACATCATCTGAGCTTGCGTTTGCAGGAAGTCCTTCAAAATCGCCGTTTGTTACCATATCTACTTGACCTAAATCAAATACAATCACATTATCAATGTAATAATCGGCAGGAACAGCTCCTAAATCGAAGAAAAGTTTGTTATTGGTACTCGAAGCTACAAAATTATGTTGTACTTTTACCCAATCCGTACCAACAATATCTTTAGGCAGATATTGAGCGCTACCGCCCTGAAATTGGATGCGCGCCTCGCCATTGCTTACCGAACTCTTCATCATTGCTTCAACATGATAAGTGTGACCCACAACAAAGGCTTCTGTCAAAGTTGTTGTTGCCTGAACGCCATAATCAGCAGTTGCACCTGAGCTATGAACAATCAAACACTTTCCGACGCCGCCGTAGCCATCCCCATCGGCAGAGCCTTCACGCGAAGATGTTCCGCCCCATGAATTCCAACCGTAACCGTAAAGATCATCCGAGCTTGCATTTGCAGGAAGTCCTTCAAAATCGCTTTTTGCAACCATGTTGGCAGAAACAGCTGATCCTTTGATTAAACTGTTCAGATAAGTCGCTTGTTGTTGGCTGTGCCAAACGAGGTTATGCCCGTAAACAGATAAACCGGCAGCCTGTATTTGCGCAATTACTTTGTCAGCATTGTCGAAATTCAAAGTTCCGTCTTCTTTCATCAATGATTGCTGTTTCAATTCGTTACCTGGAGTAACGTCATTAAAGTTTGAATCAACAACATTACGAAAAGTCGCATTTTTCTGATACATATCAAATCCGATTCCTGCTCCCATCTTGAAATTGGCAGGCGCGTAATTTTTCAACACTTCATACCTTGAAATCGCTTCCTGCAATCCCAGTGGTAAATCCTTTGTTTCAGGGTGCGTATAAGGATCGCCCCATTCCATTTTTGAATCGTAACAGGAATTTAAACTCACAGACAAAGCTGCAAGTAAGAGAAATATACTGCTTTTTATTTTCATATTCATATAAATTAATTAATCAGTTATTAATTATTCATCGGGAAAATCGCTGTAAGACGGCGCTGTTAAAGGAACGATGCGAATATTATCGAAATACACTTTTTCGGTAGCAGGCGCCGGATCGAAAACACCCTGTATTCCGCTATTTTCAAACCATGGTCCGCATTGCTGATATTGAGCGGCAGCCATTTGTGCAAGTACATCGCCAAGCGTTTTATCAACAAAGTCGGCGCTTAAACTGAATGGCAACGTAATGGTGAACCAGCAACCGGGGTTTACAAACGCTGTTGCATCATAAGCTGTCCCATTAGGATAAACCGGTTGATAGAGCATACAATATCTGCTCGCTCCCCAACCGTCAGCCATTACAAAACGAATCACGCCTGAATTCCAAGCTCCATCCACATAAATATCCATTTGAATACCGCACTGGTCGGTAGCCGTAGAGAGAGGAAGATTGGACAAACTACTCATAATCGCCTGAACATTAGTAGAGTTTAGCCAGTAACGCTGGTCGGCGCCTCCGGCAAGATTACCTGCTGAATTAAATTCCTGATAGCCTCCTTGCGATTTGGGTCCGGTAGTTCCCGAAGCTGGGATAACGTCAGTCAAAGGCGCAGCGCCACTGGCTACGAAACCCCAAGAAAAATTTTGAACATCGTCAAAATTATGCAAAAGACCTTCTTTGTAATTGAAGCAAGGCGGTGAATAAGCGCCGCCGTTAGCGCCAATTACTGTTACCGATCCGCTTGTTGCAATACCGCTCGGAACTGTAACCTGACACCATTTACCGTCCACATCGTCGGAGGTGATATTTGTTCCCTGAATATTTCCAGGAAAAATCACTTGCGTAACCCCTTGCAAATTAGTCCCTGTCAGCGTAATCACATCTCCCGCTTGAGGCATGGAATGCGATATGTCAGTGATGGAAGGTGCAGACGAACGGATATCGAACGGAATAGAAACTGTTTGGTTACCCTTCACGAGCGCAATGGTGTTTTTCACACTTGGATCTGCATCTGCTGTAGGAACTTTTTGACTCACCGATACAATCATCGAATTGTCCGATAAAAGCGTTGGGTTGAAATAGCAACTGTAACCGTTTATCAACACTTTGGAAACGCCAATGAAATTAGCTCCTTCCAAACGAAGAGTCTGACCTAAACGTGCAAATTCAACTAAGCGGTCGGGCACGGACGATTGAGCATCTTCCAAATACACAGCTTTGATTTCGGGCGCTGACGAATTTCCTCCTCCATTGTCGTCTTTGCAGGAATGGAAGGAAATCGTAACAGCTATCACCCCGAAAAGTAATAAAAAATATTTTAAATGCAATTTTTTCATTTGTATAACTTTTTTAATTGAACAAATCTGTAATCCGATCTTCCGTAAATGTATAAGGTACAGGGGGATCAGCTAATTTCGGATCTTGTGTAACTTCAGATGACGGATACGGTAAAAGTAACGTTTTTGCGGTCGGCGTTGAGACTGCACGAGTACCATTCGCATGGTCGGGGTCAAGACGCAGATTGTTGGGCGCATCAAACAGATAAGTAACAATTGTTCCGCGATTTTGATTCACAAGATAATTAACCACTTCTTGTTGTTGATAATATGCACGACTCAGCAGATCGTACCAATAGCGCCCTTCCATACAAAATTCGACGCGGCGTTCGTGGCGAATATCTTCCCATGTAATGCTTGTTTTGGCAGGCATACCTGCGCGTGTACGCACAACATTGAAATATTGCAAAGCTATTGCGTTAGATGTGGTAGCGTCATTTCCGAGAATAGCTTCCGCATAGTTCAGGTAAACTTCTGCCAAACGCATCATATAGTTGTCCAATGCGGAATTCATGCGGGCAATAGCCGAATTATCCTTGCTTGAACCCACTACGCCTTTTTTCACGCTTATCCAGCCTGCCGCACCTGATGACGAAGTACCGCTAAAAACGTCATTGTTATAGGTCAATCCGCCGGTTGCCTTGCTTATTTCGGGATAGAAGTCGCCGTTGCCCATCCAGGTAGCCTTGCGGCGAATGGTATCGTTCAATTCATATTCCTTAATCATATCATAAGGACAACCGGTTCCTCCACCGCCCCATGCGGCATCGTCGCCTGTAATCAATGAACTGAAAGCAAAATAAGCTTGCTGCGAATTCGCAATGCCATTGCCCGGACTTGGTCCTTGATCGTAGATACCGACTCCAGGTACCCATTGGAATGCAAAGAGCGATTCAACATTGTTGTTGTTCTCAATTGTGAACAAATCGGGGTAATTGTTCGTCAATTTGAATTGACCATTGTTAATTACTTTTTCAGCTGCTTTTTTAGCCAAATCAAGATAGCTCTGGTCACGCTTGCCACAATTCGGGTTCTGCCCGAAATTGGAAGCTACAAAACCGGAATAAGCCAAATAGAAACGCGACAACATGCCAAAAGCGCTGTATTTGCATACTCGTCCTTCAGAAGGAGGCGCTTCGGGCAAAAATTTAGCGGCATATTCCATATCGCGTATGGCAAACTGAAATCCATCATCCTGCGTATTGGCATTGACTACCGGATTTTGAATCAAAGGAGTAGGATCGGTCGTAAGAATTACATTTCCCCACAGCGAAGCTAAATGCCAGTAAGCCAAGCCGCGCATAAAACGCGCTTCGGCGATATAAGGCGCTTTTTCATCGTCTGAAACGCCGGAGGCGGCAGTAATATCTTTTATCACTTTATTTGACTGTTCTACAACTACATACAACGAGTTCCACCCGTCAATAAGCGTTGGAGTCAATGCGGTAACATTAAAATCGCCATAAGGAGCGATATACTGGGAATATATACCTCTGAGGTTATAACTCATTCCATCGCCCAATCCAAAATAAAACTGCCCATTAAAATTTGACCAATACAGATTGTACATCGGCGCTGTCAGCGCGGCGAAATTGTCAGTAGTTAATGCGTCTTTACTTATTACGCTATCCGGAGTAAAATCAAGAGTACATGCCGTAAAACTTAATGACAGTGCAATGAGTGAACTGAATATTATTTTTTTTGTCTTCATTCTTGCAAATTTTTTAGAAAGTTAAATTAATACCTAACGTATAAATTCGTGGCGAAGGATAACGTCCATCGTCAAAACCATTTATTCGTAGTCCGTTTGTCCCCATACCTTGCCCAACTTCAGGATCTAACCCTTTGTACTTTGTCCAAGTAAACAGGTTTTGCACGTTGGTATAGATTTTCAACGCCGAAATACCTGCATGATTCATCCACTTTTGCGGCAACGTATAGGCTAATGAAAGCGTTTGAAGACGAATATACGAGCCATCCTGTATGAACTGGTCGCTAAACGCATAATCATAAGTATAGGTATTACCGCTCAACGGCATACGAGGCATGCGAGGATCTCCGCCTGTAATTTGCGTATTGCGATAGTCGTCCGGTCCATTCGGATTGATAAGTCCTATCTGAGCATAATTCAAAGCCGATGTCAACAAATTGGTATAATTACGATACGGGCTACTCATATATCTGCTCATGTAATTAATCAGGTCGTTACCGTAGGAGCAATTGAAGAAGAAACTCAAATCAAGATTCTTGTAAGAGAATGTATTTCCAAAGCCGAGAGTAAATTTCGGATTAGGATCGCCAATAACGCTAAGATCTTTTGAATCAATGACTCCATCGCCGTTCACATCTTTATACATCAGGTCGCCAATCCAGACGCCTGTTTTTTTATCAATTTGCAACCCAGCCATTATCGGTGTGGGTACAATATTGCCCTGATCGTCTTTGGTATAAAAATCGGATGCTTTTTCGAAACGTCCAATCACCTGGTAGCCGTAAAATTGACCGATAGGCGCGCCTACTACTGTGCGGGAAATAATGGTAGAGCCACCGCCGTATTTATTATCGCTGGCATAACCATAGAAAGCACTGCTTGCGGAATTTAATTTCAACACTTTGTTTCTATAGGTAGAAAATACGATATTGCTGCTCCAATTGAAGTCTTTGGAAACAATGTTACGCGTGTTCAAGGTTAATTCAACGCCTCTGTTTTGCAACGAACCAAGATTCACCCAAGGAGCAGTGCTGGCTCCCTGAACATTCGACGTTCCTACAAATCCCGGCAACGATGCAGTCATTAACAGATTGCTTGTTGTACGGTTATACCAGTCAAAAACGAGATCTATTCTACCTTTCAAGAATGAAGCATCCAGCCCGACGTTTGTTTGAGCCGTCGTTTCCCATGAAATTTGATCGTTAGGCGTATTGCCGGGGTAAAGCCCTACTATGCCGAAAGGAGTTGTAGAAGCTTTATATACGGCATACCAAGCCTGGTCGTCCGGAATAAACTGATTCCCGACTTCCCCCCAGCCAAGCCTCAATTTCAAATTACTGATTACATCGCTGTTTTTAAGAAAACTGTATTCCGAAAGGCGCCATGCAAAAGCAGCCGATGGAAACCAGCCCCAGCGACAATCGGGTGAAAATTTGGAAGTACCGTCGTGACGCAATGTAGCCGTGAGCATATAGGTATCGTCCAATGAGTAGAACAAACGTCCGAATTGCGAAAGAATAGCATTCACACCCGAATTATTGTTGTTGGAAGCCGTTGTGCCATCGCCCAGCGTCAAATCAGTTGCCAAATTAGTAGAAAAACCGGTGCGGGCGCCGGAAAGATAAGTCCAGCCCGATTGTTGATATTCCTGTCCCAACATCGCTGTAATATGATGAATATTTGCAAATCTTTTGTCGTAAGTTAAAATATTGCGATAAGTCCAGTATTTACTGTAACTTTCAGAGCGGCTGGATTGATTTATCGTATTAAATTTACTTGCGGACAACGTATAGGTCGGCAAAAATTGTTTGTTTTGATTCAAATTATAATCAAATCCCACTTCAAACCGATAAGTCAAGCCATTTAATACGCCTTTGGGAGCCAGTTCCAAATAGGAATTTCCTCTGATTCCGAACATTTCGGTGGTGTTTGTTTGCAAAGCAGCCAATGCCACAGGATTGGTAGGAACCCACTGTACATCGTCGGTGGCATACGAACCGTCAGCATTTTTCACAGGAACGTTGGGCGTAATGGTCAAAGCTTTGTTCACTAAATCCTGATTGGAAAGCGACAAATTTTGGTTTGTATTTGAAAATGCCATATTGGCTCCAACCTTTACCCATGGTTTTACCTGCGCATCCAGATTAGTTGTTAAATTCCAACGTTTAAAACCGGAACCTTGAGCAATACCTCTTTGATCTACATAGCCTGCAGCAACATTATAGGTAACCTTGTCCGATCCTCCGGAAAATGAAAGGTTATAATTTTGCATGGGCGCCACGTTAAACAGTTCGTTTTGCCAATCGGTTCCTTTTCCTAACAAATCAGGGCGTACAAAACTGTTGCTGGCATTGATTATTCCATTCTCAGCCTGTAAATTTTGAAGATTCGCATATTGCTGCAAATTCAATACGTCCAATTTCTTGGCTATTTGCTGCCAACCAATGTATGAATTGAAATTAATAACAGAGCGACCGGCTTCGCCGCGTCTTGTAGTAACAATAATGACGCCGTTTGAAGCTCGCGACCCATAAATAGCCGTTGCCGAAGCGTCTTTCAAAATATCAACAGAAACAATGTCCGAAGGGTTGATAGATGACAGGACATTTGAGTTCATATTCGTGTTGTCCTGATTCAGAATTACTCCATCAATAACATAGATAGGTTCGTTAGATGAGTTAATGGAGCTTATACCGCGAATACGCACAGAAGAAGCTGCGCCGGGCATCCCTGAAGTTGGCGTAATATTCACACCGGCAGCGCGTCCCTGCAAAGCTTGATCAAGAGAGGTTGCGACTGATTTACTGATTGCTTCAGATGATACCGAAGTAATAGCTCCGGTCAAGTCGCTCTTTTTCATAGTACCATACCCAACCACTACAACTTCTCCCAGCAATTGGTTATCTTCAGTCAAGGTTACATCAATTTTTCGCTTGTTTCCAACGCGAATTTCCTGCGTTTTGTAACCTAAATAAGAAATTAGGAGGACTGCATTTTCATCGGGAACCTGAATGGAAAATTTTCCATTGACGTCGGTGGCTGTTCCTGTATCCGCTCCTTTCACCACAACGTTTGCTCCAACAATTGTCTCTCCTGTTTTATCCAAAACCATACCTGTAACAGGTATCCCATTTGTATTTGTTTGCGCCGTCAGTTCTACAGGAATATTTATTCCTGTAAAAAAGAGAACTGCAACAAATGTTAACAACTTAAATCTCATTTTCTTTAATCTCATACGAAGTATTACTTTTTTAAGTTAAAATAATTTTACAGTCTGCAAAATTAAGAAACTTTTAGAATAAAGCCACAAAAATATTGTTACAAAAACTTTTCAACAGGTATTTTCATTTTATGTGTTGGTTACATTTTTTTTCGTACCAGTTACATTGAGAATTTTTCATATATGAATATCAATATCTAAAGAATAGTTACTATTTTGTTATTTAATTAATTTTTGTATCTTTGCTCTAAAATTGACACATTAACAAGAATAAAAACAAATATAATAAATTAAAATTATGGCAATGCCCATTCGAAGTTTTCCGATTTTAGAAGGTGAAGTAGCCGAACGATTTTTACTCGAAGCTCGCAAAGCAGAGAAAAATCCTCGTAAAAAAGAGTATTCCGAAGAAACTCGTCAAGCTGTACGTAAAGCAAATGAGGATTTAAGAATATATTATGCTCTCCATGATGAGTGATTTTTCGATTTACGAACTTGTATTTTCACCATTAGACAAAGATATTTTAAGTCTTTGCCTGCCTTTTTCATGTGGAGATAAAGACCTTGACGATTTCTTTCAAAGCGATGCTATAAATTATGACAAACAATTGCTGGGCAAAACTTATTGTTATCGTTTAAAGGAGGATAAAAGAGTTATTGTTTGTGCCTTTACTCTCTCTAATTCAAGCATTGATATTCGGCATTTACC
>Ga0123357_10013596_pt1 | contig 10575 bp, 11 predicted proteins | sample TergutEmb28metaG_FD_89873 | JGI IMG/M metagenome (GOLD analysis project Ga0123357, IMG submission 89873) | Embiratermes neotenicus P4 segment gut microbial communities from Petit-Saut dam, French Guiana - Emb289 P4 | ecosystem: Host-associated > Arthropoda: Insects > Digestive system > Gut ...
AATATGAAATGCCTTCCCTGCGGCGTGAACTGGAACGCCTGCTCAGCGACAGCGCGCCCCGCAGGCAGGCGGACGCCCTGCCCGCACGGGAACAGGCCAGCCTTTTCCCGTGACGGCCTGCTGAACGGCATGGGACTGCAAAAACCGGCCGCGCTGATGCGTTCCGTGCGAGGGGTAAAATAAAACTTGTCAGGACGATGTCATGACATTATGTTGAACACAACCGGGAGGCGTGTCCATGACTCTTACATCGCAAGCGAAAACAGAACGTATAGATGTGCGGGCCAGCCTTCCAATAAAAACCTTGCTGCAGAATGCCGCGAAAGCCAGACATAAAAATGTCAGCGAATTTTTGCTGGAAGCCGGTATCGCGGCAGCCCAGGAAACGTTGGCGGAACAGCGCCTTTTTTTGCTGGATGACGAGCAATGGCGCAAATTTCAAGAACTGCTGGATCGTCCTGTCCAGGAAAAACCGGCCTTGAAGGCTCTGCTGACTGAATCCGGGGATACCGGGGCAACTGCGTGATCGTCATCAGAAAACTGGCGGTTGACGATGCTACGGATTCGTTTGAGTGCGGACAGACAGCTCTTGACCGCTACCTCCAGCGTTATGCTTGGGTCAATCAGAAGGCGAACAGCGCGCAAACCTATGTCGCCGCGACAGATGGCGCTATTGTAGGCTATTACAGCCTGAGTGTGGCCGGGGTGGATTGGGTCAATGCCCCAAATCGTATCAGAAAGGGGCTGGCTCGGCATCCTGTGCCGGTTATGCTGCTGGCGCGATTGGCGGTGCGCCTGGATTGGCAAGGCCGGGGAATAGGCAAGATGCTGTTGAAAGATGCCCTGTTGCGCGCCTTGCAAGCTGCCGACATTGCCGGGATACGGGCCATGCTCGTCCAGGCCAAGGACGAATCCGCCCGGCAATGGTATCTGCGCTGGAATTTTGAGCCGAGTCCGACAAACCCCTTGCATCTTTTTCTGCTCTTGAAAGACATGCAGCATGCCTTCAACAGGTGACGGCATAAAGGCGTAATATTGAGAAGAAGATGCGTCTACCCTGAAAATTGACCTGCCCACGCTTCTCTTTGCCATGATTTTTTGCTACTTGACTCCCACCAGCGGAGGAGAAATATTCCCATATGAAAAAAGCGCTCATCACCGGCATAACCGGCCAAGACGGGGCCTATCTGGCCCGCTTGCTGCTCGACGAAGGCTACGAGGTGCACGGCCTCAAGCGCCGTTCCTCGCTGTTCAACACCCAGCGCGTGGATGCCATCTACCAGGGGGTGCATGCCCATAATAAGCGCCTCTTCTTGCATTACGGCGATCTGACGGACAGCGCCAATCTCATCAGTCTGGTGCAGGAGATCCAACCGGATGAAATCTACAATCTCGCCGCGCAAAGCCATGTGCGGGTGTCGTTTGACGCGCCCGAATACACGGCCAATGTCGACGGCCTCGGCACCCTGCGCGTGCTGGAGGCGGTACGCCTGCTCGGGTTGACGCGCAAAACCCGCGTCTATCAGGCCTCCACCTCGGAATTGTTCGGCCTGGTGCAGGAGACGCCGCAAAAAGAAACAACGCCTTTTTATCCCCGTTCTCCCTATGCCTGCGCCAAACTGTACGGGTACTGGATTACCGTGAATTACCGCGAAGCATACGGCCTATACGCTTGCAACGGCATCCTTTTCAACCATGAATCGCCCATGCGCGGCGAAACCTTTGTGACGCGCAAGATCACCCGTGGTCTGGCGCGCATCGCGCTGGGGCTGGAAGACTGCCTCCACATGGGCAATGTGCATTCCCTGCGTGACTGGGGACACGCCCGCGACTATGTGCGGATGATGTGGCTCATGCTCCAGCAGGAGGCGCCGGAAGATTTTGTCATCGCGACAGGCGAACAGCATTCCGTGCGCGAATTCATTGAGAAAGCAGCAGCTTGCCTGGGACTGTCCCTGCTTTGGGAAGGCCGGGGGCTGGACGAGATCTGCCGGGTCGCCGCCTTTGACAAAAGCGTGATGCAGGGGCTGCTCGTCAAGCAGATGCATGGCGAAGCCACGGCTACGCGCGAAGCCTTTCTGGAGGATTTGCTGCGCAAAATACTGCAAAACCCCGCCCTGAGCCCGGGACATGTGCTGGTTCGCATCGACCCGCGTTATTTCCGCCCCACTGAAGTGGAAAGCCTGCTGGGCTATGCCGAGAAAGCCAGGACGAAGCTCGGCTGGCGGCCCGCTACCACCTTCGCCGAACTGGTGCGGGAAATGGTGGAGGAAGATTTCGCCCAGGCTCGGCGCGACAGCTTGTGCCTGCATGCGGGCTTTGACGTGCATGAGGTGCGGGAATGACCCGCCCTGCGCCCCCCATGACGCCTGCAAGTCGCATCTATATCGCCGGACACAGGGGACTGGTGGGCGGGGCGCTTGTCCGAGAGCTTCAGACCCAAGGCTTTTCTCAGCTTCTCCTGCGCACCCGCATGGAGCTTGATCTGCTGGAACAGCAATCCGTGCGCGACTTTTTTGCGCGGGAGCAGCCCGAATACGTCTTTCTCGCGGCGGCCAAGGTCGGCGGCATTCACGCCAACGCCACCTACCCCGCCGAGTTCATCCATGACAATCTGTGCATCCAAAACAACATCATTGACGCCGCCTACCGCAACGGCTGCAAAAAACTGCTCTTTCTCGGCTCGTCCTGTATCTATCCCAAGCTGTGCCCACAGCCCATCAAGGAGGAATATCTGCTCACCAGCCCCCTGGAGCCGACGAACGAAGCGTACGCGCTGGCAAAAATCGCGGGCGTACGCATGTGCCAGGCCTACCGCCGCCAATACGGCTTCGACGCCATAGCCGCCATGCCGACGAATCTGTACGGCCCAGGCGATAATTTCCACCCGGAAAACAGTCATGTGATTCCCGCCCTGATCCGTCGCTTTCACGAGGCAAAAAGGGCCAACGCGCCGGAAGCGGCCATATGGGGCAGCGGCACGCCGCGCCGGGAATTTTTGTATGTGAACGACCTTGCCCACGCGCTTGTTTTTTTGATGCAGCACTATTCCGATATGCAGCATATCAATGTAGGCTTCGGCAGCGATGTAAGCATCCGCGAACTTGCGGAACTGACGGCGCAAACCGTGGGCTTCGCCGGCACTATCGTCCATGATGCCGACAAGCCGGACGGCGCCCCGCAAAAACTGCTGGATGTGGCCAAACTCACGGGCATGGGCTGGAAGGCCGCAACAAGCCTGCAAGAAGGGCTTGCGGCCACATATGCGTGGTATGTATCCGCACACGGCGCTTGACGATTATGACAAGTCTGCCGCCGCCTTGCACAGCGCCACAACGTCCTCTGGCGGCATATCGACCTGGATCGGCATGAGCGCAAGACGCCGGAAATCCTCCGGACTGTCTACGTCAAGCTTGAGTTCCGGATGCCAAAGGCGCGGATCGGGCGGATCAAAGGTGCGCATATCAAAACGCGGCGCGTTATCCCACAGGTACGACAGACAATGTTCGCGCTGTCCGGGTTCATGCGCCTTGGCCGCCAGCTCGCTCAGCAGGGCAAAGGACAGCATCTCCGCGCCCAGTCCGTCAGGATAGCGGTTGTTCCTCGGGATGTGGTTATAGGCGTACTCGCAACCTGTCGCCTCAAAAAAACGGATCAGATGGTCGATCTCTCCACCCCAGATAAGCGGATTATCCGCGCACACGCGCACAACGCGCCCGGCCCCGAAAGCCGCGCCCGCCGCCCGAAAGCGCTCCAGCACATCCTGTTCCGGGCCGCGGAAGACCGCGATGCGCGCATCAAACGGCATAAGACGCTCACGCACATGCTCCGCGAGCACGGCATCCAGGGGCGTGTCCGGCATCGCCACCACAATGCGATCCAGCAATGCGGACTTCGCCACCCTGCGCGTCACCCAGTCAATAAGCGGCGTCCCGCGCAGGCACAGCAAGGCCTTCATGGGCAGCCGGCTCGACCCCAAACGCGCTTGAACCAAAGCAACTGTAGACATGCCGCTAGCCCTCGCTCCCAAGCAAACTCACAATGCGCTGTACGACATGGCTTTTGTTTTTCGCGAACTGGAAGCGGCTCTGACGCTCAAAGAGTCTGTTGCGCACGGCGGGTTCCAGCATGCGCAGGAACATGCGGCGCAGCTTGGCGGCATGGAATACGGGCTGCATAAGCCCCAGCCGGCAAAAACCGTTCGCGGCGCAGGCAAAGCGATGGCGCAATTCGCGTTCGTGGTGAGCCATGACCACGGCAGGCACCCGCATATGCGCAAGTTCATAGACAGTGCGGCCGGCGGAACAGATAGCCAAGTCCGCGCCCTCCATCATGCGCGACATGACGTTGGTGGCATGGGTGAAAATCAGGCGCGGATTGGCGAGCTCCGCCAGATGCCGCTCCAGAGCCTCGCGGTGCGCGTAGCCGGGACCGGCGACCACGCGGATATCCATGCCGCGCTCCCGGCAAAGCGGCTCCACGACATCCAGAGTCTTGCGGGTCAAGTCGGAATGATCCGTGCCGCCGAAGCTGATCAGCAGGGTACGCGCCTGGGGCCGGAACACATTGCGGCAGCCGGACGCAAATTCATCCCGCAGGCAGAAATACCGGGGGCCGTAAAGGAAACGGGGATCCCGCCTTGTATCGCTGTACAACGCATTGATGACCAGATCCGCCTCAGCAGCGCCCGGACCTTCGTCTTCAAAATTCACAACCCGGATGCCCGCTTCCTTCAGCCTGCGGATGTAGGCGGCGTCCGTATCCAACATATCATTGACGACCAGATCCGGCCGCAAGGCCAGCACGTCATCCGCCAGGTCGCCCCGCTGCGTCCGGGTTTGATAATCACGTTCCGCAATGCTGCGCACCGCAAGTTCGCTCTCTTTGGTGCACAGGAACTGGATGTCGTGATCCGCTATCTCATGCGCAAGCATCAGGGCGCGGTACACATGCCCCATGCCGATAGCCGGATAGCCCGCCACCACAAACAACAGTTTCCGCCGCGCCAGCAGCTTTTCGCAAATCCACCAATCCTGGTGGCTATTGATTTCAATGGCGCGGTCATTCAGAAAATAGGGCACGGTGTGCGCAATCCGTCCGGCGAGCAAGGCCGTGCTCCGCAGCATGACCAGCGCCTTGCTCTCCACCAGCGCGCCCTCGTCCTCGTCGCCCAGCAGGCTGTCAATGCCCTCCTCCCGGCCCTGCCAGACCCGCTGGCGCACGCTTTTCACCGTCATCAAGCAGTCGGCCCCGGATGCCGTAAAACGCCGCCAGGCGTCCTCCACATCCACCCAGGTCACCAAGGGGCAGCTCGCGCGGTACACCACGACATGTTCATAGTCGCGCGCCACTTGCGTCAAAACGCTCCGCAGTTCCGAAACAATGTCCAGCGAAGAAAAACGCAGGTCCTTGTTGTAGTGCGCGCGTACGCCGCTACGTTCGCACATCAGCGTGATTTCCTGGCTGTCCGTCACCACCAGCACATCCTCGCCGCGCGCCACCGCGCGGGCGGTATGGATAGCGTGTTCCATCAGGCTCACCCCTGCCAGCTTTTTCACAAGCTGATCGGGAATGACCGCGTTCTTTTTGATGGCGGGTATGAGAATACAGCGCGGTTTCATGCCTCAGCGCAGTTCTTCCAGCACAGCTTTGCTTGCGGCCAGCATGTGGCGGAACTCCTCATCCGTCAGCCAGTGCTGGAAGGGGAAGGAGATCATGCTGTCGTAGAAGGCGTCGGCATTGGGGCAGTCGGCCTGTCCCAGACCGAGTTTGACGTAGAAGTCGTAGCGGTTGAGCGGCTGGTACTGGACAACGCACTTCACGCCGTGTTTGGCGTACATGGCGCGGATGAAGGCGTCGCGCTTGCCGTTGGTCATACGCGCCGCCAGCAGGTGATAATTATGCCTTGTCGTGTCCACACGGTGGAACTCAAGTTCCGGGTAGCCGGCCAAGGCGTCAATGAAGCGCAGGGCGCATGCGCGTTTTTCCGTGTTGATGTCGTCTATGCGATCCAGCATGGCGATGCCGAGGGCGCATTCTATTTCGCCGATGCAATAGTTGTTGGGCCACAGGGGCTGCCCGTCGAGCATGGGCATATCCACGTTGCCCATTGCGGGAATCCAGTAGTCGGGACGTTCGCCGGGATAGGCGCAGTGGCCGTTATGGCGTAGCGCGGGCACGATCTTGGCCAGTGTCGCATCGCGCACGACGAGCATGCCGCCTTCGCCCAAGGTGGTCAGGTTCTTATGGGAATGGAAGGAAAAGACGGCCATGTCGCCGAAGGAACCGGAGCGTATGCCGCCGACATCCGCGCCGATGGACTGGGCCGCATCTTCAATGACCAGGATGCCGCGCGACTTGGCCAGTTCCATGATCGCGGGCATGTCCGCCACATAGCCGTATAAATGCACGACCACGATGGCGCGCGTGTTGGGCGTGAGCACAGCCTTGATCGTATCCGCAGTGACCACGCGGGTCGTCAGGTCGATGTCGGCCCAGACCAGTTTCGCGCCCTTTTTGGCATACGGGTAGGCCGAAGCGGTAAAGGTGTGGGATGGAATAATGACTTCATCACCCGGCTTGAACAGACACAGTTGGGCGGAAAGCTCCAAGGCGGAGACGCAGTTCATGACCGCGAAGCAAGAGCCTTCGGGCAATCCCTGGTACGTGGCGAACTTCTTCTGGAATTCCTGGAGATAACGGCCCTGGGTGAGCGTTTCTCCGTTCCGCATGGCATCCGCAACAACAGCGATTTCTTCCTCGCTATATTTCAGAGAGCGTCCGCTGAAATCAACCTGTATGTCCATGTCGCTACATCCTTTTGAAGCGTTCGACGACCTTCTCTTGGGTCAGAATGTTTTTGAAATCCGGGCCGAGGCGGTTGGAAAGCGGTTTTTCGTGCACAATGGTTCCCTTGTAGAGAGCGTCGTAGTCCTCCGCGCGCAAGTTGTTGCAGATGCCCTTGGGCAGGCTTACCTTCTGGCGCTCCAACATGCGCATGAAGGCGGCGTACTGTTCAGGATAGATGTCTTCCAGCACGGACAGGGCGTAGCAGTTGGCGATGCCGTGGCGCATGTGCAGGGCCACGGAAAGGCCCGCGGAAAAAGGATGCACCACGCCCACAAAGCCGGCCGCCATCCCTCCCAGGTAGGAGGCGATCATCATTTTTTCCAGATTGACCTCGCTCATCATGTCATCCGAGAGAAAAATATCTTCGCACATGGTCACGGCCTTTTCGGCCAGAGCGTCCACAATGCGGTTGCGGTACGTGCCGGTGAGGGTCTCAAAGCAATGCATGTAGGTGTCCATGCCGGTGTAAAGAAACTGGTCGCGCGGCACGCTGCGGGTGAGTTCCGGATCCATGACGACCTGGTCGAACACGCTATGGTCGCTGTTCATGCCCAGCTTGATGCCTTTTTTCACATTGCTGAGCACACAGGTGCGGGAACATTCCGCTCCCGTGCCGGCAAGCGTGGGCACGGCGATTTTATAGACCGCGGGATTTTGTACCAGATCCCAGCCCTGGTAATCCTCCGCCGGGCCGGGATTGGTCATGAGGTTCGCCACCGCCTTGCAGGTGTCCATGACCGAGCCGCCGCCGAGGGCCACCATGCAGCAGGGCAAAAATGCAAGCCCTTCCCGCACTTGTGCCGCCAGCGTATCCATGTAGTCGGTGGTGGGTTCCGCGTGCACATCCACATAGATAATCCGGTCCCCCTGCTCCACGGGCAGGCGGGCCGCCAGATCCCGATCCCGGAAAAAGAAATCGAGGAAAAACACCACCCCGTCTCCCGCCGCTTTGCGCCGTTCGGACAACACATCGCCAAGCTGCGCCAGAGAACCCTTGCCGAAGATATAATGCGGAACATTTTTCACATTGCGGTACATGAAACACCCTCGTGCTTACTGTGATGCAACTCGTAGGGGACGATGGCAATCGTCCCGCGATGGTGCGCGATTGCTCTATATGCCGCTTTGCAGGCTAGCGCAAGCGCCGCGAAAAGACAAATCCCCGCAGGACGATTGCCATCGTCCCCTACGAGTTGTGGCTATTGTTTTCATCTTTCCTGCCGATAGAGCAGATACGCCGTTTTGACGAACATTGCGCCGTAAACTGCCTCCGGAGCGCCGTCCATGAGCAGCAACCTGTTGAATATGGCCCTGCAGCTTTCCGTGCAGGATATTTTTTCCAGTTCCTGGTTTTCCAGCGCCCTGATGAACAAGGCCTGGACGGACGTGATGCGTTCCAGCGTGAACGGACTCATACGGAACACGGGCGGTTCCGACCTGCTGGGCGTGGCCCTTGGCGGACGCCTGCGCGGGGATGCGGCCATGCTGCGCCAGGCTTCCTCCAACGTGTCCGAGGCGCAGTCCATGATGCAGATGGCGGCTGAGGGCGTCGGCAACATCGCCGGCCAACTCAAGGAAGCGCAGAAGCTGGCGGACAAGTTTATTGCCGCCACGCAAGGCATGGATAACCCGACCGATCCGGACTATATAGCTATCCGTGATACATTCCAGGCGCAATACGAGGCCATCAGCAAAAACATTGACAGCATCATACGAAATACCATGTACAACGGCATAGCCCTGCTGGACGGCAGCGCCTGGAACGGCGACGAGCGTCTCTCCGTCATTGGGAATGCGGCCTCCGTGCGCATCCAAGCCGGGGACAGCGGCTTTCCCCTGACTTTCAACAACATGATCCCGGAATTTTCCGGAATTGCCAACCAACATATGCTGACCGACCCCGGCTCGCCGGGGCCTCCGAGACCGGAAGTGCTGGCGGAATTAAGCAGCTTGCAAAGCTCGGCGCAGACCCTGGCGGATCTGTATTCCGGCCGGGCGGGCAGCCTGCAAAGCCAGTCGGCTTCCCTGCAAAGCCAGTCGAAAATCCTTGAGGAAGCCGCTGCGCAACGGGCCAAAACGCCGACGCCGGTGAGCACGGAAAATATTTTGCTCAACCTCATCCTGCGGGATTCGGGCGGCCTTTTCAGCGGAAAGGGATAATGCCGGGGATGGCGGCTGCCGCCTGAACGTGCTATGTAAGGGTTCCATCTCAATTTGCAGTTTTGATTGGATGACGCTGTGCAAACCATCAAGTGCCTCGGCCAACTTGCCGTTTTGTGGAGTATTTACCTGTTCAGCGGCTATCTTGTTTCGCTGACGAATCTCCCTGTTCCGGCAGGCGTCCTTGGCGTTGTCATCCTGTTCATCCTGCTCTGCCTCGGCATCGTCAGGATTGAGCAGGTGGAGGTCGTCGCGGACTTTCTGCTCAAACACCTGATGTTCTTTTTCATCCCGATTGTAGCCGGACTCATGGAATGGGGAGGCATGTTCCGGGAACACGCCCTGACGCTCGCGTCCGCCATCATCGTCAGTTCTCTGCTGCCGCTGTTCGTGTGCGCCTGGCTCGCTCTTGTTCTACGCAGGGAGAAATAACGATGGCCGCCCATCTGCAAAGTATCTGGATGATTGCGCTTACCGTTGCCCTGTATCTGACAGCGCGCCATATCTACCTGCGTTGCAAGGCCCATCCTCTCCTCAATGTCGTCATCTGGAGCGCTGCCGCGCTTATCGCGCTCTTCGTCGCCTGCGACATTCCGTACAGCGACTATGTTCCCGCCAAAGACATCATGATCGCCCCGCTCGGTCCGGCTACTGTGGGGCTTGCTGTGCCGCTCTACCGCTATCGCGGACTGCTGCGCAGCTCCGGTGCGGTCATCATTGTCTGCGTGGCTGCGGGGACGCTGTTGTCCATGCTTCTGTCCGGCCTGCTGTGCAAATACGCGGGGCTCCCCTGGGATATCGTGGTTTCCATGGTGCCCAAGGGCGCCTCCATTCCCTTTGCGGTGGAAATCGCCCGTATGTATGACGGCATTCCCGCCCTGAGCGCGGCCTTTGTCGCCGCGACGGGAACCGGGATGGCGCCGCTCGGCCTTGTGCTGCTCACGCGGGCGCGCATCCGTGATCCGCTGGCGCGTGGATTGGCGCTGGGCACTATTGCGCACGCGCAAGGCACGGCTTTGTCCTTGATGGAAAACCCGCAGCAGGGCGCCATGGCCGGCCTGGCCATGATCCTTGCGGGCATGCTTACCGCCTGGCTGGCGCCGCTGGTATTCCGGTTGCTTCACAACATGTAGTTTTCATGCGCGCAGCTCGGATGACGGAAAAGTAGGAGGTGCTGAGACACTTCCAGGATAGGACATTTAGTTGTTTAGCCACTTTGCTTCAATTCTACAAGCATTGCCAACGCTCTCTCGAACTCCATATCCTCCATCAACCGTATCAGCTCTTCGCTTCCCGACACCATGCGAAGGCGGTCGATATAATCCAGGCACTCCGGGTTGCCGTCCGCCAGCAGGGGTTCCAATTTCGCAAAGAGCTCCCGGATTTGTTCCGCATCAAGAGTTTCGGCGCGAAATACGCGTTGCTGGGAAGCGAATCCGTCCACCAGCGGCGCAAGCTTTGCAAGAACCGTGTTCAGCTCTGTTTCCAGAAGGCTCATAAGCGCCAGAGCCGCCGGGCTTATGCCGTCTTTAAGCAGATTCTCCATGTTCTTGGCGGCGTTTTGCA
>Ga0123357_10013597_pt1 | contig 10575 bp, 6 predicted proteins | sample TergutEmb28metaG_FD_89873 | JGI IMG/M metagenome (GOLD analysis project Ga0123357, IMG submission 89873) | Embiratermes neotenicus P4 segment gut microbial communities from Petit-Saut dam, French Guiana - Emb289 P4 | ecosystem: Host-associated > Arthropoda: Insects > Digestive system > Gut ...
GATGTACTCCATTTGTTGCTTAATAATGGAGTCTCCTGCGTAGGGCATGTTGCGATACTTGTACAAAGCGGCATGTTTTTGGGAAAACAGCAATTGAGCGCCGAAAAGAAACAGAAAAAGGAATAACCACAAATTTTTCATAACAGTTCTCTTATAAAATCATTTAATTGTTATAAAATGTGAAAGTAAAAATTCACTTTGCAAAAATAGGCACAAAAAATGAATCAAAATTCAAACGTCAGAAATACTTTGTGAACGTAGTTGTTTTGTTCGCCGGCGTATGATTTTATACGGCGAGCGTAGATGGGAATTAGTGGTTAGTGGTTAGTGGTTAGTGGTTAGTGATTAGGGGGTGAAAAAAATGCTTCAATACCCGCGTGTTTCTGACTGAAAAATGACAAATTTTGTTTCCGGACAATATAACTTCTCGTTTTTTCAAATTAATGGATTTCACATGTAAGGTATTAATAATGTAATTCCGGCTTATCTGGATAAAAGAATCAGGTAATTTGGAAAGTATATTGTGCAATGAATTGACGCATGAAAAAACAGGTTCGTTTTCAATATAAAATTTGCATAAATAGTCATTGACTTCAACTGCTAATAAGGATTTTATATGAATAATACGTAATTCATGTCCATCTTTAACCGAAAAACTGTCCATAGTGCATTTCAAAAAATTACTTCTGCAATTCCCTGACAGAAGCGGATTATAAAAATGCAGAAGCGTGGGAATTGTTCGTTTATCTACTCAGGGTACGACCATGCACCGCGCAAAAATAAACAGTCACCCCACGCTAAGCAGATATATACGTGAAACATATATACCAGACATTAGCGTTTATTCTGTTTATCATTTTGCTAAAAAAGAGGTCGTTCCTGAGTAATGATAAGCAAAACGCTTCAATATTGCCCTTAGATAACAAATCAATAGTATTGTTATCCAAAATTGCATGACAAATATAGGTAATAAATGATTATAAACAAAAAAAACGCTATGTTTGTTCTCAATTCTTTGTTAAATAGAGATTATGGTTATGCTCAGCGAGGGAAAAAAGAGAGAAGATACATTTTTTATACAAAATGTTTTTATATGTTATAAAACATGCAAACATTTTTTTTATAACAAATATTTATATTTATTTTTGTACAAATTTTTTAATTCAGTACAGCATAGTACAGCACAGTTAAAATATTAGAAAATTAATATTATCAACATTCAAAGTATTGAATAATAAATATTTGTACAAAAATGTGGAAAAACAATTTCCCCCCCTCCAAACAAAGATACCTGAACTGGTGGAACCAAAAAGGCATCGTGCTGACAATGTGGGAACACATAGACAAAGACGGCGAACCCTACGCCGCAATTCCCGCCCCGCCGCCTGCCAAAGATATAAACCAATGCTGGTTCGACCCCGAATGGCGTTCGGATTATCTGAATTACCGGATGTCGCGCTATTCCTATCAAGCCGATATACTGCCGGTTGCCAATACGCAGTTGGGACCGGGCTCGCTGGCGGCAATTTTGGGCGCCAGTCTGGAAGGCAGGGACGACACGATTTGGATTCGTGAAGAAGCGGGTTTCGACGGAAATATTCGCTTGGACAAAAATAACAGATGGTATCGTCTGCATCTTGATTTACTGAAAGCATGCAAAGAAAAAGCAAAAGGTAATTACATGGTTGGTTGTCCGGATTTAGTCGAAGGACTGGATGTGCTGGCAAGCCTCAAAGGATCGGACAATGTCCTGATCGACATGATTTGCGAACCGGATAAAACAATGGAACAGTTGCAGGCTATAAACGATGCCTATTTCAAAGTGTTTGACGATATTTACGATATTATTAATGAAGACGGAGAAATGGCGTTTTGCTATTTTTCGATATGGGGACCCGCTAAAGTGTCGAAATTGCAATGCGACATTTCCGTCATGATTTCGGAAGATGATTTCCGGACGTTTGCCTTTCCGTTTTTGCAGGAGCAGTGCAACCGTTTGGATTATACCTTGTACCATTTAGACGGCGTGGATGCTATCCGCCATTTGGACGCCGTTTTGGAGCTGGAAAACCTGAATGCCGTTCAGTGGACGCCGGGCGAAGGACAACTTCAGGGAGGAAATCCCTGCTGGTACGATCTATACCGGAAAATCCTGCAAAAAGGCAAATCGGTTATGGCAAACTGGGTGCAATTAAACGAATTGCAACCGCTTTTGGATAATGTTGGTAATCAGGGTTTGCATATCAATATTGATTTCAAGTCGGAAAGAGAAATCGAACAGGCTTTGAAGATTGTAGAACATTACAGATAAATCGGTCAAAACAGAAATAAGATGAGCAATATTTTGAGTAATTTACAACCATTTGATTTTGTGATTATTGCTATTTACATGGCGATATTGGTCTTTATCGGATATTGGGTCAGCTTTGTGAAAAAGAAAAAGGCGAACGAAAATATGTTTCTGGCGGAACATTCGTTGACATGGTCAACTATCGGTTTGAACATGTGGGGAACCAACGTTGGACCTTCCATGCTTCTTGCTTCGGCAAGCGCCGGATTCACTACGGGGATTGTTTCGGGAAACTTTGCATGGTATGCTTTTATTTTTATCCTGATGCTGGCGGTAATTTTTGCGCCGCGTTATCTGGGAGCGAAAGTTTCCACGCTTCCCGAATACATGGGAAAACGTTTCGGACAAACTACCCGCCATTTGCTTGCATGGTACACGCTCATTACTATTCTTATTTCATGGCTGTCGCTCGGATTGTTCGCCGGAGGAATCATGGTCAAGCAATTGCTCGACATTCCCATGTGGACGTCGATTCTGATTATGGTCACTTTGTCAACCCTGCTCACAGCGGCAGGCGGATTGAAAGCCATCGCCTATACCAGCGTTTTTCAGATGTTGCTGCTAATCATCGTGTCTCTGACGTTGACGCTGATAGGATTGGAAAAAGTAGGCGGACCTTCCGCTCTTTTCCATCAAACGCCGGCGCATTATTGGAACCTGTTTCAACCCAACTCCGACAGAGATTTTCCATGGTTGGCAATTCTATTGGGTTATCCCGTGATGGGCGTATGGTTCTGGTGTACCGAACAATCAATGGTGCAATCCGTATTAGGCGCTAAAAATTTGAAACATGGACAATTAGGAGCAAGCTTCATCGGCTGGCTGAAAATTTTGGATGTTCCCCTGTTCATCCTCCCCGGCATCATCTGTTTCGCGCTTTTTCCGCACTTGGCAAATCCGGATGCGGCATATTTAACATTAGTAACCAATATTTTCCCCGTAGGAATGAAAGGATTGATAATCGTGGTTCTGATGGCGGCGTTGATTGGCAATGTCGGGTCGTCGCTCAATTCGGTAAGCACGGTTTATACAATGGATATTTATTTGAAAAAGAATAAACCCAATGCAACCAATGCAGAAATAATAAAAATCGGACGTTGGGTGACAGTGATAAGCGCAGTCGTTTCCGTTGTGATTGCGTTGGCTATCGACGGCATCAAAGGCTTGAATCTGTTCAATGTATTCCAGTCGGTATTAGGCTTTCTGGCGCCGCCCATGTCGGTGGCATTCCTGTTTGCCGTGTTTTGGAAAAAAACGTCGCGCCATGCAATCAATTGGGTATTGTCGGGTGGAACAATTCTTTGCCTGACTGTAGGAATATTGTTTTATATGAAATTGATATTTGCCGGACTGCATTTTCTGTATTTGTCTTTCTTCCTGTTTGTACTGCTTTCCTGTTTTGTCATCGTTTATTCGGTGATGGATAAACGCGCTGAAAGCCACGAAGATACATTGCAATTCAAACCTGTAAAAACGGCAAATATTGTGAAACTGTCTTGGGGAATATTGATTATTGTAATGATTGCTTTGTACGTCATATTTAATTAATCCGATGAAACAGCTTATTTTATCAATCGGTTTGTGTCTGTGCGGATTGTTTTCCATGAGAGCGGCAGATATAATAATATCTCCGGAAACCAAAAGTTTGCCCGAAGCGATACGTGAAGCGCGCGAATTGCGCCGTTTGAATAAAGTGGCAGCCGACGAACCGGTGCGCATCCAATTGAAAGGCGGCATCTATCCGTTGGACGAGCCGGTGTTTATCCGTCCCGAAGATTCCGGCACGGAAAGCAGCCCAACTATTATTGAGGCTTTTCACGGCGAAACGCCTGTATTGAGTGGAGGTCTCCGGATTACCGGCTGGCGGAAAGAAGGAAAATACTGGACGGCTCCGGTTCCGGAATGGAACGGCAATGACTTCCTTTTCCGGCAACTCTGGATAAATGGACGCAAAGCCATCCGGGCGCGCAATGTTTCGGATTTTAATCAAATGGACAGAATCCTTTTCAACGACAGGGCAAATCAGATTCTTTGGGTTCCCGCTGCGTCCGTATCGAAAATCAGGAAAGCGGAAAACGCCGAGTTAATCATTCATCAAATGTGGGAAATTGCCGTGTTGCGGATTAAGTCCATCGTCATTCGGGGCGATTCGGCAGGTATCCGCTTTTATCAACCGGAATCGCGCATTCAGTTTGAACATCCCTGGCCTCAACCGATGATGAAAGAAGGTTTTCATTCGGCTTTTTATCTGACCAACGCGCTTGAGTTGCTGGACAACGCCGGCGAATGGTATTTCGATAAACGCCTGCGAAAATTATATTATATGCCGCTTCCGGGTGAAGATATGTCTAAAGCCGAAGTATATGCGCCTGTGCTGGAAACGCTGGTTGAAATTACCGGAACAATCGACCGTCCCGTTCGGTATATTCAATTCAAAGGCATTCATTTTCAACATACAACATGGACGCGCCCATCGGAAAAAGGGCATGTTCCCTTGCAAGCGGGAATGTATTTGCTGGACGGTTACAAACTGCGTCCGGCGGGAGCGCCCGGAAATCAGAACAAAGGCATTGAAAATCAAGCTTGGATTGGTCGCCCGCCGGCTGCCGTGACGGTGAGCGCCGCCGCTTGTACGCTGTTAGAAAACTGCTCGTTTGAACATCTGGGCGCTTGCGCTTTGGATTTTATACAAGCGTCTAATGATGATATGGTTAGCCGCTGTATTTTTCGGGATATTGCAGGAAATGGCATCCAAACCGGTAAATTTTCCGATACCGGAATGGAAACGCATTTACCTTATATTCCGGCAGACGGGAGGGAAATCTGCATCCGTCAGCATATCGTCAATAATTATATAACCGATATCGGTAATGAAGATTGGGGATGCGTCGGCATCGCAGCCGGTTATGTACAGGATATTAACATTGAACACAATGAAATATGCGAGATTCCTTACACCGGAATCAGCTTGGGCTGGGGATGGACTAAAACCGTCAATTGTATGAAAAACAACCGGATTCATGCCAACTACATTCATCATTACGCCAAACATAATTATGATGTGGCAGGCATCTATACCTTGTCGGCGCAGAGCGCTACGCAAATAACGGAAAACCGTATTGAAGCGATTTATCATCCGGCGTATGTTCACGACCCCAATCATTGGTTTTATATATATACCGATGAAGGCAGCTCGTTTATTACGGTCAAAAACAATTGGTGTCCCGAAGAAAAATTTCTGCAGAATGCCAACGGTCCCGGAAATACGTGGGAAAACAACGGTCCGACGGTATCGGAAGAAATAAAAAATAAAGCGGGAATAACGCCTCCTTAAAAATCTTGAGAAATGAAAAAAATATTGATTTTTGCAGCTATTTTTGTGAATGTAAGCTTATTGGCGCAACAGGCGACATGGATATATTACCCGGGTGATTTTGAGATTTGGCTGGGTAATAAAATGCAGAACCGGCGAACGGAACGAAACACGTTTTATCCCCCTTTCTGGAAAATGGACAGCCATTATGTACTGGTCGAATTTTCCAAAAAATTAGACCTGAAATCCGGCGAAGATGTCGAAATATTTGTCGAAGGCAGCTACAATGTTAAATTGGACGGAAAGCTCCTGAGCGGAAGTCCGGCGAAAATAGTTATTCCCGCCGGTTCGCACAGTTTGAACATCAAAGTCTATAATCAGGCGAATGTACCTTCAATCTTTGTCAGAGGAAAAACCGTTCAATCCGATAATTCATGGATAGTTACAAATGAAGATAAGGAATGGATCGACGAATCGGGCAGGGCGTCGGATACTTCTTCGGGTACGGTTTACGTCAACGCCGGAAGCTGGAATTTTAACGCGCCCGACACGCCGCCTTCTCAATTCAAGCTGGCAACACAAGCAATATACGGCGTTAAATCAGAACCGCAATCCGGCGGCGTATTGCTGGATTTCGGTAAAGAAACTTTCGGTTATGTAGTATTTCACGGATTGAAAGGCGTCGGCAACCTGAATTTGTATTACGGCGAATCGAAAGAGGAAGCGCTGGATACGGCGAGATGTGAAACGCTCGACCGTTTTTCGTTTGCGTCGGCGGAAGCCAAAGATTTTACCATTCCCGACTCCCGCGCTTTTCGTTACGTGTATGTAGAAAATAAAGGACTGACCTGCGATTCCGTTTCCATGTTGTATGAATATTTGCCGTTGGAATACAAGGGCGCTTTCCGCTGCAACGACGATTTATTAAACCGGATTTGGGACATATCTGCTTATACATTGCATCTTACAACCCGCGAATTTTTCATAGACGGCATCAAACGCGACCGTTGGGTATGGAGTGGCGACGCCTATCAAAGCTACCTGATGAACTACTATCTCTTTTTCGATGCGCCTTCGGTGGAACGGACTATCCTGAATCTTCGCGGCAAAGACCCTGTTACCAGCCATATCAATACAATTATGGATTATACTTTTTATTGGTTTTCAGGAATTTATGACTATTACCGATATACGGGCGACAAATCATTTATCCGGTTAATTTATCCGCGTATGCGAAGTATGATGGAATATTGCCTGTCGCGCAGGAATGCCGGTGGAATGATGGAAGGACTTGCCGGCGACTGGATTTTCATCGACTGGGCTGATTTTAAAATGAGTAAATCCGGCGAAGTCAGCTTCGAGCAATTGCTGTTTTATCACAGTTTAGAAACGATGGCTTTATGCGCCGGAATAGTCAATCAGGCGGACGACCAATTGAAATACAAGCAATTATCCGACGAATTATACGGTAAACTGTTTACTGCTTTTTGGTCGGACAAGAAAGGCGCTTTTGTGCATAATCGCGAAAAGGGCATTCAAAGTGAAGAAGTAACGCCTTATACCAATATTTTTGCCATCCTTTTCGGCTATTTGGATGAAGCAAAAACGCAATCGGTGAAACAAAATGTATTACTCAATCCCAACGCTTTGAAAATTACCACGCCCTACATGCGTTTCTACGAATTGGAAGCCTTGTGCAAATTGGGCGAACACCGGCATGTATTGCAGGAAATCCGCGATTATTGGGGTGGTATGCTGAATTTGGGCGCTACCTCATTCTGGGAAAAATACAATCCTGATGAAACAGGAGTAGCGCATTTGGCGATGTATGGTCGTCCGTATGGAAAAAGCCTTTGCCACGCCTGGGGAGCAAGTCCGCTTTACTTGTTGGGAAAATATTATTTGGGCGTACAGCCGGAAGAAAATGGTTATAAAACTTTCAGTATCAGACCTGTATTAGCCGGTTTGCAATGGATGAAAGGAACCGTGCCTGTTCCGAATGGCGAAATAAAGGTGTATATGGATAAAAAGCAAATCAAAGTATCCGCTTCGCAAGGCGAAGGTTATCTGTATTTTACAACTCCCTCAAAGCCCCGCGCCAACACAGGCGTAATCGAATCTGTCGCTAAAAACGAGTATAAGTTAAGAATAGAACCGGATAAAGAATACATCATTCAATCGACATTTCAATGAAAACATATTTAATTATAGCTTTGAGTTGCCTTTTTTCGTTGTCATCGTTTGCCGGTACGAAAAAAGAAATTGTTTTGATAAGAGACGCCAACGCTTCGCCTGAAATCATTTTCGGAACGGAAAAATTAAAAACGGCTTTGGAAGCGGAAAACTATCAGATAACGATAATATCCGGAGTTCCGAAAAGCTCGAAAAATTTTGTCATTCAAATATCTCGAACCGCTAATGATACTCTCCCGAAAGAAGGCTATTCAATAACATCAGGAAAAAACCGGCTGCAAATTCAAGGAAACGACGCTTCCGGCGCTTTATACGGCTGTATCGACTTGGTAAAAAAAATCAAAGAAGAACGGAAACTACCTGAAAATCTAAATTATTCCGATTATCCGAAAATGGTACTTCGTGGAACCTGCATCGGCATGCAAAAGCCCTACTACCTGCCCGGACACAGTGTGTATGAATACCCATATACGCCCGAAACTTTCCCGTGGTTTTATGATAAGACTTTTTGGATTAACTACTTGGACATGCTGGTAGATAACAGGATGAACTCGCTTTATTTATGGAATGGTCATCCGTTCGCTTCTTTGGTAAAACTGAAAGACTATCCGTTCGCAGTGGAAGTTGACGACGCAACTTTCAAAAAGAATGAAGAAATGTTTTCCTTTATAACCACAGAAGCGCAGAAACGCGGTATCTGGATTATTCAAATGTTTTACAATATCATTGTTTCCAAACCTTTTGCCGACCATTACGGAATTAAAACGCAAGACCGTTCCCGTCCGATTACTCCTTTGATATCGGATTATACCCGTAAATCCATCGCCGCTTTCATTGAAAAATATCCCAATGTGGGATTACTTATTTGTCTGGGCGAGGCAATGGATACTTATGAAGATGATGTAAAATGGTTTACCGAAACGATTCTGCCGGGAGTAAAAGACGGTATGAGAGCTTTGGGAAAAACCGATGAACCGCCAATCGTTCTCCGTGCGCATGATACGAATTGCCGGATGGATATGGAAGCCGCTTTGCCGATTTATAAAAATCTATATACAATGGAAAAATATAATGGCGAATCGCTTACCACCTATCAGCCGGGTGGTCCATGGAGCGAAGAGCATAGAGATTTAAGCAGTCTGGGTCCTGTTCATATTGAGAATGTGCATATTTTAGCTAATCTGGAACCTTTCCGTTACGGTTCGCCCGATTTCATTCAAAAATGCGTACAGGCAATGCATAATATTCACAAAGCAAATGCTCTACATCTTTATCCGCAAGCCTCTTACTGGGATTTCCCCTACACAGCCGACAAAACCGAACCGCGACTGAAAGAAACCGACCGCGACTGGATTTGGTACGAAGCCTGGGCGCGCTACGCTTGGAACGACCGGCGCGACAGCATCGAAGAAATCCGCTATTGGTCGGATAAATTGGGCGATGTATATGGCTGCGGCAAAGAGGGAAGACAGATTTTGGAGGCTTACGAACAAGCCGGAGAAATTTCTCCTATGCTGATACGTAAATTTGGTATTACCGAAGGAAACCGCCAAACATTTTTGCTGGGTATGTTTATGAGCCAGTTGGTGAATCCTGCGAAATGGACTGTCTATCCTGATTTTTATGCCTCGTGTGGTCCTGTCGGCGAAGTTTTACAGGAATACATGAAAAAAGAATGGGCAAACGAACCGCACACAGGCGAGTTGCCTCTGCAATTAATAGCCGGCGCCGTAGCTCGCGGAAGTGCAGCCGTTGCCGCTATCGAAAAAGCTGCGCCGGAAGTTACAAAAAACAAGGACGAATTTAATCGCCTGAAAAACGATATGTATTGCTATCGCGCTTTCGCCGATTATTTTGCAGAAAAAGTGAAAGCCGCTATGGAAATACTGCAATACGCCCATACGAATGACGTTCAGCATTTGGAAAACGCTATTCCTTTGATGGAAAAAAGTTTGGATTATTATCGCGAATTGGTATCTCTGACAAAAGACAGCTATTTGTACGCCAACAGTATGCAAACAAGTCAACGCCGTATTCCTTTCAGCGGCGAGGGCGCCAAATATAAAACATGGGAAGAGCTACTGCCTCTCTATGAGGAAGAATTGACCAACTTCAAAAAAAATGTCGCTTTTCTGAAAAAACAGGACAACGCCGGCGCCCGTCAGCCGGAGACCTTGCAACCGGCAGACGTGACAATAACCGGCGATTCCGTTGCTCAATATACATTTGCTAAAGGCGAAAAAGTCTTCTCTGACGAGAAATACGGCATCGGCAATTTTTCGGAAGAATTGAAAAACCTGAAGCCAATTCGTTTTTCGCTGAGCGCTCAGCAAAAAAATGGGACAACGCTCGCGTTTGAAGCGAAAAAGCCGGTTCAAGTGTTGATTGGATACTTTAATTCGGAACGAAAGGATTTTGCTAAAGCGCCCGCTTTAGAAACCGATGCAAGCGCAAATCAGTACGGACAGGCGGATGTGAAAATCGCAAATGCGCTGGACGTTCCTCAACGCGGTTCGGTAAATATCCATTCCTACACTTTTCCGGCAGGAAAAAACACGCTGAATCTCGGAAAAGGCGGTTTATTGGTTTTAGGATTTATCGACGCCGGTCAGAAAATTCAACCGCACAATGGCGGAGCCGGCGGCGAAGATATTGGGAGTAAAGTGGATTGGTTATTTTATTAATTAATCATCTGTATCAATGAGTTTTAACGTTTATA
>Ga0123357_10013598_pt1 | contig 10575 bp, 4 predicted proteins | sample TergutEmb28metaG_FD_89873 | JGI IMG/M metagenome (GOLD analysis project Ga0123357, IMG submission 89873) | Embiratermes neotenicus P4 segment gut microbial communities from Petit-Saut dam, French Guiana - Emb289 P4 | ecosystem: Host-associated > Arthropoda: Insects > Digestive system > Gut ...
ACCTGCCTATGAAGATGGAACCGATCGTGAGTTCCGAAACGTCGGCAATTAGAACTCAGACGCCGGGGAATTACCCAAAAAGGAATAAATTACATTTAGAACACGGCGAAAGCTTAAAAACAAGAACGAAGATACACTACTTTCACAGCATTTTACGGGGGGCTGCCTAGTGTTGTTCAAACCCTTAATACTCCTAACAGACGCAGTCTACCGTTTCAGTTTGTTTTCCTTGAGAGAAACGGAAGCCAACTAGAATAATGGAACTTCTGAATTCTTATATCACACAATTTTAGTAGACTTACTTCTGCTTCACGCTTTTCACTATGTGCGCATCAGATGAACCTTCTGCATAATCTTCACGAAATTCACAAGCAGTGTAGACAGTAACACGGTGTTAGAACTTTCAAAGAACAAAATATATACTGAATTGTTCTTACTGTTCATCAAATTCTTCATGTATCACCAGGTGGCTACATGTTGATACGTCTTCTAGGCACACATTAGGTCGCATTAAACATGAGTGCATATAGTCACCTACACTGGATGTGTTTGTATATCGCTGTATGTGTTACACTGTACATATTACTTTAGAACTCGATATACAGACAACGGTTGGACGAAATGCTGGGGTTATATTACGACCGGACTGAAGAGAATGATGTTTGTCAGCGTGATTGGCTTGAACTTCATCTTCAGTGACACATGCACTCGCGCGCGCGCGCGCGCGCACACACACACACACACAAAACCATTCTCAGTTTAGACTTGCCAAAATTATTATATGTGAACATATAACCCCAGTCATAGCATATAAGAATGAGAGATTGAGTGTGAAGAAACCACTGGGAGAGAATTCAATTCTCATATTACTCAGCTGGGTTGAAAAGTCTGCCAGTTCCTTAACAGTATCATTTTGTAAATCACAACATAATATCAACTTCTGTACGAGAATAAGCGTCAAATTAGCCTCTTGCGTAGTTACGTGACATGTCACTGTCACTGATATGAGCAGCGCAATGCAAAACACACACCAGCACAGGCTCAGTACTACCTCATGCTGTTCTGCAGATGTTGGGGAACTTATCACCACCTGCAGAAAAAACAGACCGTAGTACAAGACGAACACAATTGTTATAAATATCCAAAATGTGACCATGAAGATTGGGAAGCCGTAGTTGGACATAACGAGCGTTACAGCTTCATGCAGTTCGCAGTGGATCACCCTCAGTGCCCGAAACAGCTCTTCTTCCTTCCCATTCTCTGGACGTTTCAAAGCGGTGTTGTTACTGACAACTACTACTTCAATAACCTTCACGTCAGACCACATATTTCTGTATTCAGAATCACTCAGCAATCTGTTAATACGTGCGTATCTTTTCTTCAACATCAGAACTGCGTTTACAAATTGGATTGTCACTAGCGTGTTCAAAAGGTAACTGAAATTTTCTGATATCATCACAACAATTCCCCATAAAGTACCATCGTAGAAACTATAAACATTATAACACTGGAGGAATCCAAGCACCACTGTCAGAATAACCAGCTGAATAATTAGACACAATCTTGCTTTTTTGAAGACACGTTTATCTTCTGGATTTTGAAATAACGTTTGGTCCACTTCGGATACTTTCGCGAACAACTGAGGCAGTTTTTGTCTGTTTACGGTTACTCCCATGATCAACGACGTGATACTGGTCAGATACAGCGATATTAAATAGATATCAAGGGCGATACAGATCTTTGTTGGCATATCCTGTTGTTTGTAGAGAATGTCGTGTGACACGTGGAGAGTGAAACCAACTGCAAATCCAATCAACCACATAACTGTCCAAACTATGTCTACACACGTGAACCCAAAATCTTCACTTCCATTCTCCTTATTCTTTTTGTACGAGAAAGGTGCTAGGCCAAACGCCTTAGAGACGTAGTACAGAGGCTTCACAGCCGAATAAATATCTCTTGTTGTGAGCATCTGCTTCATCTCGTGAAATCCAAATGCTTCTTACTGCAGGCACATGTCAGACTGAAATGAGGGTGTGTTTGTGTGTGTGTGTGTGTGTGTGTGTGTGTGTTGGTCGGGTAGCAATGAGTGAATCGAGAACACCAGCACCAAGGTTTAATGGCTTAATTTGTGTTAGTGTTGAGCTATGTTTATTCAAAAAGAACTTCACAGTTTCAGTTTTACTCCTTGTAATAAGGGAGGATTGTCTGAGATAGAGCAGAAAAATAAATATACAACAGTGGTCATTGTATTTCTTAATATTGCCCATACTATAATTCAGCCACAAATATATTAAGCTCTGGTTTGTCTTTCAAAGATGTACTTAATGCGAAATTTCTGGAAGCCTTGCTTGAAGGCCATTATACTATTTGTATGAGATGAGACAGTTTTTGGATGTTTAATTATGCTAGTTGCTTCGAAGTTCGAAATTTTATGGGATTACTATTATATTAATAAACACCATTGAACAATAATAATAGTATTAAAAATAATAACTATTGTTATTATTAAGCAGTTGTACATATTGTATTCTAATTTGTCTCGGGTGTTTTGTTCCTAGTTTTAAGTTATCTTTTGGGTAATTGTTGTTTGTTGACCGTGTGTATTGTTGTAGTTGACTTGTGTGTGTTATCTTATGTGTATTTGTTTTACTATGTGTGTATTTTTTTTACTTTAAATGCCGGACTGCTGGCTACAGGTCAGAACTCGGAAGGTCCTGCGACCGGCCATCTCGACACAGGGTTTTCTTGGTTTCCCTGTGCCCAAAAGCAAATGCTGACATCGTTCCCAAGATTCCAAGTTGCCACTACATGCTTCTCATGTAGCCCTCCCGACTTAAATTTAGTAGTAAACAATTTCATATTTTATATACATGTACAATAACCACTGCCACCGGGTGACAACCCAATTGCGGTAAATAAATATTATTATTATTATTATTATTATTATTGTGGAACCCAGGAGAGGTGAAAAGTATGCGCATTATGGTCGGAAAACCTGCTACGTAGAGAGCATTTCGAACACTGAAGCTATGGTGGGAGGATAATATTAAGAAGTTTAGACTGGATTGCGGGTTGGATTCAGCTGGTTCAGGATATGGTTCGAAGAGGTGCTGTTTTAACCATGGTGATTATTTTTAACCAGTTAAGCAACTGCCAGTTTTTTCAAGGCGGACTCTGCTCTATAGAATTGGCAGTCGACTGGTATTGTTATACGCCAGTATATTTTAGAGACCGCCAATTTCTTTCCTTTTAAGCATGATGTTTTGGAATAAAACTGTTAGAGCAAGTTGAAGAGTCGTAGATCTCTTCGACTGCTTTAGTGATCTGTGATGATACTGTTATTTTCCTGCAAAGCTAACGGAGCTAGTGATTATCCTTCGGTGGTGATAATTTTGTTAAGGTATCGGACAGTAATTTAAGTGCTTGAATGCCAGAATTAATTTAAATTGCACAAAGAAGCTTCGTCCGTACTTCACAGAGAATAGACTCATCTCTATTAGAAAGACCAAGCGGCTAATAAAGCATGAGGAAACAGTGGCTGTTTGTTGTAAGAAAAACGTTGAATTTTAATGCTAAACCTCGAGTTACACGTATTCAACACCGAGATTTAAACGATTACATGGAACTAGCTTTAAGAAAACGCGAGTTTTCCAGGTCTTGGAGCAGGAATTCGAGTTTACTACTGACCACACAATTTTTTTTGCCAAACGTGGGCTTTGTGTAGTTCGCGAGCTTATCGGCATTACAGGTAATTTATTAACTTTTGGCTTTCAGCCACTTTTACCTAAACTAAATTTAATGATGCGTATCTACCGACCTCTTCGTGTTTGACTTGTTTTGTGTTGCATGTGTAATGGTACTGCTAACATATATCTAGACGCTAAAATCGAGTAGCTTCGCATGTCACAGAAACAATTAAAGATTAAGGAACCGCCTGGAAGTAGTCTTTGTTGCATAGAAAATCAGACCCGCCATGTACTTGTGACATTCCGGTATGAATGTCCACATATTTTCTTTAGGTTTAACCGAGTATATCGATTGATGACTGTAACAGTGTTATACGTGTATGTTAAGATATTTGTTTTCACAGTTGACGAATGTGAGCTTAGGTAGCGTACCTAGTACACTGACTTGGCTACGGGCTGCCTAACCGATGGATTGTGTTCCTTTCCCCGCCGTGGCAAGATATTTTCTGTACTGCGAAGTAGCCCGACCAAATTTGAGGCTGTTTCAGACATTTATTTAATGAGTACCGGCGGATCTTCTCCTGGCGGTAAAGCGGCCGGGGCGTCAAGCTGACCACTCACCTCCGTCTAGTGCCGAGGTTAAGGGAATGGAGCTTTACCTCCACTCCCCTCTCTGCCTTCATTAGACAAAGTGGCCTTCACATTTACGGATAACCAATTGTTGGTTGCGTCTTTTAAGTAGAAGACTAGAAACTCTGAAATGGTCTTATCAAATACACGACCCTTATATTTTCTTCGTCTCCTATCGCACAGCGAAACAGCCTTGGCATGCTGGGAGGGCGTTCTTTGCAATAAAAACACAGAGAAACTTATGAAGATCATGTCTATCAGTGTGAATAGGTTTGCTACTGGCCGTCTGCAACAAACGGCCGTCGAATTTAATTTTGGGTCATAATGGGTCAAGGTCAACCTCTAACATGTCACAGGAGACACAGAGGTGGAATAGAGGTGTAGCTGTACTCATTCTTAACCTCGGCGCTATATAGGGGTGGGTGGTCAACGCCACGCACCCCAAGGGAAAAGCCCCAACACTCATTATAGAGGAGGCTGGGTGGGTCCGGGTTGTGTATTGAGTATATAACATATTTTGCTCCCACCAAGGTTCGAATCCCGGACCGTCCAACCCGAAGGAATTGCTATACCGACCCTTCTCTTGTGACACTGTTCCAATGTTTTTCTTACAGTACGTGAAGTTTACAATCAGCGTCACCAGTGCTACAGGAACAGCTCATCCTACGAACAGGGTACATGACATGGAATATGGATGTAGCAAGATACCACGTATGAGGTTCTCACTGCGTTGCTGCTGGTAAACGATAGTAGACGTTTCGAAGAAGCGTAGTGCTTTCACCTTCAGGGTCAAGAATATCTAGGCGTGCTAATATCTTGTAGACGAAGGCAGAGGTTCCTCCGGAAACAATAATCTTTAATGCATCCTCCTTTGTCACCACGTTTAGGCCGTCAGTTGGGCCCACCTAGTTTTAAGTCGATGACGGGGGCTCCTGTCCTGGAAGCTAAACTACCCGAGAGGGAAGCTTACTAAGTTAAATAATTCGTGAAGCCGTATTTCCATTATCTCCTAGAATTTCATGACATGATGCTTAACTTAAGCGCAGGGGCAGCAATACCTTCATAAATAGTCCCAACTGAGATTACGTGGCCATTCACTTTCCGAACAACGAACTTCTGAATGCAGCCCATTCGTAACTGGGAGAACAGTTGGAGCGCGGTCCGTTGTTAACTGGACGAACTCTCTGTAGGCCGACAGCACTTGACGGTGACATTTACAATCCTACTTGTGCACTCTTTAGTGCACTTTCACACATGATTTCAAACATCCGCCGCGAAGTAGATGATTACTGCGCTCTTCAGGGTTATTACGCAACGGGACACTACTCGCTGCGTAATAGCCTAGAAGAGCGCAGCTCTCACTTTCATACGCCTATAATTTCAAACTCTAAAGATAAAAGTTTCTTACAAATACAGGGCATTACTTAGTGCAGCAATATAGTAATTTATCTCAATCTATGTAGTTTCCTCTCACATTCTTACCGAAGATCGAGTTGAAACTTTTCCGGTGTTGAGCTGTGTTCCATTTCGGCTGACTTGTTTTCGTGTGAAAGAGCATATATAAAAAAAAAAAAATATGAAACCCTTTCGCTCTGTAAGGTAAAGAGAGAAACCAAGAAGATGCAACTAATCTGAAGTTTATTTCAGTTGTCTATCTCAACATGTTTCGGGCACCATTATGCCCATCTTCAGGAGAACAAGACTGTGTATTACCGTATATTGTGCTCTTCGCTGGTTCTGCAAATGTGGAGCTGGAGCTGGGAAAGGAAATTTTAGGCTTTTGTGACCGTGCAGCATGAACGTAAGGTAAAGAGAGATACCGACAAGATGCAACTAATCCGAAGTTTCTTTCAGTTGTCTATCTTAACATGTTTCGGGCACCATTATGCCCATCTTCAGGAGAACAAGACTGTGCACTGGTTCTGCACAGTCTTGTTCTCCTGAAGATGAGCATAATGGTGCCCGAAACATGTTAAGATAGACAACTGAAAGAAACTTCGGATTAGTTGCATCTTGTCGGTTTCTCTCTTTACCTTACGTTCATGATGCACGGTCACAAAAGCCTAAAATTTCCTTTCGCTCTGGTTGAAACGCTACGGTCAAATACATATTGTGAGGATTCTAAATTATGAACTGAAATAAATATGCTAGGTAGCATTACTGGGCCTACCTTTTGATACGGAATTTTTAAGTAATTATTCTGAGTGAAGTACTGGCTTGAAATTGTTTCATAATAAATACGCTTCACGTTTGTAATTAAAATAGTGTAAAATCCAAACTGGGATATTAGATTAGTTTCGGTGAGTGCAGCCGGAATTTATAGCTAAACGTAACGGACTTCTTGGCAGTCTTTATTATTTAAAGGCCTATATGAGCTGTTGTATTTTGATTCAAATTTGAGATAACGTGGCCAGTCGATTTCCGAGCCACGAACTTCTTAAATGCAGCCCGTTCGTAACTGGAAGAACAGTTTGTGTTAGTATTCTTAAGTGTAATTGATCATCGGAACTGGATCATACCTGTTGAATTTCGCATAGTCGCAATTCACACACACACACACGCACACACACACACGCACATGTGTATATATACATATGTATTAGCATAAGCACTTAAATTATAAAGATTAATCATGATAAATATACATTAGGGTATTTGGAAAAAGTTTTATTTCTCCTGTTCAATTGTCCTTTTTTTTTGTTGAGTGGTCTAATTACGTGTATTTGCAGAATATCAACATTTACAGTTGCGGTTTGATTTATTGTCTTTTAAAAATGAGTCCAAAATAAGAATCCTATAAACCATTACCAGTTTTCACAGTTATGATAAATTCCATTAATATACATCAGTATTATTTGATACTACTCCACTAAATAACTAAACCACCATTTAGTCAAGACGTATCATGTGAATTAAGCTATGCTCGACAGTAATTCCATATAGGATGGATGAGATGGGCGAGGCGTGTAGCACGCGTAAGGCGTAAGATGTCAGTATGTGGTAACTGTTCCCTCAGCAGCAGCAGCAGCAGCTGTTACAGTGTTTACTTTGCATTGCTTGGCTTCTGTGCAGAAAATAGCTCGATGACCAGCATGACAAGGCTCATGATGATTCCAGCAGCGAGCAGGATCAGGGCTAATGAGACGGCTTTCAGTTGCACTCCCTGAACCCCGCTGTTGCCATAACACTTAGGAGGCGCTGGGTGCCATATGTGCATCTGGCGCTTCATCAGACCCCGCTCTGACAACGCTCGGAACCTGCTGACGCAAACGTAACCAACTGCCAGAAAGAATAAATATTGTATGTCTAAATTAAGTTCTATAATTTATTGTTCGCATAGTAATTTGTGGTTTCAGGAGCACTTTTTCTAGACTTCTTGGGCCGTGTCATAGTATAGGCGGTTAGTCGCCGGTCTTTCATCTCAGAAGTTCTGTTTCGATTCCCGATTGTGAACGAATTGTGATGGACAAAGTGGCAATTTGTTTTTCCCTTATCAGTATCGTTCCACCAGTGCTCTTTAATCATATTTAATTTATCTACAACCGAAACTATTTAGTAGTGGAAGTTGACAGCGTGTTTAAGTAGGCGTAAAACACTGTTCTCTTTCACCAGTATTCCTTGATGGATAACTGAACTGAGTGTAACTTTGGCAAGTAGTTGGTTTTATATGTGTACCGAGTAGTGGTAAAATTGTGACTTGTTTAGTATGTCAGCTGCATCGATAGAATGCATCGAAGAACTGCAGCAATGCGGGATCCGATTCTTTTGTCACGTTGTATGAAAGTTACGGAAGAGTGACATTTAACTATGAAAGAAGTTTTGTGAGCTAACGGAAAATTTGTGAACAAGCGGTAAGATTTAAACATTGCTTCGACGTATCCGCACCCGCATGGAAAGAAACAGTGTAATAAAGGCTTAAAACGAACTCAAAATTGTTTTGTACTAATATAATTAGGATACTGCGTACCGTTGGTGCATTTGGTTTGAAAAGCAAGATGTCTGCTTAGAAAATGAGGAAATTTTTATTTATATTTGAGGTTTTATCATAAATTTCAATCAGCCTCGAACAGAAATGAGTACCAGGAGCGTTTCCTGGGGTTAAAGACAGCCGGTGCGTAAGGCTGTCAACCTTACCACCATCCTGCGCTGTTGTCATGCAATTTGGGAACCTTAACTTCCTGGAACCCTCTGGGCCACTCCAGGCCTGTAACGGGACTGCTTTACCTTAATCATAAATTTCTATAGAACAGTATTTAATTTTTTACTAACTTGGCATTAAATTTCGTTTTCTTACTGTCTATATAGAAAGGCATATTATCTGATTATTCTGCCATGTACATAAATAAGCATTCCGTTGAAAATGCAAACAGTTTCTTACTGACACTTGAGCCCTCTTTTGTGTCTTACCCAAGCGTGAAGATTTTCCTGTATGGTGACCCTTTCTGTATGACGGTGTAGATAATCTCGGATCTGAAAGCCTCGATTTCGGAGAGGGAGCACTTGTCCGTGTTGCTGAAGGTTTTATCAATCATTGGGTAAAGGCTCACAGCATCTCCCTGGATGGCAAAGGCCTCATCTCTCATCTTCGTGACAGCTACGTCTAATGAGAACTCGTTTGGAAACGACTGCGATGATGGATAAACCTTCCTGGAGTACAGTTGCTTCACTAGTGGGTCCGAGGTACTCTGAAATTTTTGGAAGCTTGTTTGTTATCTAAAATTGAATAACAGTTATCTTGGACTCACAGACCTTATTCGTGCACTTAAAAGTATGAAGTCTTCAGGTGGTATCACACTGTTAATGAGTGTTTAATAAGGAGTTCGCTTATTTTGATTCTGTTGAGCAGATGCAATATGAATACAGTTTGGGATTTGTGACCCGTTAGAGATCAAACCCAGGAGATCAGTAATTCATACCTGAAAGAAATTTCTGTTGTAGCTGACATTCACGTAGCCGACTTTGAGGTCGCTGTTAATGATGTCCTGGACGGTTCGAATGTTTTTCTGAGCCGGTGCGACTAGAGAAGATACCAAACTGGCACCATAATAGTTATTCACAATAACCGTCTGCACCAGCGCGAACAGAAGCAATACTCGCCAGGCCGTCCACTTGTGGTTCACTTCTGTGCCTGAATATGACGAAATGGACAATGTCTGGCAGTCAAATGTAATTAGAGCAAAGAAGCGTCTCCAGAACTCCTAAAGTAATTAACAGACATTAATAACAATACTAATGGGTTTGGGAATTGGGCTTTGGGATGTTATTTTTAAATAACAAGAAGCTGCACAAGCTTAGTTGACACAGCATCATCAACTTTTCAGATCTTAGTGACTCGGCTGTTCGTTGGTTTCCTTCCCTTTCAGGCCTAAAGGAACCCTGTCATTTTCAGAGTAACATGCGTACGTAGGTAGTGAAGCCGTACGTTTTTGGTATATTTGTTTCTTAGGTTTGCTGGCGTCGGTTACGGACGGTTCATAGCCGTGCGTTTTGAGTTTGATCTGTCAACGTATGTTCAGAACCGTTGGTGATACGTAGGAGTGGAGAGATTTAAACGGCGAAAAGGTTAGGAGCTGATAACGGACTCTAGCAGGCCAGTAAGGACGTCAGTCGCGTGTGAGTGTGGTGTAGGTGGGAGTACAGAGAAGTGACTGTGTCAGTTTCCTAGAAATGATCTAGTTGTTTAACTGGATATAGTGCTTCATTATTTTATATCAAGAATAAATTGAGTAAATAAAACAACAAATAAAAAAGATATAATTAAAACTGTATGTGATTCGGTGAACCAAACCCTCCTCCCGGTAACAGATTCACCTACCAGACTGAGCACGTCGGGACAACAAAGTTGCAGAGGGTGATCGTGTAGAGTACTAACTGACATATTATTGGATTTTATGATCTAACTCGGAAAGTAATAATAATAATAATAATAATAATAAAGGTAAAGATAAAATTCATATTCACCCTAGAACAGGCCATGAAGGCCGAGAGGGGGAGTAGAGGTTCAGCTCTAATCGCTTAACCTCGGTGCTAGATGGGGTGGGTGGTCAGCGCCACACCACGACCGCTTTACCACCGGGAAAGACACGGTGAGCACTGTGTAGGAGGCTGGGTGCGCCGCAGGGCCGGTCTGGATTGGTGCGGAAAATCTCGCTTCCACCGGGATTCGATCCCGGACAGTCCAGCCCGTAGCGAGTCGCTATACCGATTACGCTATCCAGGCCAATAATAATAATAATAATAATAATAATAATAATAA
>Ga0123357_10013599_pt1 | contig 10574 bp, 12 predicted proteins | sample TergutEmb28metaG_FD_89873 | JGI IMG/M metagenome (GOLD analysis project Ga0123357, IMG submission 89873) | Embiratermes neotenicus P4 segment gut microbial communities from Petit-Saut dam, French Guiana - Emb289 P4 | ecosystem: Host-associated > Arthropoda: Insects > Digestive system > Gut ...
CACTTGTTTTGTGGGTAGCCCCGGCCACCTATTTTGTGGGTAGCCCCAGCCACTTGTTTTGTGGGTAGCCCCGGCCACCTATTTTGTGGGTAGCCCCAGCCACCTGTTTTGTGGGTAGCCCCAGCCACCTGTTTTGTGGGTAGCCCCAGCCACCTGTTTTGTGGGTAGCCTGGGCCACCTGTTTTGTGGGTGGCCCCGTCCACCTGTTTTGTGGGTGGCCCCAGCCACCTGTTTTGTGGGTGGCCCCGGCCACCTGTTTTGTGGGTGGCCCCAGCCACCTGTTTTGTGGGTGGCCCCGGCTACCTGTTTTGTGGGTGGCCCCGGCCACCTGTTTTTTGGGTGGCCCCGGCCACGTGTTTTGTGGGTAACCCCAGCCACCTGTTTGAAAGCCTATTTCTTTTTAAAAATCCAGTCAAACGGCCTTACTCTTGATTGTTATTATCAGTTTGTTGTAGGTGATTGTTAAAATTCCGAAATTGAAAGGCAAACCACAAGCCGTGGGGAATGGAATGAAGAAAACATTGAAAGGGCATTGCAAGACGTTCTTGATCATAAGATGTCCGAGAGAGCGGCTGCAGAAAGATACGAAGTTCCACACACTTCACTCCAGGATCGTGTTAAGGCTGTAAAACAGGGTCAAAAGATTATTCTTAAGCCAATACTAGGCCATTTTCTACAAACATTTACTCCTGTATATGAAAGGCAACTGTCAGCTTGCTCTTGACCTTGATAATCGTCTCATGCTTTTAACAAGAAGTGAGTTTTTATGCTTTGCTTATAATCTAGCAGGAAAAAGTAATATCGATCGTAGGTTTAATAAAGAAAAGAGGATGGCTGGGAAAGATTTCTTTTTGGCTTTCAAGAAGAGAAATCCAAATTTGGCTTTGAGAACTCCTGAGGTGACAAACTTGATGAGAGCTACAGGATTTAATAAACCTCAAGTTGATTGGTTTTATGACCTCTTAAAACTCCAAGAACAGTTCGGATTCCAAGCTTCTCAAATATATAATGCCGAAAGAGGAGTTTGAACTGTCCATAAAAATTATAAGGTATTGTCAGTGAAAGGAAAAAAAAAAAAACAGGTTGGAAAACTCACATCAGCAGAAAGAGGTCGTAACATCACTGTGATGTTTTCTATGAATGCCACTGGTCATTTTATACCACCAATGTTCGTTTTTACAAAGAAAAAATGGATAAGAATGGTCATCTAATCATTGGTGCTCCTCCAGAAAGCATCGGTTTTGCTTGTGAAAGTTGGTGGATGAATGCTGAGATTTTCCTTTGGTGGTACAATATTTCCAGCAGCATGTGCATTCTTCTGCAGCTCGTCCGGTTCTCTTGATATTGGGTGGGCACAGTAGTCATAAAGATCTGAAAGTTATTGAATATGCTCGAGATAATCACATCCACATGCTGAGCACTCCTCTGCACACAACTCACAAACTTCAGCTGCTTGACCAGCTATTTTGTAAACCTTTCAAGTAAGCGTACGGATCAGCAAGCGCATTGTGGATGCGTCAAAATCCTGGTCCTCGGCTGACGGAATATGATGTAGCTGGACTAGTTAACACAGCCTCTCTCAGATGCCTCAAAGAAGTGACTGTCTGTCAGAAAGAGAAGGACCCAGAAAAGTGAGATTTTAACGTCATCACCGTTTAAAAATGAGTTGAAAGAGAAGACCAGAGATTTTAGAAAGCTGCCAAAGACCACAAAAAAATGTTCAGAACCAATAAAATAAGGAAAATCCTACACCCGAACCACGTTCTCATGATTAAGAAACAGAATGCATCATTTGTAGAGACTCATTTGATGTGGAATGGATCCAGTGCAATGCATGTAAAGATTGGGCTCATGAGGCATGTGTGGATATAAATCCAGCAGAATTATACAATAACTGTGATGTTTGTGTTGCCAAAAAATTATTTGGTCATTAAATAATATGGCGGCCAGAGCTACCCACTGTTTTTCTGAACAGGCTGAAATTAAGACTAAGTTTGAAGTAGTTTTTTGTTTACTTTTTTTGTTTTACTGTCTGTTTGTACTTAGTTACAGAAATATGTTTTTTTTTTAATGTTTATATTACTAACTACAGTAAAACTGTCAAACAAAAAAAATGGCAGGGCTACCCCCCTTTCCCCTATATGTATCTCTCTCTCTCGCTCTGTTGTGTGTGGTGTGTTGTGTGTTGTGTGTGTGTGTGTGTGTGTGTCTCATTGCTATATAGTTGTTCTGTAAATGAGGATTGACATGTGTCAGAACTTATTGTGAAAACTCCAGTTGACTGTGAACAATGGCATGAAAGAAGAGAAGAAAAATGCATACAGGTTTTTAATGGAGGTGTCTGAAGAAAAGACATTGCTTGGAAGACCTGGGCATACACAGCAGTGTGACACTAAGATGAGTAATAAAGAAATATGATGGAATGGTGCAGAGATGTCTCATCTGACTCAAGGCTAGGTCAAGTGGCTGGCTTGTAATACATCGATAAACCATCCAGTCCCACGAAATGCACAGAATGTCTTGTCTAGCTTACAACTTATTAGCTTCTCACGAAGGGTGCTGCATGGGATTAGGTAGTTCTATGAATGGCAAGAATGGTTGTTCACGCTGCGATATTGTTTGATATAAAATGCTAACTGGTATATCTTCTTTTTCTAGTGACACATGACATTGATGATCTATCAGTTGAATTCCGATGGAAACGTGTTCACTTGTTTGATCAACTGAGTTGCCAGGTTTTGTATGACAGATGTGTGGAGCAGCCTGTAGCCAAGGTAGAAAATGTCCAAAGCAAACAGAAGAGCAAATGGCGACCCCTTCCTCTTGACACCGTGGTAAGTGTGAAAATCACCTAAGATGCAATCATCTACTCTGAATTACTGGTGTCATATGTTCAAATTGGGGGCACACAGTAGTGCAGTTGGTTGATGCCCTGCGCTACAAGCCGGAAGGTTGTGGGTTCAATTCCCGATGGCGTCACCAGAATTTTTCATTGACATAATCCTTCTGGCCATACATCGGCCCTGGGGTTTACTCAGCCTCTAACAGAAATGAGTACCAAGAAAATTTCTTGTGGGGTAAAGGCAGCCAGTGCATAGGGCTGACAACCTTACCACCTTCATGTGCTGACTGTCTTGAAATCTGGGAGCCTTATCCTCCTGGAACCCTCAGGGCCTGTACAGGGATTTCTTTACCTTTTTGCTTTATATGTGCAAAATGCAAAGTAACAGAACTACAGATACATAAAATATTACAAACAAAAGAGTGGTGATTAACTGTGTGATGTAGAAACGCTTTCACCCTTAGGCTTTATAATTAGAGTACTGAAAAGGAGGGGTCTTTTATTAAAATATGGTACAGTGATACCTCGGCTAACGAGTGATCCTGCTAACGAATTTTTCGGCTAACGAAGATTTTTTTCGGACTTGGCTAACGAATATGGATTCGGCTAACAGATGTTTTAGTGGATGCGCGCGTTAACATAAAGCAGCAAACATGAATGGTCGGGCCATTCCAGGAGCTTATTGTCAGTTTTTTATTCACGTTTTGGCTAACGAATGTGATTCCGGAACGAATTATCTTCGTTAGCCGAGGTATCACTGTATTTGCTGGAATATAAGGTAGCTCCAAAACAGTGACTCCCTCGGTACCAACTAAGAGAAAATGACTGAGGAAATTTAGAAAATGTATAAAGTACTATGTTGCAACTAATACTAAAGTTTTCACTGGAATATGGATTGAGAAAGAACAGTGCTGTGCATCTCTGTTTATCAGAAAGGGACATGTTCCTGATATGTTACTGAGAAATGATATAAGGTCTTGCTTATAACGTGAGCCCTGCTTTTCTGTGCGACTGTACCTTACATTTGGCTTTTCCTGTACCTTCTTCCTTTAAGTTTTTGTATCATGTACTGAAGTGTAATATTGAGTGCAGTCATGTTTTGTAAGTTCCAGCAGTATGTATGTCATGTTTTTTATATGACATACGTAGGTTATTCGGAAAGTAAGTACCGTCTGCGCATATCTCTCGCGCATCCTCGAGACTGTCACTTTGTGCATGTGCAGTGACTTCCTCTATCAATTGAGAAGCCACAGACTCCATTTCGTGAAATTTGTATTATGTTTATATTTGTTTCTGTGTGTTAAACATGTTTAAGACAATTGAAGGGGCTGCTGACTGCGAAATAGGTCTGTAATTCGTTTTTTGAACACTAGGAATATACTACCAAGTGAGATTCATCGCCAGATCTGTCAAGTATATTGTGACAATGCGACAAATGATGGCATGGTTAGGAAATGGGTTTGGATGTGCATTGAAGGACGAGAACGTGCACGATGAGATGCGAAGTGGGCGTCCATCTTTGATGAATGATGATTTGGTGCGTAAGGTCAACGAAAGAGTGCGTGATGACAGATGTTTCACAATTTCTGATCTGTCCCTGCACTTTCCTCAGATTTCAAAGACTCTACTCTATGACATTGTCAGTAGTGGCTAACATCGCAGGCAGCCGCATTCTATGAGGAGGGTATCCAAAAACTTGTGCCCCACTACGAAAAGTGCCTCAATAATGGCAGTGAATGTGTGGAAAAATAGTCTGAAGAATGTAGAATCTGATAACAATAAAATTTTGTACAAAACCATACTCAATTTTTTTACAGCAAAACGATACTTACTTTCTGAATAAGCCTCGTATACAGAGTATCTGCCTTTTTCTGTTGTGATAGCTACCATTTACCTGTAGCTTTTAACAATGCATTGTCTGTATTATCTTACTTACACATATATCAGAGTCAGGACAGTGATTGGGCTGTGGGCTGTGTGGCTGAGGAATCATGGTTTGATTCCTGGCATTGGCAAAAATCCTTTTCTTCTCCAAAATGTCTGGACCAATTCTGGGCACCACCCAGCCTCATGTTTAATGAGTAATGGGAAATTATTTCCTTAGAAGTAAAGCAGCCAAGGCGTGACGCTGACCACTCACCATCAACAAGAGCTGAGGTTAAGAATGAGTAGAGCTATTCTTTGACTGCCTCCTCTGCCTTCAGGCCACTTCCGTGGATAACTTAGATGTATATCACATGTCTCGCATAAGTTTCTGAGAAAGTGTTTGTCTGTTTTTTTATCGTTTGTCTGTATTAATTACCAATACTCTGTTACAGTGCTGTGCTACAAATCGGAAGATCGCTGGCTCGATCCCAGCTGGTGTCATTGGATTTTTCATTGACATAAAATCCTTCCGATTGCATTATGGCACTGAGGTTGACTCAGCCTCTAACAGAAATGAGTACCAGGAGCATTTCCTGAGGGTAAAGGCTGTCGGTGCGTAAGGCTGACAACCTACCACCATCCTGTGCCGTTGTCACGAAATTTGGGAACCTTAACTTCCTGGAACCCTCTGGGCCCCTCCAGGCCTGTAACGGGACTGATTTACCTTTTTACCTTTTACTCTGTTACAAGTTTTAACAGAAATTGTATTTCGGTTTTTTCAAATTTGAAGTGATATTTCGGGTCCCTTAATATAATACCAAGTGACCCTAACTATTAATTAATTAATCAATTTGAACTTAGCTGTTAGTTCTTGTTGCTTTGAATATTTTACAGATGTCAGCTGCGTATTTCTGCACAACAAAACAGAAGCGCAGTTACTGCAGAGGTGCATATTTTTTCCAAAAATCCAGGAGCCACCTCAAAATTCTAGGTGCAAGAAGCGTGACATGGAGCATGTTCCTTAATGAGGACCCAAAGATATTAGGTGCCACTGTACAGAATTTAGTTGCCACTGTCACTTGGCACACAGGTTTTTTGCACCCCTGCTTTTCTTGATCTGTTGATGTCATCGCAAATGGTGTATGATGTAATATATTTTTACTGGTATATTTTTGTAAAAAGGTGCTTTAAATGTGCAGTAGGTAAGATGACTCACCAAAAACATCCTAGTGTAGCAGATTCTGCTTGGATTTTATACCATGCTGACTGGTAAATAACAACATTCAATTTATTATTTATATTCTAGGAAATGGAGAAACTTGGATCCAGAAAACTGAGAATGAATGCCAAGGAGATGATGAAGATAGCAGAGAAACTATACACACAGGGCTTGATAAGTTACCCACGTACCGAAACTAACATCTTCCCCAAAGAACTCAATCTACGTAACCTGGTTGAGCTGCAGGCACAGGATCCTGCCTGGGGAGGTGACTTGCTTTGCACATAAAATTGAACCATTGGTTGGCATTGTTTATAAAATGTAACCATAATGATGCAGTGAAGGCAAAATGCCTGCTGTAGGAAGCTTTGAATATCTAAATGTGTTGCATTGCTGATGGACATAGTGGTAATGATGACCACAAACATTTGTGACAGTATGAGCATTTGGCCGGTACTGTACAAAAAATGCATAAAATGACAGAAGATGCAAAATGCCATTACGTGAAATTGATGATTTACTGTATTACCAGCTTTCTGTAGGTTAACTTTGATGGAAAATACATCGTAGGAGATGTAGGTGTAAATGGAAAGACAATATTAAAGTGGATATTTGAGGTACAGAGTGTTGACATAGTAAACTGGATTGATCTTACTTTCATACTGGGAGTCATGACTTTGTGGTTGTGGCATAGCTCAGGTGGTTAGTTACTGGCCTCTTTCTGCAGAGGCTAGGTTTGATCCCAGGACCAGTCATAGGGGATTTGTGGTGAACAGAGTGGCACTATGGTGAGTCTTCGAGTATTTCCATTTCTCCTGCTTCATACTCATTTCACATTTATCGACCACCAGCACTATATAACCTCATCAATTGACAGTATCATACACTTCTCTCTTTACCGATATCATTGGATTGTTAATTAACATGTATTTTAGACCGTCACAGTAGAGTATGTAGGCCCGGTAGCTCAGTTGGTATAGCGACTGACTACAGGCTGGGCGGTCCGGGGATCGAATCCCAGTGGGGACGAGATTTTCCGCCCATCCAGACCGGCCCTGGGGCCCACCCAGCCTCCTGTACAATGGGTACCGGGTCTTTCCCGGGGGTAAAGGGCAGCCGGGGCGTGGTGCTGACCACTCACCTTCTAATGCCGTGGTCATGGAAGAGTAGAGCTATACCTCTACCCACCCTCTGGGCCACACCGGGCCTGTAACGGGATCACTTTACCTTTACCTTTACAGTAGAGTATACTAAAATGCATGTCACTTATCAAGGGACCAAACTTTCATTTTGCTAACCATCAGATAAATCATCATGGGCCACACATTATACATAAGCTGCTGCAGTTATCAAATTATTACAGTAATTTAAACATTTTGTTGTCATGTTGAAATTCCTAAAATTTTATGTTAAGTGGTTAAAGGTCCCCCCCCCCCCAATTGGTACTGTTGTTAATTATACAGTGTTTGTTTTTATTACTTTATTTGCAGTCGGTAGGAAGTTAGATTGAATTCATTTACTTTCTCTGTCATTATGATTTTTAGGGTTGAATAAGATACCTTTATTTTCTGTGTAAATACTACTTCATGATGATTATTTTCAATCTTTAGATTGTGTGTTTCATTTTTTCAATTGTTCCACAGAATTTGCAAATCGTATTCTGCAGGATGGTCCAAATCCTAGAGTGGGCAAGAAGTCTGACCAAGCTCATCCACCCATTCACCCTACAAAACACACAACATCTCTACAAGGTAAATGAAAGTAAACTGAATAATGTACATTCATACATAAGGTCTGTGATTTTTATTCATGTGCACTTGCATTTTTGTGCTCATAGGCTGTCATTTATGTTCCGTAAAGAGTGGATGGCTATGTGTTCACAGGCTGTATATCATTTAGTGATACTTACTTTTTGCATGGAGCAAAGTCCATCTTGAGAAACTAACCACTTCTCAGCATTTTACGGAACCCAAAAGTTCATCACTGCATTTACAAGCCCTGCCACCTGTCCCTATCCTGAGCCAGATCAATCCAGTCCATGCTCCCATCCCACTTCATGAAGATTCATTTTAATGTTATCCTCCCATCTACACCTGGGCCTGCCAAGTGGTCTTTTATCCTCAGGTTTCCCCACCAAAACCCTGTATACACCTCTCCTCTCCTCCATATGTGCTACATGCCCCACCCATCTCATTTGTCTCGATTTGATCGCCAAATAATATTTGTTGAGGAGTACGGATCATTAACCTCCTCATTATGTAGTTTTCTCCACTCCCCTGTTACCTCGTCCTTCTTAGGCCCAAATATCCTCCTCAGCACCCTATTCTCAAACACCTTCAGTCTGCGTTCCTCTCTTGATGTGAGGGACCATGTTTCATACCCATACAAAACAACAGGCAAAATTATAGTTCTGTATATCTTAATCTGTTTATATTTGGGTAGCAAACTAGAAGACAAAGGATTCTGCACCATATGATAACAAGCATTCCCTGACTTCAATCTGCTCTTAATTTCTTCCTGAATAGAAATTACATTCATTGAAGTCGTTCCCAAATATTTGAATTTTTCCACCCATTCAAAGGAATTTTTATCAATCCTTACATTGAGATTTCATCTGGCATTCTGATCTCAAGACATGATTATGTACTTAGTTTTATCAGCATTTACTTCTAGTCCAGTACCTTACTAGCAACTACTAAAGCGTACATGTTTTTGTTTATAGTATGTATGCTTTTGCCCAGTATATTAACAAAATCAGCATAAACCAGATGCTGACATGTACCATTTAATTTCAAGCTATCCTGGTTTACCAGAACCCTCTTAATGGCATACTGTAAAGCAAAGTTGAAAAGCAATGGTGATAAATCATCTGCTTGTTTCAAACCATGTTTCATAAAAAAAATGTCAGACAAATGTTTTCCTACCTTGGCTCATGCTTTTTCTGTTGTTCTCATCTTTTGTTCACATTTCAAGGTGAATAAGAGGTTTATGATGCTAATGTTGAAGCTGAATTCCAGTATTTTTCACTTTTTATTGTGCAGTTATTCAGTGTTGATGTGTTATTTCTGTAACCTATTTCACTCTGCTTGTTTATTGACAAGAATGTGATTAGTATTTCTGTGGGGGGCCGAAACTTCAAGGAATCTGATTATTTTCTCTCCCCCTTCTGGTGAACTTAACCCCTCACGTAAGATTCTTATAAAACACCTGAAGATGTAGTATCAAATTGTTCACGTCAAACACAAAAGTAATCCTGCAGGAATCGCAACAAACTTAATGAAATTGTGCCTCTATGAAGCTACAGCTGTGTGCACTTTTAAACCTAAGGTTCCAGTAATTGTTGCCACTTGTATGTTCAGTCATTTTCTTATGCTAATCTTATTACTGAAGTGAAAGTCATTCATTCCATTGGCATGTGCAGAATGTGACAATTCCTTGCCATTCTCAGGAGCTTCTTCCATTCCTCTCTGTTATGTACCTTTCCCTGCCACCCTTCTCCACCAACTATTCTTCCATTCCATCTCACATAATCTTGCCATCTGTTTCTTGGTCTACCTCTCAGTCTTGTTGTTCCCAAATTCATATATAATAATACCCTTTTGGGAATTCTATTTTCTTCCATTCTGTGTACGTGCCCAAAACATCATAATCTATTTAACAGTTATGCTTGGTTTTATTTGAATGGACATGACACTTGGAACATAAGATGTTGGAAATTAAGTTCTCTATTCACAGAATGCCATACCATGATGTAAACATTGTTATTTAGAGTGCCCTTTGTGTGACAGGGGTTATGGAACCGTGTTTTACACATTTGTAGTTATTTATCCTGAAAGTTCCCCCCCCCCAATGCCCCCACATGTCCTTGTGGACTTCGTGGTCTTCCCTCCTGGGCATGGCAGAAGTGTAACCGACTTCTGAAGTTGGGATGCCCATGAGGCGCGGTTACGTTGTCCCGATGATGTGAGTGGTGATATAGGAGGATGTAGTGCCAGGAGGACCCTTAAACCTAAATTCTACTAATCTACCGAGACCATGGTCACTGCGGGAATCCTCCCCTTCAGGGAAAATTCCCACAGTAGAACCGGGAATCGAACCTGGGACCTCATGATTAGTAGGCAGAGACTCTGACCACTAGATCATGAGGCTGGTCTTATCCTGAAAGTCAAATACTGCAGGTGTGCCAGTAACCTTAATTTTGTAATGTGGTTACAGTTCCACCACCACACCCAACCCGGTAGATAAGGTGGCAACTGATGTAGTGATTGCACATTGTGGGAACTCAACAGCCTTCATATAATTGGCTGATAATGCTTTTAGAATTAGGTTGTGGTCATGGGAGTTCATTATTACTGGTTGTGTTGTGTATGTATGAAGTTTATTACCTTGTTTTTCAGGGAAAGAGAAGGAAGTGTATGATTTTGTGGTACGACATTTTCTTGCGTGCTGTTCCAAAGATGCTCAAGGATTGGAAACAATTGTTGATGTAGATATTGCTGGTGAAAAGGTGAAGTTTCATCTTTATTGTTGCACCGTGCATATAGTTGAATTATTTAATTATTAACCGACTGACGCACATACATAAAATTTCGCACTGAAACATTAAGATTGCTCCGACATGTTTCGATTCTAAAATCATCATCAGGG
>Ga0123357_10013602_pt1 | contig 10573 bp, 10 predicted proteins | sample TergutEmb28metaG_FD_89873 | JGI IMG/M metagenome (GOLD analysis project Ga0123357, IMG submission 89873) | Embiratermes neotenicus P4 segment gut microbial communities from Petit-Saut dam, French Guiana - Emb289 P4 | ecosystem: Host-associated > Arthropoda: Insects > Digestive system > Gut ...
GAACCCTCATGCTCACGGGATGGACGGCACGCAGGAGATATGCGGCGCGGGAGTTACCTATGTGGTCGCCACAGAGATAGACCCAGATAACAAAAAACTGGCGTATCTTGCGATCGTCGGTGCCACGGGTGATTTCCAAGATTCATATTCTTCCAGGCTTACAGGGTACAACCGTCTCATCCTTCAGGATGCGTCCGATGCCGGCGATATCCTTGTAGAAAACGATATCCGCATATTCGGACGCGAGACCAGACCGCTGACGCAGTTCTTTCAGTTCTGCAACGACCCTTTCATTCCCGGCCTGACCAACGATGCGGCGGGATGCAACGCATTCCTCACGGAATGCGGGATAAAACTGAAGAATCGTGACGGATGGAAGACATGGAGCCAACTGACGCCGGATGATAAGGATGCCGTTATATCTCGGATAAAGGAACGGATCGTGTCCGGAGGAGGTTCTGCCGACCGTCTCGTCGGCGAAGTGTACACCTTGCCGAGATTCCCTCAGGGGTCCGAACTCCGCGATGCCAAGGAATTCGCCACGCTCCTGAACTCGTGCGGACGTTACGACGATGCCGAAACAGGACTCAGGATATGCTTAGGGGACAATTCCGCTATCAAGGATGCGTCCTTCAACCGCAACGAGCACCGCCGGCAGATCTCTTCCGCGTTGTCGTACATAAAACAGAACAGACTGATCGTGGAAAGAAGATGGGTCCAATATTTCAATGCAGGATCAGAGATAAGGGAAACGATAGTCGGCATCGCGGCGGGGATGCTGTTGGGGAACGACGGCGTCCGCAAGGACCTGCCGATCATCGCGTTCGCTAAGGCCGATGACGGCATCAAGGTATCGGCAAGAGCCGACCGCAGTCTCGCAAATAGGAATCTTGACCTTTCCGAGGTCATGAGAAAAGCATCCGAACTGGTCGGCGGATACGGCGGCGGTCACAATATCGCCGCAGGTGCGACCATTCCGGAAGGAAAAGAGGATGAGTTCCTCGATATCGCCGAGGATATCATCGCGTCACAGATCACCTGAGCAACGTGTACAAGACCGCTTTTTGAGCGTGCAGACGGTTCTCCGCCTGATCGAACACAACGCTCTGCGGTCCGTCGATCACTTCAGCGGTGATCTCGTCCCCCCTGTGTGCGGGCAGGCAGTGCATCACGATACAATCTTTCTTCGCGACCGACAGAAGGCTGGAATTCACCTGATATTTCATGAATATCCTGAGCGCATCATCCCGTGTGATGTTGTCCCCCATTGAGATCCACGTATCTGTGTATATGACATCGGCATCCTTACACGCTTCAAGTGGCTCAACATTCGCGGATATCCTGCATCCGTTCTCATCTGCTATGCGCGATGCTTTAAGCATTATCTCGGCGTTCGGCATACGGATAGCGGGACAGGCGACGACCATGTCCATACCGAGTATCGCGCAGGCGTACATCAGCGAGTTGCAGACGTTGTTGCCGTCCCCGGCATATACGAACTTCTTGCCGCGGAATCCTCCTTTCTTCTCTTTGATCGTCACCATGTCGGCAAGTGCCTGACACGGATGTTCCAGATTGTCAAGGCCGCTTATGACCGGAACGGTAGCGTGAAGACCCAGTTCGTCCGTTATCTTATAATCGTAGGCGCGGTACATTATGCCGTGGACGAACCTGCTCATGACCTTCGCGGTATCCTCAACGGTCTCTCCGCGTCCCAGCTGCATCTCGGACGATGCGATGTACATGGGATTCCCGCCGAGCTCGCTTATCGCCACGCCGAATGATATGCGCGTACGGGTGCTCGGCTTCTCGAATATCATCGCCAGCGTCTTCCCTTTCAGAGGGGCTTCGTGGGATCCGCGCTCCTTTTTCAGCTTTATTGCTAGATCAATGAGCTGCGGCATATCGTCCTTCATATCAAGGACCGAGATCAGGTCGCGTTTGGTCATGATATGGGGGAGAATATCGTATATAATAACAGTTTTGCTTTTAAAAGGACAGAATCATGTTTTGGTGTCCGAATACGATTCGTGTGTTCAATATCGTACATATGCCTTCAACGTGGATGGCCGTCTTTCGCGGCATATATCCAAAAAATTATTAAAGATGGTAAACAGTACTAAATTGGTGACAAAATGTCCGGGGACAAAGAAAAAACCAAAGGGGAAGAGAAAGGCGTAGTCGGAACCACCGCCGATGTTGGCAAAGGTGCCGTGAAGGGAACGGTCGGCGGCGCAAAGAAGATCGGGGGCGCAGTCGGCCGGGGCGTGAAGAACATCGGCAAAGGCGAAGAAGAGAAAAAGAAGTGATCCGTTCGCTCGGATATGACATCGCAGCATACGCACGATGTCACCAAACTTTTATCTATAACGAAGCGTTCAACGGCATCGAATATGGCCGGGGTGGGGTAGCTTGGTTATCCTAGGGGATTGTGGATCCCTTGACTCGTGTTCAAATCTCGGTCCCGGCCCCTCTAACTTTCTAGCAGTGATATCATGACGTGGAAAGGAAAACTGATAAAGATAAACGAGAACCAGTGGGAGATCCCCGTCGGGCAGGTCGAGGGTATGCTGACGAGCGGGGTCATATTCGCAAATGAGGCCATGATATCTCAGACATGCGAGGACAATGCGCCGGAACAGGTCGCGAATGTCGCCTGTCTCCCGGGGATCGTCGGAAGATCGCTGGCGATGCCCGACATCCACTGGGGATACGGTTTCCCTATAGGCGGCGTCGCCGCCGTTGACGGCAACACCGGATCGATATCTCCCGGAGGTATCGGGTTCGATATCAACTGTGGCGTACGTCTGATCAAGACCGATCTGCCCGAAGAGAACGTCGTCCCTGTCATCCGCACCTTAGTGGACGAACTATATGACGCAGTTCCGTCAGGTCTTGGTTCCAAGGGTTCCCTGAGGATGACCCAGAAGGATATCGACGATGTGCTTCGTGACGGGTCATCATGGGCCGTTGATAACGGATACGGGTGGGAGAACGACCTGGAGTCCACAGAGGAATCGGGCAGGATGCCGGAGGCATCTCCGGAATACGTGAGCGACAAGGCGAAGAAGAGAGGTCTTCCGCAGCTCGGTTCGCTCGGGTCCGGGAATCATTTCCTGGAAGTGGACGTGGTCGACGAGATATTCAACGAAAACGTTGCAAAAAAATTTGGTCTTAAGGAAGGGACGGTCACCGTCACGGTACATTGCGGGTCCAGGGGATGCGGCCACCAGATCGCCACTGATCACTTGCAGATAATGGATAAATACGTCAGGGACAACAAGGTCATACTGCCCGACAGACAGCTTGCGTGCGCCCCGCTGAACTCGAAAGAGGGGGAAAGATACTACAAAGCGATGTCCTGCGGAGCGAACTACGCTTGGGCGAACCGCCAGATGATCACACATTGGATACGCGGATCATTCGAGAAGGTCATGGACGATTCCGCGGAGAACATGGGAATGGACGTCGTTTACGACGTATCGCACAACATCGCAAAGATGGAACGCCATAACGTCGAAGGAAAGAGCACGGACCTGCTTGTCCACCGAAAAGGCGCCACGCGCGCATTCCCTGCCGGAAGGACAGAACTTTCCATGAGATACAGAGAGACGGGGCATCCGGTCATAATACCCGGTGACATGAGCACCGGAACATACGTTCTCGTGGGAACTAAGGACGCACTCGGTGTGAGCTTCGGATCGTCGTGCCACGGCGCAGGGAGGAAGATGTCCCGTAAGAAGGCCACGGAGAATCTGAGGGCCAGCGACATCAGGGAACGCATGCGGATGAACAACATCTACTTACGCAGCGGTTCAGACGAAGGACTTCTGGAAGAGGCTCCCGAAGCTTACAAGGACGTTGCGAATGTAGTCGACGTCGTCTGCAGTGCGGGACTCGCTCGTAAAGTGGTCAAGCTCAGACCGATAGGCGTGGTCAAAGGCTGAGCACTCTTTCAGCAGCTTTGCCTACGACCTCGGCATGCTCTGCGGGGGCGGAAACCATCACCGCCCAGTCGAATATGCTGCGGCTCTGCAGCGCTTTCGCGAGAGGCGAGAACTTTGTGATCGGCCGTACTTTCCCGTCATGAAGTATCGATACCCCGGTCTTACCTATCTTGACGTTATTGAGCAGCGTGGACCTTGAAGGCATGTCTACCACGACATCCGAGAAATCCACTCCTGCCTGCTCGGCGATCTCCGCTTCCAGACGCTTGCGGTCGTCGTATCCGGAATGCTTCGCGAGATCGGACAGCGCGTCCTCGTCCATGTCGATGGTGTACATCGCGAACGCTTTTTTGTATAGTATTCGTCTCAGCACCGAACGCATCAGTTCCGAGGACTTCCCGCCCGACGATATGAGTGCCGATGTCATATCGGAATCGTCCATAAGATACAGTTCGCTAAGATCGAGTCCGGAGATCTCCGCAGCCTTTGTGAGCATCATCTCGGCGATGCGGACCGTCTTGTGATAATACACGGAAGAGTACATTAGTGCACGTGAGACCATCAGCCCCTCAGTGGCGATTATGCCTCCTTTTTCGAGGACGAGCGTGTTGTTGAACAATCGCATCTGGCTCATCAGCCTGTCCATGTCTATGGAGCCGTGCGAGACCCCCGTGTAATGGGCATCTCTGACAAGATAGTCCATCTGGTCCGCATCCACCGGGCCGTGAATTATCTGATGCGCGTAATCCTTGGATGAGAAGAAGGACTGCTTCTCTGACGTCATGAACACGTCCAGCCCTTCTTTCTTTGACTCGTGGTAAGATATCAGATCGCAGACGAACTCCGGCGATATCCCCTCGGCCTCCAGGATCTTCGATATCGGTTCGCTTCCGCCGAAGAGATCCCTGTCCCGTTCCATGAACGTCGGTATACGTCCGGTGATGAGCTTGCGCGCAAGCTCCATATGGTCCGACCCCGTCTCGTTCTCAAGGATCTCCTCCATTGTATGGGAGAACGGCGGATGGCATATGTCATGCAGCATGGCCGCCGCCCTGATCGCCTTGCTCTCTTCATCACAAAGATCGAGCGCGTCGGTCATCCTGCCTGCGAGATGATATACACCAAGGCTGTGCTCAGAACGTGTGTGATTGGCCCCTGGGAACACCTTGTTGGCAAGACCGAGCTGTTTCACATAATGCAGCCTCTGGAACTCATGCCGGTCCAGAATGTCCAGGAATATACCGTCGACCTTTATGCTCCCATGCAGCGGATCGTGGATTATCTTGCTCTTGGTCATTCCTTCTTCCTTTGACGTATACGGGTCCGGTCTATCTTCACACCGCCGGAACTCAGTATTATGAAACGGTTGGCCATCATCACCGCATCACCGTTACAGTCCCTGGCTATACTGTTCAGTTCCTTTGACAGACGCCTCATCTCCTCTTTATCAGAAGATATCGACGTGCAGTCGATGAATAGGATGTTCCCCTTGTACGCAAGATCTGCGACGGCGGGGAGATCGCCGAACTCGCGTATCTCCGCTATCTTTATCCTAGTATCCCCGTTTTCGTCAGATTCCATGGGAATGCTTCCGAGATCAATGAAACTCTTGGGCTCGTTGGCCTTTGTGTGGTCGTTCCTCAACAACTCATTCACCCGCCTTCCAAAGCTTATCCCCGACATTGTGGATGGTCTTTATCACTTTGCCTTTACCGTGCGACCTCAGTTCTGCGCCGGAGACCGACGACACTCCGATAGCCAGAGGGACGAGGTTCTTCACGTCGCGTATCCATACGATGTCGCCTTCTTCTATCTTTTCATCGGCGTCCACTATACCGGGGCCCATTATATCGGCACCGTTGGTGACGAACGGAACTGCACCCATGTCCACCGTCACGAAACATCTCTCGGGACGATATTTCAGGATGCCGCGCACAGTCAGGAACGGCTTCCCGTCGTAGATCAGTCCCAGAATATCGTTCTTGACGAAGATGAGATTGAAATCGGAACTCTCCGCCATATCCACGATGTCCTCTGCGGAAAAGACCTTGATCTCAAGTCTCGCCTCAAGTTCGTCTGCCAGCACCTTTATTTCCTTGGACCGCAACCTTTTCCTTTTGCGGATCATCACATCTGCCATCGTCCTTCAATATGGTGTTTCAATATTCAAACTTTCCATAGCATCAATTGCCGTCCCACAGAATTAAAAACAACATGCAGACGGGCGAGTATTTATTCCTGTGATAATATACCGAACTATGAACAGTTACAGGATCAGCAAGTTCTTGGTGGGCGTGGCCAGCATCGCAGTGGCAGCCCTCCTTTATGTATCCATTGCACCGATCGCTTTCGGCGGATTGGATGTGAAAGTGGACAAGGATCTGGAAGTTGATTTTGACGGCGCGAACCTGAACGTGGATGGGAGCATCAGTATCTCAAGCAATATGCCTTGGGACCTGAGTATTAATTACAAAATCATATTGGGAACCGAAGACAATCCCATCATTTCGTCCGAGGGCAGTACCGATGTCCCGAGCGGGACGGTCGGGACCCTCTCGTTGAATTTAACAGCCACCACTGAGGACCTTATGCTGTATTTCTTGAGCTCTATGGATTCTGAATTCAAATCAAACGGCATTGATGGCATATTCTTCGGACACTTCATGCTTCCGATGACCGTACTCATATATGGCGATTACATACAGAAGATCGTCACCTACAGCATCAATATCGGACTTGATCTCGGAGGCAATGCAAACGGTAACCTTAATCGAGATGTGGCTGGAGCCAAACTCAATGGTGGAGTCACATTCGATGACAGAACCGCGATAGGCCTCCCTCAGATGAATGCGACCTTTACATTCAGCATCATGACAACCGACCATCTGCGTTCCATTGACGGGCATATTACCTTTTCGACCTCTGCCTCTGGAGACGAACAAAGTATCTCTTATGATATGACGGCGAGCCCTACAGGAGATACAATCCACGACATCCTTGAGTATGTTCAGAATAACGGCGGGTTCTTTAAATTGAACGGTAGCAGTGAAATAGCTCTCGGCCCGCAACAGATAAGCGTATTGGCCTATTCGATCAACGGAATGCTCGGTCAGGCGGGGGTTACCCCATGAGCGACAACAAAGACAAAGGCGGCGTCAAATATGCCGTTGCCAACTTCCTCAAGACCCTCATCATCTTCGTGATCATGCCTCTCGCCATCTATTACGCCATACCGTCCATCTTCGATGCCGTTGCGGGCGGTGCCTACGGAGATATCTCGGAACAGGTTGAGAAGCTCAAGCCGTACATATACAGGATCATTGTGTTCGCCATACCTCTGGTCATATTATCAATACCTGTAGGGTATTTCCCGCGCGGCGACAAAAGGAAAGCAATATGCAGGATGCTGTATGCCGTTGCCATGGCGGTATTCATTTGGTTCGTCACTAACGGCGGGAAATTCAATCTCACGATGAATGACGTGGGCCTGGGAGCTATCACGGTCCCGTCGTTCAGCCTCTCCCTTGACAACGGAATCTTGATATACATCACCCTAGGTCTGTGCTTGCTCAAAGGTCTGCTCGGTATCCTTGAATACCGCACCTACCGTAACGAACTGAACGGCGGCAGCGAAGCAGACTAGAGCCGAATCGGTGACATAATGAGTATAAGCATTGCGGTATGTGAACTGGAGGCCGCGGGGGCATCGTGCCGTCCACTGAAGCTAGAATTGGTAAAGGTACTTTTAGAGGACATTACCGAATTCGAGGATATTGTGGAATACGACGAGGTCGTCACTCTAACTGATGCCAAGTCTCTGTTCCCGGAATGGGGATCATTCATCAAACGCAACAGACTGTCGGAAGAGACGGACGCAGTGTATGTCGACAAAATAAAGAACGCCGAGGACCTGAAGCTGCTCAGGACCAGATCCAAAAAGGTCAGCACGGGATGGCTGTCCGTCACGGGATTGAGCGGTGACAGACTGAAAAAGGCCCTCTCGGTATCGAAGGAAGAGAACCGCATCACGAAATGGGACATGGTCTCTTTCGAAGAGATGGCCGAGATGTGCGCCTCTTGCCCGCTGTCGTGGGACAAGGGACGCGGGTGCATAGGGGCGTTCGGACCTGATGACAGTGCCCTTCCTGGTATCGCGAAGAAGAGTGGATGCGATATCGTTGCATCTGTCCCCGACGGAATGCGTGCAAAACGCATCTACACCCCCGAAGATGCGCAGAAACTTACGGGTGAGGTCGCTGTGCTGACATTGGCGCTGCCTGAAGAGGGCAAGATGTACGTGAGACGATACGCAGGATGTCTTGAACGGCTGAGAGGTGTCGCCGAGATATCGGTCAGAGAGGGGTGCGGATTCTACTTTTTCTGAAATCCGACGCATTTTTTGACGTATACCGATGTTTTCATTACGAATTAATCAATTTTATTAGAAAATGCTACGAAATTCGTAAAACATCGACGGGTTCAGCACATATTTAATATATGATTATATCCTGCAGTGATTCAACACAGGACCCGTCTTGTATAAGGTGAGGAGAGAAAATGACACCTAACAACCCAAAGGGAACATATCCGCCGTCGGAGAGATATCGTAAGCGCAGTTATATCGACAGCGAGGCGAAATACAAGAAGATGTACAATGAGTCCTTATCCGACCCAGAGAAGTTCTGGGCCGCGCAGGCGGAGACCCTGGACTGGTTCTCGAAGGACTGGAAGAAGGTCTTCGAATGGGATCAGAAAGAGGCCCGCATATCCTGGTTCAAGGGCGGAAAGCTGAATGTTTCATACAACTGTCTCGACCGCCACGTGAAGAACGGTCTCAAGAACACCGCTGCACTGATATTCCAGGGCGAGAAGGATGATGACGTCAGGACATACACATTCGGCCAGCTTCTCAACGAAGTGGAGAAGTTCGCAAACGTCCTGAAGAGTAAGGGCGTGAAGAAAGGGGACCGCGTCTCCGTCTACCTTCCGATGATACCCGAACTCGCGATCACGCTTCTGGCCTGCTCGAGGATAGGTGCACTGCACAGCGTGATATTCGCAGGCTTCAGTTCGGATTCCGTATACAATCGCGTATCGGACTGTTCCCCGAAGGTGCTGGTCTGCTCGGACGGAAGTTTCCGCGGAGGGAAGAAGCTCGACATGAAGGGAAAGGTCAACGAGGTCCTTGAACGTGAGACCACGGTCACGTCCGTCATAACCGTCAGGCGTACTGGTGCTGATGTCGTGATGGAAGAAGGGCGCGACACCTGGTGGCATGACGAGATGTCGAAAGCGAAGGCCGGATGCCCGCCTGAGGTCATGGACGCCGAGGACCCGCTGTTCCTTCTATACACGAGCGGTTCGACCGGCAAGCCGAAGGGACTGGTGCACACCAATGCCGGATACATCCTCGGCGCATCGATGACGTTCAAGTACGCATTCGACTACAGACCTGGAGAAATACACTGGTGCACCGCCGATATAGGATGGATCACCGGGCACTCGTACATACTGTACGGGCCTCTTGCCGCAGGAGCGACGACGCTGATGTACGAAAGCGTACCAAACTATCCCGAGGAGGGAAGGTTCTGGCAGATAGTCGAGAAGTGGAAGGTCGACATATTCTATACGGCACCGACCGCTCTCAGAATGATCAGGAAGGCAGGCGACCAATGGATAACTAAGTACGACCTGTCTTCACTGAAGGTGCTGGGAAGCGTCGGAGAACCGATAGACCCAGAGGTATGGAAATGGTATTACAATCTGATCGGCGGCGGCAACTGTCCGATCTCGGACACATACTGGCAGACCGAAACGGGAAGCTTCATAATCACGCCGTTGCCCGGCGCATTCAACCTCAAGCCGGGGTCTGCGATGAAACCGTTCTTCGGTATCGATCCCTTCATTCTGAACGAGGACAAGACTGCAACAAAAGTCGGCGAATCCGGACGTCTGGTGATAAAGAGGCCGTGGCCGTCGATCGCCAGAACAGTATGGCAGGACCACGAGAAATACAAGGAGATCTATTGGAGCCCGTATCCCGGATACTATTTCACCGGCGACGGTGCGCGCGTTGACGAGGACGGCGACTACTGGATGCTCGGACGTGTCGATGACGTGATAAGCGTCGCGGGACACAGAATCGGAGCGGCGGAGATTGAAGCAGCGCTGCTTTCGCACAAGGCTGTGGCTGAGACCGCTGTTGTCCCGATACCGGATGAGCTCAAGGGCGAGGCGATATACACGTTCGTCACACTCAAAGATGGTTTCATCGATAGTGAGGAACTGCGTAAAGCGCTTATTAACCACGTAAGGAACGAGGTCGGACCGATAGCGACGCCAAAGGTGATACAGATCGCGGACGCGCTTCCGAAGACAAGGAGCGGTAAGATCGTGAGACGTATGCTCAGGAAGATAGCCAGCGGCGGGAAGTCGGAGGACCTTGGAGACACGTCCACCCTTATGGACCAGAATGTCATAGCTTCCCTGATAAAGGGCCGGCAATAAACCTCTTCATTCCTTTCCGGATCTGATATGCACATCGCGGTTCCAAATTTCAGGAATCACTGCAAATTGCACTCAATTCCTATAGATAATAAAATATTCTAAAATATTTAGTTCGAAAA
>Ga0123357_10013605_pt1 | contig 10571 bp, 4 predicted proteins | sample TergutEmb28metaG_FD_89873 | JGI IMG/M metagenome (GOLD analysis project Ga0123357, IMG submission 89873) | Embiratermes neotenicus P4 segment gut microbial communities from Petit-Saut dam, French Guiana - Emb289 P4 | ecosystem: Host-associated > Arthropoda: Insects > Digestive system > Gut ...
GGGCGGGGGGGGGGAGGGGGGGGGGGGGGGGGGGGGGGGGGGGTTCATTTACTGGGAATTTTGAGAGAAAAAGAGAGTGCATATCTGGGCTCCAATATAAAAAAATAGGAGAGACAAACTGCAATGCAAAATTTACAGAGGAATATCATTACTATGCACAGGGTATAGGATATTAACTACAGTTATTAATAATAGACTTAAAAAATACACTGAATATATAATTGGAGAATACCAAGCAGGATTTAGAACAGGAAAATCGAGTACAGATCAAATTTTAACAGTTAAAAATTTACTGGAAAAAGCCTGGGAGCATAATGTAGAGATACACCAGATCTTTGTTGATTTTCAGAAAGCATATGACAGTATCCGAAGGGACAAACTGTACGCAATAATGGTGCACTTTGGAATCCCGAATAAACTAATAAGGCTAACGAAAGCAACTATGGAAAACTCAACCTACTATGTAAAGATAGGAACAATTATGACGGATGGCTTTAAGGTAGGAACTGGATTAAAACCAGGAGACGGACTGGCACCCAACCGCTTTAATATAGCACTGGGAAACGTAGTGAGGCAATTGTCGGTACATACCACATCAACAATATTTCATAAATCAGTGCAATTAATTGGATATGCAGACAATATAAACATCATGGGTAGAACAAAGAGGGCTATTTCAGATGTATATGGTGAATTGAAAGAGACAGCAAAAGAAGTTGGGCTTATCATAAATGTCGATAAAACAAAAGCAATGGTGCAGAACAGGGAACAACTTGGAAAGGGAGGAACATTGACTGTTGAGGATCACAAGATTGAAGTGGTCAGGAGATTTAAATATCTAGGGACAGTAATAAATGATAGCAATGATGAAACGGAAGAAATCCGAGCAAGGATTCTGGCAGCTAATAAAGACTACAGTTCACTGCAAACCATATTCCGATCTAAACAAATCCATCGAAACAACAAAATAAGACTGTACAAAACATTAATTAAGCCAATATTATGCTATGGAAGTGTGACCTGGACACTGACACAAACAGCAGAGCAGATGTTAAACACGTTTGAAAGGAAAATATTGCGAAGAATAAATGGCCCAACACAAGAAGGGGGACGCTGGCATCCCAGATGGAACAGTGAACTCTACAGTTTATACAAGGAGCCAGACATCGTGAAGGACATTAAAAGCAGAAAATTAGGATGGGCAGGTCCCATAATAAGAATGGAAGAAGAAAGGATACCAAAAAAGGTTTTAAATGGAAACTTCTACACCACAAGACCAGTGGGAAGACCAAGAACCAGATGGGCAGATGTGGTCCAGAGGGATGTAGTACAACTACTGGGGATAAGAGGATGGAGGAGAAGAGCTAAAAATAGGGATGAATGGAGGTGTCTTATGAGGGAGGCCAAGGTCCAGAAGGGGCTGTAGCGCCATATATGGAAGGATATCTGGGTTCCTCCTCCGTGGACCCAGATGACATTAAAAGTTAAGTCTGGGGACCATCTAGAACTTTAGCAAGGAACAGGGCTCCACTGAGTTGACAACAGATTATGGGGCACAAAGGGCCCATTATATAAGGCCTAGGTGCATCGGGACCGTTAGGGCTTGAACCCAATGCTAATCAATCAATCAATCAATGAATCAATTGTACAGTGCCGGCCTTTTCTCCACCTTAGCTATTAATCTCTCACTGTCAAAAATCTTGAAGTCTAGATCCATGACGTTTGCACTTGCTTGGAATGGCAGACGAAGACCGGTGGCCGTGCGGTTGTTTTGCCGCTCGTGCACGCAAGCAGGTATGTTCTTTCGTGTTCCATTGCCACCGCCAACTGCAGTGTGGCCACCGCACCACACGGAAAATGAAGCATGTTGCGTTTATTTAAACACTGTGGTGAAACAACCGTCCGTGCGCTCGATTCCATTTAAAACAGAACGTTCCACTCCAGTGGCCACTGCAGCTGTTTCACCGCTGCGGCAAAAAACCGCTCGTGCATGCTAGCCCTAAGGCTTGTCTAAGAATCGTGCATGTAGCTTTCAGCTGTAATATTTCAGGTAAAAGAAATTCAAGCCCAAAGCAGTTTAACAAAATACTGCCCATTGTAACAAATGTATGTCTATCAACTGAAAGACCTACTTGCTTTTGCAGTTTTCAGGCTTAGGACTAAAATAAGTAACATTAATGGTTCCCTCACTGCAGCTGGGAACCTTTGTGTAGCAAAACGTCTTCTGTCATGCCACTAAAACTGCTTACTGCACATTATAGATGACAGTTTTGATGTGAAAGGGGCCGCAATGCTGGCATCACCCAGTTTCACAATCTGTGCTTGGTCCAAATCCTCAATCTCCCTCAGAAGCTTATTTAGTTGTGCGTTTGTTGCATTAGCAGCATTCTGCAACAAAATTACATTTAATAGTACCAAACTGAACTATAACAGTGGGACATCAATGTACTACAAACATCAATTTGTTTCTTATAATAAAACCAACTAGATGCACTAATTTCTCAAATTTATTTTTGGAATAAAACACTACATGTTTCGGACAGTTCCTCTGTCAATAATCAGGAGTCCTTCACTGTACACACAGCTGACAGCTTGCTCGCAAGCTGTCTGCAACCTGTAAGACATATACCATTGCTGTGTGTACAGCGAAGAACTCCTGATGATGGACAGAGGAACTGTCCGAAACATGTAGAGTTTTATTCCAAAAATTAGTGCACCTAGTTGGTTTTATTATAAGAATTTATAATGATGCACGGTCACTTGAATGCCAAAATCAATTTGTTTCAACCTCAAAACAAATTTTTTGACAGGAAATAACATTAATTCCTCCACTCAACAACAAGTTCAAGGTAATAAAACTCTTACATGGGTCAGATAACTCCATTCATTTGGTTTTAATTTTGTGTCTACCACAATTTAGCTTCTTTCCCCTAATCTTCTATTTTTTAACATTTTAAGACCATGATTGATGCTGCTAAAATTCACAAGAAACTGGATTCTCTTTGAAGTTTCTGCATTCCCTGTAACATTTTCCAGACCCCTACTGATACATGTCGTCAGTACAGTGACTTGCTATGGGCTGGAACATTCAGGGTTAAAACCCTGGTGAAGGCAATTTTATCTGCACCCATCTAGTCCAGCCCCAAGGCCCACCCAGCCTCCTGTACAATGTGTAGCATGGTGTTTCACGGGGGTAAAGTGGCACAGGCAAAGCAATGACCACCCACACCCCTAGCATCAACATTAACAATAGGGTAGAGCTATACCTCTACCCTTCCTCTGTGCCTTAACAGCATGTTGCACAGTAAACTTTATTTTACTTTACTCTACTGTGTCTATTAATACAAGAACTGTTTATAATGTTCATTCAGCAGTATCATGACCTGAATTAAAATACAACCATCACATGATTACAAAACTTTTCATACATACAGTCTCATTCTCAGAGGCACTGCACTTTAGCTAACATATGATACAGATCTAAGTGCGAGAGGATGCATTTTCTTCTGATATAAAGACAAGAATCAGAATGAAAACCAAACTCTAAACAATCTTCAATCCTACCCTGAATGCTGACTGCTGGGACATAATGTTTGTATGGTGTGTACCACTGTGTTTATTAATTCAAACAGAAAACAACAAGACCAGATACACAGCAAAATTAACTTACAATCCATAAAATATATATATTACAAGATTATATCAATATAGTCCTAAGATGTATGCTCCTGACGGTATTGTTTTCCTGTAAATATACACATACTTTGTGGACTGTAAAAACAACTTTGTATTTGGTACTGTTATTTTCTGAGAGGATATAGCTGGATGATTTTCTTTGGCCAATGTTTTGGACCACCTAAAAATGGCACAATATCCGGGAACATTGTTCTTACGGGCATTTGGCCAGGATCACGTGTAAAATCACAAAAAAAAAATGCAGAATGCAAGGATCTAAAATTCAGGTTTTTCTGTACTTCTGACAGTGTTCTGAAATAAGAGAACACGATGCATGTTTTTGTACCTTACCTGTCTTGAGCTTCCATGTGACCCAGGATTATTAGTTCCTCCTGAACCATGACCCCTGTTGCGTTCTCTTTCTCCTCGTTCTGGTTTTTTCTTTTCTGGTAACCTCTCAGGAGCATTTGACAAAATAGCAACACCTGCAATGAAAACACACAGACCAGATTTTACCATTTCAGATAAAAATGTAAGTGCTACAGAATATGATGCAAAATAAATAATGTTAGTTCTCCTTTTTGCATGCAGAGTGTACTCTTGATTATCCAGGTAATGGCGGAGAGGGGTGCTCATGGCTAATTGAGAAACATGAATAATCAATAACATTTACTTCATACAGCCACAAAAAATATTATGTTTATTAAATACATACTACATGCATAGCTTACTCATATTGTTCATGTACACAGTGCATTATTATTGTTTGCATTGAGGATTTTGTTTCAGCACTCAGCACTACATCATGTTATTTCCCACCTTTGTCATTACTCATTAGCAACTTACGAACGTGCACAGATAATCTGCAAACTGGACAATCTGCACATGGATAATTGAGAGTACACTGCACTTTTCTTCTGGTATAACAATCATCATAAAAACACAAATGACAAGGTCAAAAGTCACTGTGAAACATCAGGTTGTGACATTTTAAAAACTACAAATTCATACTCACCTTTCTTCAGAGTGATGCACGTAATAACTAACAGATGGTAATAATGCTTACCTACATCTGCATGTTTTAATGCTCCCACATCATTTGTACCATCGCCACACATCAGAGTTGTATAACCAAGGGACTTAAGGGCCAGAATGACAAATTCTTTCTGTTTTGGTGCAACCCGTGCAAAGACAGATATATGTGGCAAAATTTGATACAAGAACTGTTTATGGTTCTCATTCAGGAATGTCAGACCCTGAGAAAAAAACAAAACCATACAAGGCAACAGGAAATTTATTTAAAAAATTGCAATTCTCAGAGGTGCTGTGACATAAACTTACCTCTCCTGTCACACAGAGATCATATTTTGATACTAATTCCTTGTAAGACTTATGTGGCAACACTGGCAGATGCAGCAACTGGTCAATGCTCTCCCACACCCAACTATTACTGCCTAATTCTGTAAAAATCAGAGTTTTTGGTTTCTGTGTGAACCGCAGCTCCTTAGCCACATGACAGGCAGTAAGGGGATTGTCACCTGTTATCATTACAACCTGCAAGCAGAACCAACAGATTTCTCACCAAGTCAAATCTCTAAACTTCAACTCTGCCATATGTATTTTAATTGTTTTATTTATGATGTTTTAAATGCTCAGACTACACAGCATCAAGCGATGGATCTGTACAGCACGGAGAAATAGAAAGGATGTGGATGGAAAGTCCACGTTCTGACTTGTGGTACTATCTTACCATTTGCATGAAGAGATAAGAAAGACCACACAAAACATCACTGAGGACCAGTGGACTCAGGGCTAAGATGTGAAACCTGAACCACCTCAAAATAAAGCTGATGCTCTATACTCCTTACTCTAACATTCCATACTATACTAACATATTATAAACACATTAAATATTTAATATAAGCAACTGATTGCTTTAACCTTTTGACGCCTAACGACAACTATAGTGGTCGTACCGCACCGCTAACCTCTAAATGTTGCATCTTATATATTTATTCAACATATATAGTTACTGAATATTTTAAACATGGTATATACTCTCCGTTTCTTCCTCTTCAAAATGCAGTTTGTTTCATAAATCTAACATATTTGGTTCCTGTATTTTTCACATTTTATATACAGGGTGTGCTAAAATTAAAAAAATAATTCCAGCACCAAAAGGTTAATGACAACATAAGGGAAGAAATAGCTGTATGGGCCGAACTATGGATATTACAATTTTGGTTCAATTTCCAGATACTTATTCATGCTGGCTTTGGTGTTCAGCCAGGCACCAATCAATGTGTACTCAAAGCTCTTTCACTATAAGTAGCAGGGTGTCACAGATGAGGTTTGATTCCCAGGCATGATTTTGTAACACGTGAAAAGAAAATGAAGAGTTTGGTGATTTCAGTTTACATCACACAGGGGATGTAAACTGTCTTCAACATAACACACCACTCCACAAATTAGTTAATGATATACAAATGAATTAAAAAAACTGTTACGAAGACTGTGCCACCATTCTGGCGCCAGAAATGGCCTGCATACAGGACCCCTGAAGATAAGACCACAACACTATCTCGAAACACTGGACACCATTGATGCAATACCATATCGCACAAGAATAAAGACCTAAAGCATGGACAACTCATCAGTAGAAAGATGGACTGCTTACAGTCCAGAACTCTCATGGATGACCTGGTATGCAAAGTGTCTGTGCTGCCTTCTTTACAACATGGCCAAACGCATCAACTGTGTATGAAGGATCACACCATCACATCGTAAGGACAGAAAAGGTGTATGGGATATAGAGTGGTGGACTCTCAGACCCACAGGAAGGGAAGAAGGGATGAGTCAAGCAACACTGTGCTTTGTAAGCACACAAATGGGTATCACACAAGAACAAACTTGTACACTATGTGCCACTGGATTACAGTCAGCCCTATGGCCATGAAAAGAGCTTTGTCATGATAACCTGTTTACTGCTCCTATTGGGCTGGACATGCAACAGCCCCTTCTCCTCTTGTGGATGCATTCAACTTATGCCTATATAATCTCAACACATTTTCTTTTCCAATCCGCATCAAAGATAATTAGTCAGCCCCCTCTTCCCACAAACTCATAAGTGGGCACCCCCCTCTCCCTCCATAATTATTAGCAAAGACATTCTCAGATTTCAAAATGGGGATCCAGAATATTGCTTCTTTCTAACAGAAGAATGGAATCGAGCCTGAAAGAACTCACAACAAATTTCACCATTCTATGCCTCTTGCAAACCCCCCCCCCCCAACTCACGGGGCCCCTCATGCTGTGGGATCTATGGTGGCCTTATCTACACCAGTGCTTACTACCTACTCTTACCATGCATATGAATGCAGGACTTCATTAACAAATCACTGTGAAACATTACAGTTGGTAACTTATGTATTCCTTCATGGTTACAGGGCACTGGCCAAGCTGTGAATCAGACAGCTGGCTGCTGACCTCTCACTGATGAAGCCAGGATTTGATCCAAGGCCAGTATATGTGGTTTCTGTGGTTCACAAAGTGGCATTGGCATAGGTTTCTTTCCACGCACTTCAGTTTTCCAGTCAGTTATTCTAACAATGCCCAATACTCATTTCATGCATCTACCACTGACATTCACTCAATCACTTCATGGAGAAGAGTCCTTCTTGAGCAGCTAACCAGATCACAGCTGGTCAAGAAATTCTCCACATTTATGGAACTCAAAGGTTCATTACCACATTTACAAGAACCCACTACATGTCCCTATCCTGAGCCTACCACTGACACTATATAATATTAACTGGGTTGCTGAATAAAACACTTCTGTCTTGTTACTGGGCACTGCATTATGCCCTGGATTTAAATCCAAGTTCTTCCTATACCAGAATTTTCTTGGCAATGCAGTTTCAAAGCACAAACCAACACCCCTAAAATAGTTTGTTATGACCGAGGACTGGACTGCTCCTCAGGAAATAAACAGCATCTCTACAGCACCACGACATCTGACTTCAGATATGTGCATGTCCCTTTTTTGGTTTTCTTATGACACAACATTTTTCTTATATAAATCTCTGATTAAACGGCTACACGTACTTCATTGCTGCCGCTAGCTGAAACAGAACTTCAGGGTCATTCAGACCGACATCTTCACGACTGCTGCGCATTCTGTACAAATGAACCAAATGTAAAAATAAATAAAAGGTAAATCAGTCCCATTACAGGCCCAAGGTCCCCAGTGGGTTCCAGGAAGTTAAGGTTCCCAGATTACGCGACAATGGCCCAAGATGGTGGTAAGGTTGTCAGCCTTATGCACCAGCCTGTTTTTACCCCCAGGAAATACTCCTGGTACTCAGTTCTGTTAGAGACTGAGTCGATCGAAGGGCCATAGTGCGATCAGAAGGATTATGTCAATGAAAAATTCCAGTGACACCATCTGGAATTGAACCAGAGACCTTCTGATTTGTAGCACAGCACCTTAACCACTGCGCTACCGCGGTCCCCAAACCAAACGTAAGGTGTTGAAATTATAATAAGCTCTCTTCCCCTCATGACCCATCAGCCATATTAGTCCATCTTTCATAAATTCATCTACTGTTCTTGTACTGATGTGTATATTTCACCATTTTACAAGAGCTGAAAGATTTATATTTGGTGGTAACTCAGTCCTACTTTTGTCAGTGTACAGAGTAACTACGAGTTTCTACTTCTCTATTTCACATGATCTACTGAAACATTATAAGGAAAGCCAATTTCACTGCATAAATCATAAACTTCTCATTACAGTAGCCCCTTGCACAACAATTTTGCCCAGCATCATTCTCACTACATGCAGTTGCAAATATGGGAAAAATTGCCATTCACTTAAAAATTTAAACTAATGCTGATATACACAGGCAGTCACTTAAACAATGCTTAATCTGGCAGCATCAGCTACCCAAGCACTGTAAAAATATTTTAATGTCTAAAAGTGTATGTATTTTAAGTGATGGAGAGGGGGGAGTCTGCACAATCATCCGCATCCATGTAACCCTATTTTTTCCCATAAGAACTTTATGCAATGTGGTTTTTTCCAATACACTGTGATCATTCTGCCTAATCCCAATAATGAATGAAGGATCACTGTATACGATGTTCTATGATTCGTATTTCTTAGCAAGTCCAATTATTTCACTTAATACATCAATCATCTGCCCTGATTTAGTAGCAGTTCCTCTAACCTACTGATTACCTACTCACCACGTGAGATGCATTCAGAATCTCCTTTACAACAGAACGGGAATCAAACTTTAATGGACATGAAATTATCACAAAGCCTGCAAACTTGAGATCACATTCCAACTCCTCTCTCGTGAGCTCGCGTGTCTGCTGTGGTGTTAGGCGCCCTAATTCCTTCCAGCCCAGAGCCAGAACGCGAGCACCTCGACGCGACATCTCCAGGTACACAGAATCATAGGTGGATGGAATGTTTGCAAACTGGAACAACGAATTTTATATTATTTGTACTGTGTATATTAATACAGTTAATACATCAACCATGTGTTGGTTGATTTCTGTTAATTGGAACAAGGAAACTGGCACCTAAACATAAAGCAAATACACATAATACAGCCTAAATTTTGTAACATCCACCCCTTTCCCTGCAAAAACTAACATGGGGATGGTGAATTAGTGTTAACTGCAAAGGTCTTACAGAAATCGCATGCTGCAAATTATGACAGCAACATACCTGATGTTGGTGATTGTCTTGACTACTGAAGGCTATGAGGAAGCGCATACTGCACACTATTATACCAACATAGGTGATGTGCCTATTTACGATAACAGCTCATACTAACCACTCATATATCCATACATGGGTGATTCCATGTCAAATCACATAAGACAGCACATTTTACACCAATATGCAAGTGTGACTTATTTCAAATATAAGCAGAGACATCAACAATTAACTCTCTTTTCCTGATTTTTACCCCATTCCTTCCCTCTGCTTCCAGGAGAAAAAACAACTACAGATTCCTTTCTCTCTGCCTTCAAACATGTCTCTCAGAACAGTGTGGGACGACACAGAAAACCCATCAGGAAAAATAATATTCAGTATTATGTAAGGTGGATATATGGGAAGTTTCAGAGCGCATCAAACAGTGTTCAAAGAAATCTCCTTACCAGCTTGTAGGATAAGTTGCATAAGTATTTCTTCATTTGATGTCTGCAGTTAAAAAGTACACAACAGGAAAAAGCATACAAAAAACGTTTTAAAGTGCCAAGTACAAAACTTGGGAAGAAAAATCAAAGAATACTATTAAAGCTTCTCTTTCACAGTACTTATTTAAGCTGGGATAGCAGAGTCGGCATAGTGACCAGGCTAGAGGCAGGACGATTCAAGGTTTGAATACTGGCAGGGGCTGGATATTGTTCTCTTCTCCAAAAATCTCCAGACTGGCTGAAGTCCATCCGGCCTCCTATTCAACGCCAGGGCATAAGGCTCACCACTCACATCTAGTGCCAAGATTAAGAATGAGCAGAGCTCTACCTCCACTCCCCCTATATGCCTTCGTGGCATGTACTGGGACAAATTGACCTTTACCTTAACAGTACTTATTTTACAATCTGTCACGTGTGCGGAAGACAATTGTGTATAAGGATAGTGGACTCTGCATTCAACAGATCAAGCAACTTGGACAGTCAACAGGCTTAGTTAAGTGGGGTCGTGTGGAAGTGGTATCAGAAATTGTGAAGAAAATGTCATCACTGCAATGAAATTAAAAAAAAAAATCTCCTGATGAGAGTCCAGTTACACCCCCCCCCCCCCCCCCAAAAAAAAAAAAAAAAACCCCACGAACAAGCAAAAGAAAAAAACCCCAAAAACTCTTACACACCTAGACAAC
>Ga0123357_10013607_pt1 | contig 10571 bp, 11 predicted proteins | sample TergutEmb28metaG_FD_89873 | JGI IMG/M metagenome (GOLD analysis project Ga0123357, IMG submission 89873) | Embiratermes neotenicus P4 segment gut microbial communities from Petit-Saut dam, French Guiana - Emb289 P4 | ecosystem: Host-associated > Arthropoda: Insects > Digestive system > Gut ...
TCAACTTGGGGAACACAAAATAGTCTGGCGGAGATAAATCTGGAGAGTACGGGGGGTGGTGAAGGGATGTAACATTTTTGGGGGTCAAAAAATTGGCAAACACTTGCAGCTTTGTGGGCGGACGCATTATCTTGCAACAAGACAAAATCTCGAGAGCAGAACGCAGCTGGACGAACCAGATGAATGCTCTTCAGGAGCGAACCATTACACCTTTATAAAATTCTACATTTACTGTTTTTCCCTCTTGTACGAATTCTTTGTGCACTATGCCTTGAGAGTCGAAAAAAGTTACCAACATGGTATCTATGCGGGACCTTCGGAATTTCAGTTTCTTTGGCCGAGGGGATGTCTTACCAACCTATTCAGAACTCTGTCGCTTTGTTTCGGAGTCATAGGCAAAACACCAGGTCTCATTTTCCTAATAATTTTGTTAAAAAAAATTGTTTGCATCGGCCATTGCGATAATGTCTTGGCAAGATGTGACTCGATCTTCCCATTGCTTAGGGGTCAAGGAGTGTGGAACAAAACGTGCACACAACTTTCTCTTTCCCAAATCCTCTTTCAGAATTCGAAGAACTACACTCTTGGGGATGCTCAAAGATTCTGCTATCATTCTTGATGCGATTCGACGGCCATTTTGGACCAAATCAGTAACATCAACAATGTTTACCCCAGTTCGAGTCGATTTTGGACGGCCACCTCTCTCTTTCAACTCAAAATCGAGAATACCACCTAAAAACGTTTGATCGGTTCAGAGCCTCATTACCGTAAACCTTTTGCACCAGTAATAATGTTTCTGTCGCTTTTAAACAAAGTTTTGTGACAACTCTCTTTTCATTTCCACTATCCATGATGTATAAAGAAAACGGACTTCACAAGACAAGTTATAAATCATACACTGTCGAAGATAAACAAACGAAACTCGATGTGTGAACGCATGTTGTTTGATAGTACTTAGTTAGTGGGATGGCCGATAGATCGCTCTAGTTGTTATTTAAAAAAATCAGTCCTAAAACGTATGGATCGCACTGTGTTTTACATGTCACCAGTGGTTATGGTGGGCCGCGAGAGCACAGTCAGTATAGCGACTCGCTACGGGCTGGTCCAGCCTCCTATACAGTGGGTATCGGGTCTTTACTGGGGGTAAAGCGGCTGGGGCGTGGCGTTGACCACCCACCCCCATCTAGCGCCGAGGTAAAGGAAATGGTAGAGCTATACATCTACTCCTCCTTTGGACCTTCTTGGTGTGTTCTGCAGTGAACTGTACCTTTACCTTTACTGCTAGTTAGGTAAACGGCATATGTGTATGGAGCATTTTTGGAGTGATACTGACAGGGGAAAACCAAAGTACTCAGAGAGAAACCTGTCCATTTAGACACTTTGTCCACCACAAATTACACATCCTACCCGGACGTCCGACGCAGGAGGACGCCGGCTTTCCACCTGAGCCTTGGCACGAACGACTGCTCTTAAAAAACAACCAGTTTGCATCCATGTCGAGTTTTCGAGAAAGGCCTTTTTTCCCTTTCTATTCCCTGCTGGCGGTCGAGTTCCTGAAAAACCTATACCGTGTGTGCTTATGCCGTTTTGGGGGCACCCCTGCTTGCTGTGCCCGTTTTGGTGACAACTGTCCTGGAAGCAACACGAAGTTATTTCATGTTTCTTGAAAAAGTATTTCGCACGTGGCAGCCACGTGTACACACGTACGGTTATGTGCTTTATATTGCCCCATCTGGAATAGAAACTAAGGTGACAACAGTGTAATGGCTGTTGCCCATCTACTGCATCGCGCAATGTTCAACACTTTCCGAATTTAACTCAGTTTGATGCTGTCTTTCCATCGTCCCGTTCAGGTACTGGCCCACAGAGGAGCGGGCTTGACACAATTTATTGTTCGTTGATCAGTTAGTGTCATCGTAACCCATGGGCGTCCAACAGCTGAAGCTGCATGCTTATCTTCCATTACGTCAGGCAAGCTTGTTATGCTTCAGAGGAGTGTGTTGTTCAGTCAGAAGTAACAAAATAACGCTGATGTTTCTTACTTTTCAAAACCCGGTAATCGTATAAGTGTTAATACGTTGGTGTAATGAATTGACTTATTAGTAAGACGAAAGTCTGACGAACTTCGCTGATCACTCACTGAGGGAAACCAGTGAGTGTTAGCAATCTCCTCAGACTTCGGTGAAAGTGGGAAACAACAAATCTTCTTACTTTCACTGACAAATGTTGCTTGCTTTGTGTGCATTGAATGTAGGAAGTGGATCACCGATCATCAGTGATGATACACAGACTGTACTGTTTGCTTATTGCGGCAAGGCAGAGCATTTTGATAGTGTGGGTTGTATCAAATTCCTGTTTTGACACAAACGTATTTTCTGTTTTCACAGCCCAGTGCCGTGATACTCAAAGTTTACCGATCACGCAGTAGTTAAATGCTGATGGCCAAGAGTAGCTGATTTTTTCAGGCACTATAGCATAGGCCCTTGTATTAAATTTGGCGAGAGGTCGTGACACAACAGCGACTTGTGTCACAGCATAAACTGATTGGTTTTTATAACCGAGATGAAAAGTTTACAGCGCGGTACGGAATGGGGCTTTAAATAAAGCGGTCTGCGCTTCGTCGGTAAAGGGTTAAAGAATCAATTCAAAAGCCACCGCATTTAAAAATCGACTCAGACCATAAGACGTGATACAGCTCCGTAATCGCTGTCTCAAACTCTCTGCTCTGAAACACCATCACTTGTTCCATTTCCCATCTTAATGAGGACTTTCAGTTCTTGGGTGCATTGGGGGCGAGTAGTGTACACTCTAGACTCCAGAGAGCCGCACACAAAACAAAGAGTCTGGGGGCCTGTCAAGTTTGGTGAACGCGGTGGCCAAGTAACGTTGCCAAATGATGATACGTGGTGCGTCAGGAAAGTAATGACACTGAATTCGTGGCTCGACAACTGGCAGCGCTGTAGCCACACCTCAGACACCAGCCGAGACATACATTCTTACTTGATGATCAGTGCAAGTTTCAATTCGATAGCATTAACACGTCTGATTTGACAGCGAGTTGTGTAAGTGTGTGTAGTAGTGACGTGTTACGAAAATGGAGAAACGAAATCTCGAGCAGCGTTGCGGATCAAATTTTGTGTCAAACTTAATGAAATTGCAACAGAAACTTACGAAGAATTGAAAAGGGCTTGTGGAGAGCATGCTGTATCAAGGACACAGGTTTTTAGGTGGCATAAAGCATTTTTAATGGCCGTGAGAGTGTAGAAGACGAACCTCGTTCTGGAAGACCTTGCACGTCAAAAACGGACGAAAATTTGACCAAAGTGAGGGATCTCGTGAGGTCTGATCGACGTTTGACAGTCAGAATGATCAGTAGTGTGTTGAATTTGAATCGCCAAACCGTCCACGAAATTTTGACCTTCGAACTCGGCATGCAGAAAATTTGTGCCAAGCTGGTCCCAAAAATTCTCACCAAGGAACAGAAGGAAACCCGAAAGAATGTGTGCCTGGACCTTCTTGAACGCATCGAAAATGACAATTTTTTTTTTCAAACATGTCATAACAGGTGATAAAACGTGGATTTTCGAATACGATCCTGACACCAAACGACAAAGTTCGGAATGGCACACGAACAACTCACCGCGCCAAAAGAAAGCAAAAATGAGCAAATCAAAAATCAAAACCGTGCTAATTTGTTTTTTTCGACAGTCAAGGCGTTGTTCATAAGGAATTCGTGCCTCAGGGACAAACAGTTAATAAACAGTACTATCGTGAGGTCCTTGAACGACTCAGAAAAATGATTCATCGTGTCCGGCCAGAGATTGCGGACACTTGGATGCTACATCACGACAATGCTCCCTGTCACAATGTCATCTCCGTGAACGAATTTTTGGCCAAAAAAGGTATTTCAGTGGTTCTGCAGCCACCATACTCACCTGATCTGAGTCCGTGTGACTTCTTCCTTTTCCCAAAACTCAAATTCCACCTCAAAGGTCGTCATTTTGGAACTGTGGACAACATCCAAAAGGTCGTAACAGACCAGCTGAGGGCATTTCTACATGAAGACTTCCAGCACTGCTACGGGAAGTGGGAGCAACGTCTCCGGCGGTGTGTGGCTTCCCAAGGGAACTACTTTGATGGGGATAATGTTGATTTATGGGTAAATGTTAAATAAAAAAAATATAGCACCAGTCTCATTACTTTCCTGACGCACCACGTACATCGGTCTTCATGTAAAGTACCCGTTATAATCCTGCCTGATTTTATTGAAACTTAAATTTCTCAACAGTTTTCGAAAAATATTCAAACATAAAATTTTATGGAGCCGTGTCCGGTGGGAGCCGAGTTGTTTCATGAGGATGATCAGACGGACAGACAAGACGAAGCTAATAGCCGCTTTTCGCAATGTTGCGAAGGCACCTAAACACGAAAGCATGGTTAGTACCAACTGCTACAGCCGTAATGCTAATTTTTCCTTAAAATCCTCTCACCTTTTGTTGCCCCGTCACTGCCACACGCCCCACTGTATAAACAATGGCGGTCTTTACTGCAGTTCTAAGTACAGAGTTCCCGGTGCGTTCTGTTTGTCAGGGCTACAATGATCCCTTTTTGCGTTTCATATAGATCTGGACGGTTCTGCCGTTTTATATTGTCGCCTTGTGTGTACTGTAGGTATTATGGCGTAATAATTGTAATACTGCCTCATAAATTCACGTGGTAGACTGCGTTTGAAATGTGACGGCACACGCGCAGAAACCAGATTTCGTCTTTCGGCGAAACACGAATCCATTTAAATCGCCGGTTACGTCAGTTCATTCGACTACTGGCATCCGAGGTGTGCGCATCAGCGGTAGTAATGCTGGATACACCAAGTTTCGAGGTAGCATGAAGAGTACCGGCTACCCACTTCATTCGCCAGCTTCCCCTTCACTTCCTCTCCCGTGCGTCACCGTGTGTCATTTCAGCTGGACTCTACCAGCTTATCACCCAATTGACGTATGTTCTGAAGGCTCGACTTGTTATAATGCCATCGGTTGGGTTGTATGTGGATATTTACCCAGTTATTCTGATGCCTGCATCCTCTGACAGATCGCCGTATCTTTCATGTCTTATTCGTGTTTGAATAGGAGCCGTGCTTTGTCATGTGCAGTCTGCAAGGTTTCCTAAGACTGTAATTCGAGCCGCGCGTACGAGTAATCCAGTTTGTCTCATTTGGTGGTTTTATCATTCCAGTACGTCAATAGACTGTGGCATTGTCATCGGCAGCTCAGTCGACTGTTCAGGTCCCGTGACACTGCACTTACGGTCACGTGACACTTCCTGTAGCGTCTCCCCTAAGGTCTCCCTTTTATTAGTAATGGAACATTCCAAGAACATGGTGTTCCGCTTAGCTATGTAATGGGTGCGGGTGTCATGCTTGGCAGTATGTTGGTTCGTTCATTTTGGATGAATTCTTTAAAAATTTGAACGAGCGTGGCTACTTTGATCCTGATTTCATTCTGTTACAAATATTTAGTAGTTACTATGTATGGTGTCATGAATGCCCTGTGTGTATGTGGGGGGGGGGGTTACTCTGCCAATCACGCTCGTGTGTCGATAGGGTCAGTCGTTTGAGAGTCGTTGTACAAACGAATTGCTGATTTATCCCTTGTGGTCGAAGTACTGCTGTCGCACGTTCTGGCACACTCAGTAAATTGGGTAGGGACTTCATATGGACATTTTGCACGTCGTTAGCCCGTCGAGCAACTTTCGACAATGGCCATCCTGTCCTCTATTTGGCTGTCGGAAGTCTGTCGTATGTCTGCAGTAGGACGGGCTTGACCTGTATGTGCATGTGCAGCGCAGTAGCATGGCACGTGTGTATGGGAGGGACACGCCCAATTTCTTGACGGTAAACATTCCAAGTGCAGGTAATTGAACCATTAAGTTCGGTATAACGTATACAGAGCGAAGAGGAAGTAGGAGCCAGTTTGGACTGATGTGAAATTCAAAATGCTTATTAATTTCAACGTCATTTCTGTTTGGTAAAGTGTTATAAAGGGCGAGTGTGATGTGTACTGAGGTGGGGGAGTGAACCAGTAGCTACAGAGTGTAGGTAATGAAGACGTGCCGGCAATTTAAACACATTAACATCTTGCGTGTTGTTGTCTTATGCGGCAGGTTATCGCCACTCTGCAAACGCCTCTCACATAAGCGTTCGCATGCACACGTTCGTGAATTAGACCGTTCAGCACAGCCCTCGACACGGCAAATGAGGGGTAGACGTTTCGGTCCGCGCTGCAGGGAAGATGAACCTGTTTTTGTCTAAGTTATTCAGGGTGTTCATTGAACAGACTGTGAACTGCTTGATGACAGCGTGTCAGATGATCAGGAAGTGGTCGTGGCCTGATTTGATGTTGTCTGATATGGTGTCTTTCGTGAAGTACGAAAGAGCACAGAATGCAGCTGTTAGAATAAGTGACCTCTGGCCCCATGGTTATGTTCGGGACCACTCTGGCACGAAGCGGGAATTGTGCCGATGACAAGCCAGAAAAACCCGTAATTTCGTAAGTCGTTGTGTTCGGAAGTTTCAGGACGATGACACACACGTTTACCTGTCTGTCTGTCTGTCTGTGTCTCTGTGTCTGTCCGTCTGTCTCTCTGTCTGTCTTTCTGTCTGTCTCTGTCTTTCTTTCGGTCTGTCTCTCTGTCTGTCTCTGTCTATCTCTCTGTCTGTCTTTCTGTGTCTCTGTCTGTCTGTCTTTCTGTGTCTCTGTCTCTATCTCTATGTCTGTGTCTGTCTGTGTGTCTATCTGCCTGCCTGCCTGCCTGCCTGCCTGTCTTCCTATCTGTCTGACTGTCTGTCTGTGTCTGTCTGTCTGTATCTATCTGTATCTGTCCGTCTGTCTATATGATATATACGACTGTAAACTTATGGAGCAAGAAATTGGGCTATATCGGTTCTGCTTTGTCCGTGCCAAGTAAGGCGTCTGGTGACATGTGACTGTTCGTCAGAAATTGCTTCTCAAGAGCAGAAGTTGTGCAACAGCTCGTATTTGTTTGTGTGCAAATTGTGAAGGCCAACAACGCCGCCATTACCTCTTTTGAAGGTCAAGATCAAGATAATGCACAGGCAAATAAACCCTTGGAAGTCCGAAGTGCGTCTGCAAAATGTGCAACAGTTCATTGCGTAACTGACAGCTGCAGACCGTTTGGTGGTGTCTGGCAGCACAGTCTTACGAAACAAGTAAATCTTTTGTGCGGGGCAAATGCAGAATTTCTTAATGTGTTACCGGGTGGTTTCTACAGTATCCTCCTTGCGTTGAACGGTTTGAAGACAAACAGTAGATAATTGTACCCAGTGCACATGAAAAACCGACTAATGTACACTTTCGTTTGTAATAGCACTGTGTTAATACTGTTGTCCCTGCAGCGTGTTTCGGCCATCGGTATTAAGCCGAATTTTAATTTGACCTTTGACCTTGCCGTCGAAACGTATCAACTACTCCCTGAATATGGCCCTTTGAGGGCCGAAACATGTCGCAGTGACACATTGTTGATAATATATGAGTGCATTGGTCGGTTTTGTGTGTGCTAAACAGTGATGTTAGTGCACAGGCATGAACAATTCAAAATTGCGCCTAGGGCGATGTCTTCAGCACTGTACCCGTTTCCCCTCCCATCACTGTCGACAGGTCGTTCTAACCTCAGGACGACTGGCTCTCGGCATCCGCACGTGCGACAGGCATCAGTGGCGGCTAGTAAATCCAATGTTGGCGCCTTCCCATGGATACGTAAAGGCAATCCTGTTTCCAGCATAAAATCTGAAGTTCTAGGAATACTGGGCCTGACATTTTTTTTACTGTACTGCTATACTGGGCATTTCGACACTTGTTAACCATGACAACTTGAAGGCAACTCTCGAGAAATCCTAATTCAGACGTTGGACATTATCCGTCCTATGATTAATGTGGTCACAAACCGTAGGCAGTCATCACAACGCAACATATGGAAGCTTTGCATTGACGTATATTTGGTGCTGTAAGCTACAGCTAACAGCAATTCTGCAGTCAGTGATGACGCAATAAAATCTGCAGTCACATGTGTATTTGCTGTGGTTTTGTCACACAGTGCGCCCTGCCCCACAGTTTAACTGCTCTCATGCAGTTCGCGCTGCTAGCTGTAACTACCGCCTCTCGTGTAGCATTTACGAACCGCACTGTTCCTACCGTGGGTGTTCATGTGTAATGAAAATTTATTGCGCCAGTAGATTAAGAACCCATTACATCGGGTTAGCGCTTGTTACTTTCAGTTCGGAATTTTTGTGTCCCATTTTTCTGTGTAAAGCATGCAAATTGAATGCTACCAAACCATAATTTCGTCTGCTGTTTTAAGTGCATGGGGAAATTTGGTCTCTCGTATTAAGAGAGGAAACACCTAGAGGGTGTGTGAGAACAGGGTGCCATGGGAAATATTGGAACGTAAGAGGGAGGGTGTGACAGTAAGTTGGAAAAAATTACACGATGACCTTTGGGATTTGTACACCTCACCAAATAGTATTCGAAGCACACATAGGAAGAAGAGAAGTGCATTTTTATGAGGGGAATCTGATGGAACTAGACAACTTGGAAGACCTAGGGAGAGATGGGAGGATAATATTGCAAGGGGTGTTGAAAAAATTAGGTGCGATGGCTTTGGCTGCTTTGATCTGTTTCTGGCTAGGGACAAGTGGGGGGGGGGGGGCGTTTGTGCACACGGCATTGAACCTTTGGGTTGCGTAACGCGCAGGGAATTACGTGACTAGGTGAGAAACTGGTAGCTTGTCAGTAAGCACTTTGCTTCTTCGAGTTAGTGTATTTACGTTTCATTAAATTTAATATTAGAGTATTTTTCGAAAATCTGTCGAGACAATGAGGTTCGTTTAAAATCTAACAAGAATATCGGGCACTTTACATGAACCCTATGTACCTTTATAACTCGCTCAGTTCTTCTTAGAATGAGAAATGGTTCAGGCAAACGTTGTAGGGAACATCAAAACACACATTTTTGTTCAATAAAGTTTATATGCAATAATTTTTTCCCTTCGAAAATCGTCCTTAGTAGATAATGTGGAAAAAAAAATATGGTAGAGCGGGGCAGGCCACAGATGACAATATGGCTGGCGCATGCGCATTGCATAACTAAGGCTACAGACACACACACACAGAATTTGTTATACGCATTGGTTTTCCACAGCAACAGTGGTTACGCGAACGCTCCTTAATGCTACCTTGTACGTACAGTGTGTCCCGTTTCGTCGTCCAGTCAGTAGGGAAGGGTACAAGTTCTGTTGCGTCCAGCCTCCCTTTATTCCATACAGTCCCCTCAGCAGCCTGTTCACAGACGCATTTTCACTGTGTTGGCCCCTTTATGAGTCACATAATTGGCCGTTATATTGTCCTTATGTATCATTTATATTATTACCATACTATACATCAATCTAATGGCTCTTCATGTCTTTGTGCATGTCAGTTTGATTTGTTACTGTCATTCCCAAACATCTGAACTTTGTCATCGCTCCACAGGTTATATTGCCTGTCCTGCGTCACTTTGACAGCACATAAATATGCACTGAAACCCTGTCCCTGTGTCTCTGCATCTGTTGCCCGCCCTGGGGTCTGCTGCGTCACAAGCGGGGTCCGGGATCATGCAATCCCAGTGGGACGTACTGACACATTATCTTGTTTTATTGGACCAGTGAAAAGTCATCAAATGGACTGGGAGTTAATTAAATACATCGATTGGTGTCGATGAAGCAGTCCTGTGATACTTACGGGTAGATGGGCAAATGCTGGTGCTATCAGGCACATCTGTTGGACCCACAAAAATATGAAAATAGGACTAACTAACTAACTAACTAACTCCATGGAGCAGAGTCCTTCTTGAGAAGCTGTCAGGTCCTCAGCTAGTCAAGAAATTCCCCGCATTTTATGGGAAGCGGAAGCTCGTTACCGAATTCACTAGAGCTCGCCACCTGTCCGTATCCTGAGCTAGATGAGTCCAATACACGTCATCCGTTCCTGTTGTTTGAAGATCCATTGATCTGATTTACGGCTGGGTGTTCAACCTGGGGTTTTTCCTTCACGTTTCCCCACCAAAACTTGGTGTGCATTTCTGTTCTCCCCATACATGCTACGGGCCCCGGTTATTTCATCCACATTCCATTTAGGAATACAAATCATGAAGCTCTTCACTGCAGTTTTTTCAACCCCTCTTACCCTCATGCTTCACCTCCTCAACACCCTATTCTCGAACACAGTCAGCCTCAGTTCCTTCCTGAATGTGAGAGACTGGGTTTCACACCCATATAAAACAGGCAGTAGTATGGTTCTGTATGTTTTAATCTTTTCATTTTTGGAAAGCAAACTGGAAGACAAAAGATTCTGCATCGAATGATAGCAAGCATTGCCTGACCTCAGTTTGATCTTAATTTCTTTCTGAATAGAATTCTGATATGTTAAGGTTGTTCCCAAATATTTGAACTCTTCCACCCTTTCAGAGGAACTGTTATCATTCTATATATAGTGACTTCGTCCTGCATTCTCATCTCGAGA
>Ga0123357_10013608_pt1 | contig 10570 bp, 6 predicted proteins | sample TergutEmb28metaG_FD_89873 | JGI IMG/M metagenome (GOLD analysis project Ga0123357, IMG submission 89873) | Embiratermes neotenicus P4 segment gut microbial communities from Petit-Saut dam, French Guiana - Emb289 P4 | ecosystem: Host-associated > Arthropoda: Insects > Digestive system > Gut ...
ACCGACAAAGGTCACGTATAAGGCACGGCACTTGTTTCTCTTTGGACCTGTAAGTGCCTTAAGCCTTTTCTTACTTTTACATAAAGTTAATTGGGTCTATTTTAATGCTCACTGCAGTCAAGTGGTTGACTCAGTTAACTGAACAAGGGAATGTGACGTAATTCAAACTTGTTATCTGATTGGAGGGCACTTGTGAGCCTTACGATCATATCATGAAAAATTATGCTTATAAAATATTACAAATATATGTTGTTAGTTCACGTCCGGTAGTTTGTTTCTATACGGTGACTGTAAATGAGAGGTCAGCTTACAACTTTCGCAGCTGTGAACTTGAAAGGGAAAAGAAGGCAATTGCGTGAGCTTCTTAAATAATTAATTCTCTGATGATGAATGTGTTTCTCTTCTAATTCATTATCCCAAATACCAATTATAGTTAATAAAACACGTACTATTCCAGCAGTTAAGCAAGAAGTTTATAGGAGTTAATTATCATGTTTCGAAATTTGTTTCATGAGGTTATGAAAGCTGATATAATTCTGAGGGAAACACGTTCATTGCAATTGTTTCATAACAAAATAATCATAAACATGTTGCACCTAATGAGGTTGGAAGGAGCAGTTTAGGGAAGTTATACAAATAAATTATTTGCAGCATAGGCCTTGCAGACGTAAGGATAGTACAGATATAGCTCATCATTCTTAACCATGACGTTAGTTTGGAGGCGATTTGTCAGCTTCACGCCTCCGCTGCTTTACCCCTGAGGAAAGAGCCTTTCATATTGATTGATTTGGAGCTGGACAGGCCCTGGAGAAGGTGTGGACATTTTGGTAACAACGTCTTGCTTTCCTGGCAATGAAACCAAATCTTCTCAGCCCATGGCTTGGTCACTATACCGACTGTTCGGTACCTCATCTTGTATAGGACAGGTTCACGTGGCGAAATTTCGTCATGTATGTAGGTATACTGTCATCAGAGTGATGTAATCTATAACGTTAAGAGAATCTCGTTGGTTAGGAAGGCTGGCTGATACTAGTAATACATGCAAGATTTTGGTACACATATTTCTTGGAAAAGAATGACTTGAAGGCGGAGAAGGCAATGTTCAGATGGATGTGATTATGTAGTGTTTGATGATCGGGTGTTGATGAAATTAGTGAACCATTTGGAAGATGGATTTTTGTATTAGTGGTGGTGAACTTCCCAGGGCTGCTACACTGAGGTTCTTTCGATTGCATACTCAGGCGGAATAGACGGACGCTTTTGCCATCAAATCTGGTCGATACAAGACAGATAATTCCGTTTCATGACTGCTCTGGGACAGCTTATCACAGCTGTATCGCAGTGTTATTTGTCCGATTGTGTCGGCGCAGTTCAGGTACCAGACGGTTTAAATAGCGGATCCCATTGACCGCGCGGTCTGAGAGGTGGGTCTGTGACCGCTCGCTTGCTGGGGTCGCAGGTTCGAATCCCACGGGGGCATGAATGTGTATATCTTCTGCTTATTGTGTGTTGTCAAGTGGAGGTCTCTTCTACGGGACAATTCCTCGTCCACGGGAGTCCTTCCGAGTGTGTCTTCATTGAGTGTGACTTGGCGCAACAATAACCTTTTACATATACAATGAGTAGGTAAAAGTGCTCAGACAAAGGAAGAAAAATGTTATAAATATTCATGTAGTCTGCTTATACTTATTAATTGCAGTAATTAAGTTCTGTACTTTTGTTGTAATTACAAGGCTGCTTTAAGGAAAGTGCATCTATAATATATTGCTATCTCTCTCTGTCAGCTGTCAGCTGTCTGGTCGTAAGATATCGTAGCTGTCTACATGTCGGAATCTCGCCAAGGGCATGATATGCTCCTGTTCTGTTTTGTTTATTGACTGTTAATTTTACGACGCTATCAATGAGTCAGACTTATGTTGTAATGTGATAGGAAGACTAACGAAAAATAAACTGGAAAGTGTGTGACAGAAGCAGCCGTGTCTCACTTTAAGGTATTACCCCATTTTCTTCCAGCAGCGACGAAACATGGCGGCACTTCTAACTTTTCAATGAAGCCCGCAACCTAATTGCAGAAATACGAACAAAAATATGTTAATTTGGAAGGCTAGTTATTTATCGACAATACATTCACAGACAGTATTCAGTTATGCTTTGTATTATTGACAGTGTAACATAATTTTCACATCAAAATAAGAATATAATTTTCATGACACATAAATGTAACTACAGTCTAACTCGTTTGTAACGTCATGAAAAGGACTGAATATTTTGCGTCGTTATAAACGTGTACCAGGAGCATTTCCTGGGGGAAAAGGCGGCCGGTGCGTAAGGCTGACCACCTTATCACCATCCTGTGCCGTTGTCATGAAATCTGGGAACCTTAACTTCCTGGAACCCTCTGGGTCACTCCAGGCCTGTAACGGGACTGATTTACCTTTTTCTTTTTATAAACGAATGTTTTTATAACCGATGAGTATAATGTTGTGGTTAGCAGTGAGGAATTAGTTGGTACCACAGAATATCTGACGTTATAGGCGAGGTTTCGCATAAACCGATGTCGTTGTAACCGGGCTCGACTGTATTTCGCTACTTGTCTTTGTTGCTTAAACGTTTAAGAAACGGACTGCAAAGTTATGACTACATAAAAGCACTTGGCAACACAGATTTTGTCTCGAAGTGCTGAAGTCTTAGAGCCCGCGCTTCCTCCATTCCTGTTGTTTCCTCGATCACAGTCAGCAACTCTCAAATTTTATGACAGATTAATTTCAAACAAGTTTTACCCTCCCAACTACAGACACTGTTGCTGATAGCGCATTATCGCTAATGAGGCATAAGTGAAAATATAGATATTATTTGCAACGTGGTCTGCATTTTTTTAAATTTGACCCTCTTGTTCAAAATATTATTCCCTACTGGCCTAGAGGAACTGAAGAAAGGCACGAAGAATCAAATGTAGGATATCCGGCTTTCGGACCGAGATTTAAACCCCCGAACTTTCAAAATTTGAAGCAGAATTATTAAACACTTAACCTTAATGATTGTTGCTAGATCAAAGTAGTCGTTGTTGCTTAATAAGTTTTGTTTTGAATTGTGAAGTGAGGTAACTGGCAGGCGAAATATGAAGGTTGCCAGTCGCTGTCCCAGCTTCTTCAACTTTCGTAGTCTGTTGTGATATATAAGTACTCCAGCTGGCGTTTTTTTTGCCGGTAATCTTCTCAGCTTTGCTCTAGTGAACTCACTCTGTAGGTGAGAATTCCCCTTCTCAACAGCGCTTGCGTTGATCGAAGGGTGTTCTCTGTTATAGTTGTAAAGGACTGATTACACAGACTGTTTGAAACATCTGTTGTATTTGTTCAGTCTCACTTTACTCACTTTACTATTAATAATTCTTCGAATTGTGTTAAATAATGCACTTCAGAATAAATCGCCACTTTTTATCTACACAAAGTGCCTTCCAAATTGTTAGCTGATCCTTTATGTAATCTCGTTGAATGCGTTTGCGAATAAGTTGCAACATGCAATAAATCTTGGTCGTTATAACTGCCGATTCACGCCGACTCTTCGTAGGTGTTCCGCACTTACAGGGCTTTCGTAAGTACAACAATAATGTTTGCCATATCACGAAATATCTGCTAGTACGTGACGTATCCTCCGATGAATTACTGACGTGTTTTTGCAAGACTCTGTGAGACTGTCATACCGTAAGGGACAGGCTCACGGGTCTAATTCTTCGTGGCTGCTTTCTAAAATCGGAAGCAATCCAGTTTCTCTGAATTCTTGATAGGATGTGCAAGTCTGAGCCGTCTTTGACCTGGCGGCCCAGACACTTCGGATGTTGTGGATGTAGGCTGCTTTAGCGACAAGATAAACTTTGAAGACAAAGAAGTTTAAAGTGTGTGTCCCCTAGTGATGGCTACGGGCGGTCCGGGGAACGAATCCTAGCGGAGGCGAGATTTTCCGCACCCGTCCAGACCGGCCCTGGGGCCCGCACAGCCTCCCATTCCATGAGCAGCGGTTCATTCCCGGGATTAAAGCTGCCGGGCGTGGCGTTGACCACCCACCCCTATCTAACGCCGAGGTTAAAGATAGAGTAGAACTATACCTCTACCCCCCTCTAGACCTTCGTGATCTGTTCTACGTTAAACTTTTTTCCTTTACTTTACCTATGCCCCCAGTGATATAAGTGTGATTACAGATATCAAGCCGATTTTGGTATGATTGACTTGACATGTCCTTTTTTAAGTTTTGCGGTTCAGCAGTGTCGAATGTCGAGAATGGGAGACTTGACCTTTTGAAATTTCTCCTGGTGGCGCTTTTCGCTTCCTTTTGAGATATGATCTCTTGTATGGAGATTAGAAGCCACGCCCACTATACCAGCTACAAGAAGGACTGAACCTGATTGGCCGCACAAACACACACTGTTTGCAGTTTTCCCTTTACCGGCAATTAAAAAACCTGGAACCGAACTATGCCTTGTATTGAACGTTCGCTCACACGATGCATCTGGAGGAACATCTGGCATTGCTAAGTCGGTAACTGGCCAGTTCCGGTGGCCGCGCGGTCTAAGGAGTAGATCTGCGGCCGCTCGCTTGTTGGGATTGCGGGTTCGAATCCCACCGGTGGCATGTGTGTCTGTGTTTTGTGAGTGTTGTGTGTTGCCAGGCAGTGGTCTTTGCGATCACTCGTCCAGATGAGTCCTACCGAAGGCTACGTGTCTGATTGTGATCTAGACACCTCAACAAGAAGGAGACCTAGTTACACTGGGAAGCTGTCGAGCCATGAAAATGTCGATAATAAATTAATATAAATATCGCAGTTTCGTCACTGATGAGCAGTTGATTAAAGTGCAACAACTCTCCGGATGTCTGAATTGAAAATTAATGTAATATTTAAATTCTTTCTAATTAACTGGATAAGTTGGTAAACAGTGCTTAACTGTTGGATTTTTCTGAAAATTAGATTTGCTTTTAACTGGTTTAAACATTTCCCGCTAAACGAAAATCTACCGTTCCTTAAAAGCTTTCAAGCCAGCTAATTTAAATAACTCTTGGATACTTCGTTTTAGCAGTCTTTAATTTCAGAAGTGACCAGTTGCTTCGACTACGTTGTTCTGCTTTACCAGTGCCAACTGACACATCACAGACTCCTGTTCTATGCCAGAAAGTTACAGCGCGTTATAACTGACATAAACCACATTTCAGATAAATTCCACTCTGATTCGAAGGAACCACATGTTATGTTATTGTGTTCATACGGGATGCTTTGTTTGATACCCTAAGTTTTTAGATCATTACTCTACACTGGGGAGTCGTAAAAGGCTCCTACGTAAAAGCTGAGAGCCTTCATCACATCAACCTCCCCCCCCCCACCCCACACACAGCCACAAATCACAGACAGGCGTTATTTGTGCGCGATTGTAAGCAGTACAAAGTTGTTTGCAGACACTGCATTATCCTGGGTGTTTGTCTGTCTTATGAAGAAAGGAATAATCTAAAGTATTATTTCTCGGGCGAAGAATCTCTGGTCACTTAACTACGCGCTGTATACAAGCTTTCATTTCCGTGGGCTATTAACGAAATTGTCAGTAATGAGACTGCATATAGCGTCAAATGATAGGGTGATCGATGAATGATAAATTGGGAATGGTTTGTAAGGAATCTGCCTTTCCCGCAAATTGTCTGGAGAGCCTGAGGAAAACACGGAAATCTCAGGATAGTCGGTATTCCGGACAAGATACCAGCTAGAGCTGTCCGCTGTTTGTTATGATCTACAGTGTTTGGAACAAGCTGAACATGGTTATCCTGTCAATCATTTGCTGTTTGCTGCTAGCTGCCGTGTTCGGAGCGGACTGAAACACTGCTATCCTGACAGTGCCATTTGCCTTTCCTATCATCTACCGTGTTTGGAGTGGACTGAATGCTGCTATCCTGACAGTGCAATTTGCCTTTTACTATGATCTACCTTGTCTGGAACTGGCTGTCTTGTGCAAATCAGCACTAAACAAGGTGAAACGTGTTCATAATTGATTGAAAACTTTATAAAGTAAGTGGAACAAGAATGTGTTCAAGTTCTATATCTATTAATTGCCAAAAGGAACTGAACTGAAGTCTGCTAACAATCGAGTCGAGTCCGAGTTGACAGACGTAAGTGTATGTCCGTCAGAATACAAAAGAGTGCATAGAATTTCAAGGTAAGACCAATTGTAACCTGAAGGCACAATTTAGATTAACAAAAACGGTAACATGAAACAATTAACACCTTCAACCGAGCGGTAGGAGGAGGCAAAGAACCGGTATTTTTAGTGAGGTCTAAAACTGTAAATGCTTTGTGTGTACTGTTTATGACGTAGCAACGAGTAGCCCAGGGCTGGACGATAGGATTTTTCCGCGGCAAGGGCAGAGAGTTTCTTTCCTACTGCCACAAAACGGGCACGGGGACGTATCCAGGCTTTTAACTAAGGGGTTACAGGAAATAAAGCCATAGGGGGGATGCATCTAACCAGTGACGTTTACCTGGTGTCAAGAATCTAAATCTGCCACACATCTGTGTTCCATACATTCTAATAACGCTGTTCTTGTTCAACACACTGAAAACTTCGAGGTACAAGACACTATATATCAGTTTTGTTTTGTAGGTTAATTTTACGACTTTATATCAATTGTCGAAGGTGTGTAAAGTGTACTATATTTGTTAATGTATGATGACTCAAGAATGATAAAGGAGGTGGATCTAGAGAGTAAAATGTAGAGGAAAGAAAGGACGTTAAACTGCTGGTAACTATCACTTTAATTATCACACCAACTAATGCACTTATATAAAATTTCACATTAAAACATTTAAAATCGCTCCAACATGTTTCGATCCTAAGATCATCCTCAGGGAGCCACGTTGTTCCTTGCTAAAGTCATTTTAAAAACACTCATTAATTAATTCCTTTATATTGATAGCCAGTCTCTCGCTACCTAACACACTACGCACACCTATAGTCAGGCGCATTCTCAACGATTTATCCTTACACAACATGACATGCTGCTACAGCACCCTATTAATATAAGGGAATTAATTAATCAGTGTTTTTAAAATGACTTTAGCAAGGAACAACGTAGCTCCCTGAGGATGATCTTAGGATCGAAACATGTTGGAGCGATTTTAAATGTTTTAATGTAAAATTTTGTATAAGTGCATTAGTTGGTGTGATAATTAAAATGATTCTACAAAATGCACGGTGTAACAATAATGCTGGTAACTATTTATACCACATGCTGTAACATTTAAGAAATCCACATTTTGTCCACAGAATCATATCTTTCGTTCGAATTTCCCAATTAATACCGATTATTTACCTAAACAAAATCTATCAATTGGTTTTTTTTTTTTGCAGATGAGGTGGATGGAATACATTGCCTGTGAAGTAGTAACTGTCTTCTTATATATCATGAATATGAATTTCATACTTCAAAGTTTTAACTGCAGTCACTTCTTGCGCGTTACGAAAGCCCTGAAATTAGGTGTAAGACCATCGGTGAGAGAAATTTGTAGACGGAGCTTCGTAATAACTACTTCGTTTATAATTTACGAATTTATTTATTGATATCATAATTTTTTTACTTTACGTGCACAAGACATAATGGATAATAAGACCAATATATAAGCGTTGAATTATTTCGGAATGCATCCAGCTCTTAACATGCCTTTTGGCAAATCTAACCTTTTAAAGCCTACTAGTTGCGTGATGCACCAACAGTTTAACATTCAACAACTGTACGTTCTGCCCACACTGTATTTATTTGTTTTGTATTCTTCTGAGAACAAACAGCGACTTGTGCAACTTACAGCATAAACTGATTGGTTTTTATAACCGAGATGAAAAGTGTTTACAACGCGGTACGGACTGGGGCTTTAAATAAAGCGGTCTGCGCTTCGTCTTTAAAGGGTTAAATTGACTTCTTCGATTCTACATTACAGTTTTCATTTAGTGCGTCTTTATTATTTTTTTCACAATACATAGATTATTTCGAAATCATTGATACAAATTTAAGTGGTAAATGAAAGTCGGTACTCTTATTTAGGGGTGCACAAATCCCGGGTCCACGTCATCCCCAGTCGACTGAGTTGTGTATGGTGGCGCCTAATATTGTGGACACTCATATGGAATTTGGGTTATGTCACCCTTCTGGAGCCTAGAACTTTTGAGTTTGCGACTAGATTTTTTGGAAAATCTGGGCACCCCTGCCTTTATCATGTAATTTACCAATCGTATTTCAGATATATTTGCCCCTACTTCTCATCGACTTTAATGAAAGACAGATTTAAAAATCTGTTTTTTTTTTGTATTTATACAATTAACGGCCACCCACCCTGCCACGCACGTGCTCTCCACATAAACAGAAACCTGAACCTTATTGAACAGGATAATAAAATCGGCATGGATTATATTACAAACACTACTGCCAAACCTGAACAAAATTTTACAGTTTATCACCAAGAATTCTTCTCTGCGTAATAACAGTGTCTTTGTTGTTTTGCGACGCGTTTGTTTGATAAACATTACTCTGGCAATTGGATAAGTCTTGTTGGTTCCATCTCATGACCACCATGTTCACCTGACTTAACCCCCTTGCCTTAATTCTGAATACGTCGTCATTTTTCTGTCTGCCACATTTTCCGGAATTTCATGGAATTTATTTGAAAGATTCTTATTAAAATGTGCAATTATAAGATATGTTATAGCCATGTATACGATTTTAATCGCACATGAAAACGAATATTTTTATAAAAATGTTGTTGCATTTCACATAGAGCATTTCTAGTGTCATAAATAGCAGAAATCTTAGCACAATATGCATTCGTGCAACCTACATATTTTTCGTAGAGGGAGACGTCTGAGATATCTACTAAAATTATATTTATGCATTTGTATTGTTGGTTGATTTTGCCGGAATACAATCTCAGTATGTAAGCTACCACCACATGTTAAAATGGAATGCTTAAATCGATTATCGATAAGAAACGTTAAGGAACAAAGACATCACATTTTGAAGTCCCAAAGTGAAAATTAAAATCCCTAATTTTTCCATAGAACTTTTCTAAACTGCACGAAACACTTAATTTAACGCGAGTAGGGAATATCGATTATTGCGTCGTTCTAGATTTCGTACGTGACCTCAGAGAGTGAAGCCCTCAGCACAATGCTCCACTCTGTTGTCAGGAGGTGGATACTTGCAGCAGCGTGATGATAGAACTCCGAAGGCTGCGAGGATAAGCGAGAGAACTGAAATCCCACATACAGCACCACCTGCTACATCTGCTAGTGGCTCTCCAGGCTTGGGTTGCAGTGTCAAAATTGCGATCAGACCAGCGCAGGTGAGCAAGCTGAACATGCAGAGTATGACGTACCCTGTAACAACCAAAGAAGACGTTATTACTGGCGTTGTAATTGCTACCACTGCTGCTGTTGCCGCGAAGAAAACGCGTTTTGAAAAGAAAAAAATAATTTGTGCAGTACCAGGTTTGTGAAGCAGGGCTCTTTCTGGGGAACATTTTAAGAGAATCACTTTCATTAAGCTCGAAAACTCTTTACCGTGTCCATTAGACCCCGCCATTTTTCCCTATACGCAGCCAGACTAAACCATTCCAATCCCCAAGGCGTATGGGACGGGATAGCTCAGTTGGTATAGCGACTCACTACGGGCTGGACTGTCTGTGAATCGAATCCCGATGGAGGCGAGATTTTCCGCACCTGTCCAGACCGGCTCTGAGGCCCACCCAGCCTCCCATACAATGTTTACCGGATCTTTCTCGGGGGTAAAGCGGCCGGGGCGTGGCGTTGACCACACACCCCATCTTAGCACCGAGGTTAAGGTTATAGTAGAGCTATACCCCTACTCTCTCTCTCTCTCTCTGTCTGTCTGTCTCTCTCTCTCTCTCTCTCTCTCTCTCTCTCTCTCTGGGCCCTCGTGGCCTGTTCTAGGGTGAACTTCATCTTTACTTCAAACTCCAAGGCCCACAGAGTGAGTGCATTAGTTGAAGATTTATTTTAATATTATCCTACCTTCTACACCTGCTTATCACAAGTAGCTGTTTCCCTTCAGTTTTCCCAACCAAAAAATTTGTACAAAATGCTTACTCCTTGCATGACCCACTCATCCTGCTCTCTTTAATTTGATCGTTCTACTCACATTTTTTGAGGACAACATTTTAACCTCCTCATTAGACAGTTTCTTCAGCCTTGTACTGTCTCTGTCCTTATACCTAATACTGTCTTTGTCATATTGTTACCGGCTATCGGCTAGTTGTGGTTTTGAGACAGTCTCAGGGATCACAGGGATACGTTCACCAAATCAAATTGTTGTTTAACAAAAATGTGTAATAAATAACATCACACTTCCACAAGTTTCAGTTTTGGGAGTTTGTTCTCGTCAGAGTCGCCCCTGTATAGGCGACGACACAGATCGTTTTCCGTACGTCCTCCTCTCCCACGGCCAGGCTTCAGCTCCCCCCCCCCCCCCCCCCCCCCCCCCCCCCCCCCTCTCCCCCCGCCATAACCCACTTTTCTTTTTTTTTATCAATA
>Ga0123357_10013609_pt1 | contig 10570 bp, 6 predicted proteins | sample TergutEmb28metaG_FD_89873 | JGI IMG/M metagenome (GOLD analysis project Ga0123357, IMG submission 89873) | Embiratermes neotenicus P4 segment gut microbial communities from Petit-Saut dam, French Guiana - Emb289 P4 | ecosystem: Host-associated > Arthropoda: Insects > Digestive system > Gut ...
ACCTCGCCCAAAAGTACCCATTGGAAGACTTCAAATATACTAGTCACTCGTCCAAAAGTACACAATAGTAGGCTAAAGGTTAACGAACTTGGAAAAAGCAGTAAGAACAAGAAGTCCACAGTCTTGTACAGTGTATCGGCGAATTGTAGAAATGTTGTCATCCTGGAACTAACGTAGTAAAAGATGAGAAAGACGATCTGCTTGCAATTTGCACAATAATTCAAATAGGTGGAAAAATCAGTTCTGCCAGTTTTTTTTTTTTGTAAACAAAAGGAGGTTAATGATGTCAGGAAGACAGAAAAACTTACAGCAGAACAATTAGTGCCTTTGTCGTGTGCATTTGAGGTTGAGGTGGCTTTTGAAAAGCTAAAAAGTACCAAATAACCAAGTTTGATCAAATTTCGGCACAACTGATTAAAGCAGGAGGTAGACGAGTTCATTCTGAGACCCAAAAACGTAGTTATTCTCTTTTGAATAAAAATGTATTGCCTCAGAATTTGAAGGAGTACCTTTATTCAGAAAGGTAATAAGGAAGGGTCTAACCACTATCGAGACTACTACTCTATTAACTACCTCCACTTTCTAGTGCAATATTTTTTGTGCCAAAAAATTACTCTGTGTGTGAAATAAATTATTTTGGTTCTTCGGTGCGGATTTTGGATCTTCAGTGTGGATTTTGAAATAACTAGTCATAACTAGTCATATATTCTGCTATGCAAAAATGTAAAGATTAAAATACACAGAAATATCATTTTGCCTATTGTTTTGTACGGGTGTGAAACTTGATCGCTCATATTGAGAAAGGAATGTAGGACGAGGGTGTCTAAGAATGGGGGTGTTGAGGAAGGTACGTTGGCTGAAGAAGACGGAAGAAAAGAGAAAACTGGAGAAAACTGCAACACGAAGAGCTTTATAACTGATACACCTCACCAAATGTGATTCCAATTACCAAATACAAGCGAATGAGAAGTGTGTGTGTTGATCAATTGGCAAATATGAGGGAGAACAAAAATGTATATAGCGTTATGCGGGGGAAACCGGAAGAAAAAAGGACCACTTGGTAGACATAAGCGTCGAGGGGAAGACAGTGTTAAAATCGACTTCAAATTGCTCGGCTGGGAAGGCAGATACTGGATTGATTTGGATCAGAAAGGGACAGGGGAAGGGCTGTTGTAGAGGTGGTAATGAACATTCGGATAACGTAATATGTGGACATCTTCTGGATTAACTGGGGAAAGTTCAGCTTTCAATTACGTGTTTGTTCTCACGTAATGATTCATGTAGGACGGAAGTTCAGTGAATAAGGTTCCGGAATTCATAAAATTTTGAATGAAAAGTCGTTGCGTCATCAAATGACGCCTATTTACTGCATGAGGTATAATTATTTGTTAACACAACTCATGTATATATTACTGCACTTTCCACAGGTTGGTGTAGGTTTAAAATCAACGTGATGGCATAAATCGGGCAATTGCTTTTGCAACTCTTCATTCAGAGATATTAAACTTCATTATTTAGGAATCTGCTAATTTGAATCGCTACAGGTTTGTCTTCCAAGGCCACGCCTTCTACGCGTGCTGCGAATCTAACTGGCCGGTACGATAATTGCCGTGGATATCCTTTGGGCAATTTTCAAACTCTGTGCGCCATGTTGTGACACACCGCTTGTCCCTTTCGCCGTCACCATGCGGCAGTGTCAACTGGCGGTCGATTTCCATAGGGATCTTTAGGAAGTGGGATGGGGGCAGGGGGGGCATGGACTGGATCGAGTTGGCTTAGGACAGGGACAGGTGGAGGGCACTTGTGAATGCGGTATTGAAACTTCGGGTTCCATACATTGCGGGAAATTTCTCGATTAGCTGCGAACCGGTTAGCTTCTCAAGAAGGACTCTGTTGCATGGAGTAATTAAATAAACTCTTTACGACCAGAAAACCCGAATTACCCTACGAACTATATCGCTGGTCGCTGGACCAATTTCCAAATGCCCTTACCATAGCATATCAACTTATCCCTTGAATCGCATCTGACAAAATGTCTTGCAGCACGTGATCCCTAGCACCAGTCCTACCGCCTTTCACTGCATCGCACATTCTGACTTATAACAGATCCACAGGTTCCTCTAAAGTGTGTGATTTATCGCTTCTCCTTTAATTTACAGTAATTTCTCGCTTCTTTCAGATCATCGAATAGCTGCTGACGTCTATTTCCTCGTATTCCCGTCATTTCTGTCTTACCTTCTCTCTCTTGGTCAGTATTTTTTAGAAAACATTAACTATACGATATGTGACCAATAGAATTAGCTTATCGAAAAATACGAGAAATGTTTGATAAACATATTAGTTCTATATACAGCATCCCGGTACTCTCCTACCAAGAGAGAATTATGCGTACTTTGTTTTGATGTGCTAAAACGTGTGGTATTTTTCCTACCGCATATCGCATGCTAGAGAATGAGGCATACTCTGAGTTCTTGATAGAATCATTAAAGAAACCATAAATAAATATTAAACGAGCTGGCACACGAGAGAACGCACAAGTTAGGGCGAATTCAACTGTATGCAGAAGTTGACAAGGTGGAAGATCCGAGATTAGAAAGAGCAATCCAGGGTAAGCCACGGGTGTACATAGCCTCACTCAGCATTCAGACAGGGAGAGATAAGGAGACTTGAGTGGAAAGGCGAACTTTAATTGAGATAATTAACGTGGTGTCTCCTGTAGGCTCAGAGAAGCAGCAACAATAGTGCCTGCGACAGCTCAGGGTAAGCTTTTGGTGTGGCCTGAAATATTTCATTTGTCTCCTACTTTGTCACTTGTTTCAATATATTCATTTGGCTTGTCTATTTTCATACTTTCTTTCCTTTCTTCCCCCATTCTTTACTTTCCGTTGTTTGTCCTTTATCTCTCCTCTTTCTTTCATTTTTCCCCATTCTTTACTTTCTTTCCATTTTTTGTCCTTTATCTCTCTCTTTTTTCTTTCTTTCTTTCCTTCACCATTCCGTAATTTCTTTCCATTTTTTGTTCTCTATCTCTCGTCTTCTTTCTTTCTTTCTTTCTTTCCTTCACCGTTCTTTAATTTCTTTCCATATTTTGTCCTTTATCTCTCTTTTTATTTCTTTCCTCCCCATTCTTTGCTTCTTTCCATTTTTTGTTCTTTGTGTCTCTTCTTCTTTCTTTATTTCCTCCCCTTTCTTTAATTTCTTTCAATTTTTAGTCCTTTATCTCTCTTCTTCTTTATTTCCTTTTCTGACTCGTTCTTTTTGTTTGTTTGTTTGTTTGTTAATCTTTTCTTTCCCTCTTTCTTCTCTGCTCCCTATTTCTTTTTTTTCCTGTCATTCTTCGTCTGTCTCCTTCTTAATTTTATCTTTCTTTAACTTTTACATTACGAAGACGCTAATTAGACACACCGGCTGCAGTTAAGCCACAACAAAAAATTTTTGAAAAGTAAGACATTTTTGAAAACATAATAAAATACACACGTTTTAGTCACACTTAAAGTCGGAGCTACACTGGATTTACGTGAACCAAAATTACACTCTCATAAAAATATTTTATTTCGTATCTAGACACATAATTTTGTCTAACTCGGCTCAGTAGCAGGGAGTTCTCAATTGTCCATTCTGTTTGAGGCAATAATTTTTTTAAAAGTCCATAAAAATTTAGATTTTGTTAAATTTACTCAAGGGAGGAACACTTGCATTTATGAATCATATTTTATCGTAACAGCCTATTTACTGCAAAGGAAGGCACTCTTACAAAACGAAATATATTTTGATGCTTCTCAAAATATTTATTAGCGGTGGGTTAGAATTATAGTTCTTTTTAAATTTTTGTAGACAACTTCCCGTTATGTTTTAATTCACAAGGTACCTATTAACAATCTGTTTACCCTCTAGAACCGTAGATCTAAGTCCTATTTAAATATGGTCGTTTAAAAACAGTCAGATGAAAACATTTGCGCAGGAACAGGTTTTCCTCAGACTATTTCGGTTCTCCTCTGCATGTGTCACTCCCAAATTGATCCACAACCACAGACACTGTGTAATATTAGCAACTGACAGCATAGTTAAATATGGCGCTTAAAATGGAAATCATGTTAGGTGATGATGTGTAGAAAGGGGCGAACAAAGGAGGAAATAAACAGAGGGAAAATTATGTACGGAAAGTACATGATGAAACCACAAAGAATCACATAATGGTGCAACGTGATGCTAACAAACACGATAATGAATTACGCCAATAAACAAGAAAAAGGAATGGGACCACCCTGATTGATTAATAAATTGGTTCAGTCTTTGTTCTCTTGTCTACTTAAGTTTAATTGACAGTGATGGATGTGGACCAGTCAATAATCTGATTTATGAATTCGGTACATGGACAATATAATATTTATAAATAGATCTGTTGTACCAATTGATCCGCATTCTCTTAACTGGGACACACAATGGACCAAGATACTTTTCTGTCTGAATCAACGTCTCTTACGTGTTTTAGACTACTTTATGAATTTTTACTTTCCACTGTTACTAACAATACTTATGGGACATATAAGCAAGCCATCTCTGCTGCTCTAAGTATATTTTCATGAAAGAATTTTAAAAAATTTGGTTTCGTTCAGGAGGTTTTATAAATAGAGAGATGTATCGAATATTCAATTAATCTTCATAGTTTATAGCAGTGTTTCTTAATCGCTGGGCCGCGGCCCGTTACCGGGCCCTGGCATCAATTATACCGGGCCGCGAGAAGTTCTCCTGGAATTTGTCATTTTATGCTTCTAAGAAATTTTCATGAATAAATATTTTGTAGCGGAAATATTCTGAGGAAAAACATACACGTATTCATGAATGTGTCGAAAAACTCAGACCCAGATGTTGGCCTGATGAAACTACAACATGCTACAAGATTTCATTATTCCAATGATTGATAACTAATTTAAATGTAATTTTATACTTATCAACATGCCACACCGTATACATAAGTTTACTAATAATCTTTATGATTATGCCATAATTAATTATTAATACTTATTTTAGTTTAATGTACGAACTTTAAAAAATGGAAAGGTATTTACGAGTAAATTTGTTGGGACCGGGCCCTCGTCTTATGAAAAAAGAATTTACTGGGCCACGGTCTTACAAAGGTTGAGAAACACTGGTTTATAGCTTGACCACACAGTGATTAAAGCCACATGTAAACCTTATTATCTAGTAAGGCTGGATAACGCCAATACAGATTCGTTCTGCGTTAGACCGTGATCAATGCTTACCTCGTATTTTACACCAGTATTAGATCTGTATTATTGCTCTCCAGTTTTTAAGGTGAAAGAAAAGACTCCCTTAGTCTTAATGTCTGTAACTACCGACCCTTTAAAGACTAATACACGTATCAACCTGTATTATACTTAAAGGGCCAGCTCGCACCGCGCAGTAAATACACTCCGCCTCGGCTATAAAAATAAACCAGTTGATGTTGTGTAGGGTAATAGCACTGTTTCTTCTGATATCCTAATAAGGCGCATTCGCAAAATTGCAAAAAGCGAATATTAACTTCGTTATGTATGTCCGTCCGTCCATACGCATGGAAGAACTTGGGGCTACCACTGGACGGATTTTTATGAAACTTGATTCAGTATTTTCGAAAATATGTTGAAGTAATTTAAGTTTAATTACCCCGACAAGAATAACCGGTATTTTACATGAAGACCAGTATACGTTTGTGATCGTATCTCGATTAGTACTTATAATGAGAAATGTTTCAAACAACATTTGTAGGGAAAATGAACTTATATAAATACATTTCATAAATTTTCCCCCCGAAAATCGTGCCGTTTATGAGATAATGTGGAAAAATATTGTAGATTCGGATAAGCCACAAATTACAATACTGCTCATGTGCATTTTATGCTGGATACCTAAGGCTACAGACACACAATCAGAATATGTAATACTTATTGCTTTTCAACTACAACAATGGTTACACGAAAGCCCCTCAATGTTACGTTATACGTGCATTGGTTGTCTTGTTTTTATTGAAAATCTTGTACCGTACAAAACAGAAATTTACTCTGTGGACAGAATGTATAACTTTGAATATTATACTTTGTGGGGTACAAAGTAATCACTGGGATTTTAAGCAGTAAACAGATAATATTTGTATTGTGACTTCACAAACCGTTTCAGCTATGTTGCCTGCCGCACAGGAAGCTCAGTAACTTACAATATTCAAGTAACCCAATACCTACTTCACTTTCGGGTAAAAGTTGCTGAAGCCAATAGTGTTGTTATTTGATGTATATTCAAAGGTGACACTCTGGAGCTGCTGCATTTAAAACTTAATTTCGCGTGATAATAATGAGGTTAGGTTAGTTTAGGTTAGGTTAGGTTAGGTTAATAAGAAGCTGGCAGTTTTTTTTCGAAACTTATTAGCAGGGACAGATATGATGGCAAAATTAGGCTATATTTTATTACAAAAATTCCTGAACGACTTCTCAGGAAAGACGAGGAAAATAGTGTCTTTTATTCCTTATTTTTAATCTCTTCTCTCCTTCTACCTTTTTTCCTTCCACCGGTTTTCTTCCTACAATAATTCCTACCCTCTTCCTTCCTACAGTTCTTTTATATTCTAAAAATTGCTTTGTCCCTTTCTCCTTACCTTCATCTCTTGCTACTTAATTCCTCCCTCCTTTTTCTTACGACTAATGATTTGTCCGTTGTCATAAGTTTCCTTTTATTCCAGCAACGACAGAAAATATTTAAGTATATTTCCCATAGCCTAGAAATGGCGCTTTGAGTTTTCGTGGCTTCCTGTAGCGTCGGGAATCCCACGTTAAGTTAGGCATGGTGGGCCATGCGTGAAGCCTTTAATGATGTATAAATGTTGTGGAACGATTCGATCCTTCAATTTCACACCTACAGTACCTGTGCAATCATAAAAAAGGTATCAGCTGTCGATAACAGTTGCACGCAGCAAGCTGTGGTGTTCTCACTCGTAAATAAAGGTCTGGCGTGTTGATAATTACAAAGAAAAAACTATCCCTGAAATTCTTGAAAGCAGGAGAGTTGCTGGACACGTAACAAATGCCAAACGCCTTTTCAGATAAATTATTTGGCATCTTTGCTGTAAGGAGAGGGCGCCCTGTAGTTTAAAGAGCTGATTATGGACGGTGCGTGCCCCATGTCCGGTACCAAAATTGACTTGCTGCTGTAGGCCGAACCTGTTTTCAACGATCCAAAGATAATCCGATAAACATTTCACCGATAAAATACAACGACAAGACCACACAAAGACAGCTTTCATTGCTGCTTCTATAGACGTTGGTAAATACGTAAAAAGGCTAGCACAACGAATCGCGAGTAACACACTGCTGCGTATAAAATAGTTTAGAAATATTACAATTTTATGGTCTCAAAACTAACTGACCCTTTTATCCTCACATTATATAGAATTTAGATTATTATAATTACGATGATGATTATTATGACAATAATAGCAATACTAATAATAATAGTTATTATTATTATTATTATTATTATTATATGTAAATTAGACGCATTGCCTCATCAATAATTTGCCCATATACGTGCCTGAAGATGCAGCGTGGTGTCGTAGAGCTTATCGTGGATGTGATGTAATTTTTCGCTTACTAAAACAATATCCACGCAGTGAAACACACCGTCCTAATTTTACTGGTTGTTTAAAACCGCTTTACCAAAAATCAGATCTTCGCAGGAAAGGCAAAATTACGCACTATTTTCATCAACTACAATTCCATGAATACATGTAGTGGGGGGAATGTGTGGGGGGTTCATTCCACGTATTCTTATCTTCGGTATTAGATGCAGGTGTGCGGTCTGCTTCACGTACCGACCGCTTTGCTCTGTACTTGCTCCATAGCAGACAGCTCCAGACCCATAATCAGACTTAACATACCTTTCTGTTCCAAGAACCGAATTTATGTCGCTCTAGCCGCAGGCAGTCACTGAAGTGACTGACCTACTACATATTGCTATTTGGATCTCTCAGTTTACGTATGTAGCCTACTTCGACTGAAATTGAAGGTGAAACATCTGGCTCATTCACTGATCCTACTGAGGAGGGAAACCATTACTAAAAATTCTACGGTTTTTACAGCTTCTTTGTGCATTATTAATGATTATGCATAATATAACTTTAGTACATGATTTAATGTCGTTAACCTCCGCAAGAACCGTATCACTTATAAATAAACTATTTTTTTTATTTGCACCCTGCATCAGTAACATATTAATATTTTATTGTCCAACTTACGCACAATTGTATAATACGTAGATACAATTAAAATTATAAAATATCTAAAAGTACTCCAAAATGTTTCGGATCACAGAGGCTCCATCATCAGGGAACCTTGTACAGCACTTGACTAAAATTACGAAAATGGTTCTATCATGTCCGTTGATACGGACGTAGTCGGTGTTATAACAGCATATGCTGTTATAACACCGACCACGTCCATATCAACGGATCCTCTTTGATCCGAAACATTTGTAGTGCTTTTAGATATTTTATAATTTTAATTGTATCTATGTATTACATAATTGTGCACAAGTTGGACAATAAAATATTTATAAACTATTGTTTTGTTGTTAAAGTCATTTAGCTCTCCGTCGGTATTACGAACGCAGTCGGTCGCATTTAGCTGTGAGATACACTTTAGGTTTCTGTTGAAAAATGGTAAAGAATTTTATGTATATTTCTCCATTTTGTTCAAGAATTATCTCATTAGTGACTTGAAGATTCTGTGATTCATCACTCAGAGGAATTTTTCGACGCCACAATTCTTGCAGACTCTGCTTGGTACCGCGAAGCGCCCCAGCTAGGCACAGAAGGCCGATGAAAGCTTTATCTCAATTTTGTCTGTGAGTTTGGCATCAATGTCGTGGCTGAAGGTAGGTTGGACAATAAGAATATACAGATTTGTGTGTTGAACAATTTTATCTGAAATTTTATCTGTAATGAGAGAGTTTAATGCATCGAAAGGCGTAATAGCTTCCTTGCTCGGCCCATAACCCCGGGTAATTTTGTCAGAATATTTTACATCTGCGTCGAATGTGTTTAGAACTTTTTACCTTATCCCTCTTCAGTCTTGCCCTCTCCAATGGAAACAAGCGTCAGTAGCGTCCATTTCAATGCATCAATAAACATCCGCCGTCGCGTCTTCTGCACACTGCGAGTCACCGTCTCTCTTTCCCACATAATTATCACCGTCTGTCCCACATAATTGTCATCGCATTCCGTCCTGTCATCACTTACATCACCAAACAATATCGCTACACCAGTACTCTCGACACGCCCTGCAAGTGATTCATAACGGCCGCCAGACAGCAGCACCGCTGCAGTAACACGGAAGGTCTTCCTGTACCTCTCAGATAACAATCTTTAGATGCGTCACCGCCGTTGTGGTTAGTAATACAATAAGGAGAGGGTTTTAAATGAGTCAAAAAAAAAACTAAGTTTTTCAGACGTTATTTTAAACTGACGACATGTTTCGGCCCCTGCTCTGGGCCATCTTAAGTTCACAAAATATTTATTCGAGGAAACTATACAGTATACGAGATCTCCTTGAGTTTTAGATTGATATATTTTATGACTTTTACTGTATAGTTTCCTCGAATAAATACTTTTGTGACTTGAAGATGGCCCAGAGCAGGGGCCGAAATATGTAGTCAGTTTAAAATAACATCTAAAAATCTTAGCCGTGTTTTGACTCATTTAAAACCCTCTCCTTATTGTCTCAGATTACAAACTGCCCAATACAGATAAACGAATGTGATCAACACCAAACCCAACGTCAAGACGTAGGCAGCTACTCGGCAGTACATATGCGCACTTACTTCATAAGCAAAGAAACAAACCAACAAAAGTCACATATATCTGAGAAATACAGCGGTCGACAAAGGGATACACGAAAAGGGTATAGGAAATCTTGAAGTTAGGTAAAAAACTTTGATAAATGGTAGGATAATATTAAAGTTGGTGTTACGGAAATATTTTGTGAGGACATAAATTTAATGGAAGCGCCTCGGTTTAGTGAACAAAGGCAGACGGGATTGTAATGAAAAATGTGCAGTATTTGTGCAAGTATTCCTGCAGAAAATATACGTTGAGATCCACTGAAATTAATTGAGTGCTTCAGAAGTCGGGGTCTGTCATGGATCAGGCGGTCTGGTGTCCGCTTTTCAACGCTGAGGCATGCTGGCCCAAGAGAATTGGGGACCTCGGGGAGGGTAATGATTTGACTCCCCTTCAAACCGAGGCTTACTGCAGGGCTGGTAAACCACCTTAAAAAAGACGCGTGTCCAACTTGACGACAATTTTCGAAGAAATTCTTTTGTGTGCCAAAAAAGGATACCGTGCAGCAAATAAGTTTCATGAATCAGCCATTGCCTTCCTTCGTATACTTATTACTCCATGGTGCAGAGTCCTTCTTGAGAAGCTAGTCAAGAAATTCCTCGCATTTCACGGAACCCGAAGGTTCATTACCGCACTCACAAGCGTCCGCCAACTGTCTCTATCCTGGGCCAGCCCAATCCAGTC
>Ga0123357_10013610_pt1 | contig 10570 bp, 5 predicted proteins | sample TergutEmb28metaG_FD_89873 | JGI IMG/M metagenome (GOLD analysis project Ga0123357, IMG submission 89873) | Embiratermes neotenicus P4 segment gut microbial communities from Petit-Saut dam, French Guiana - Emb289 P4 | ecosystem: Host-associated > Arthropoda: Insects > Digestive system > Gut ...
AAATATTTCAGAAACAAATTTAAAGGCAGGTGACTACTGTAATTTGTATATAGCGGTGTTGACCACAAAAAAAACACCCCCCCCCCCCACTTCTCCTTTTTTAGTGATCAGTATTATAAATGAAAATAAAGTACTCCAATTTATCTTCATTACGAAACACATATTTGGGGATTATAGTCACTTAAATATAATAATGATACTCTAACTTGAATGTACTCTATTTTATTTGGTTTTGTTTCTTAATAAATGTAATGTGCTTATAAGATCAATATTTTGTTTTAACAAAAGCTCAGAAGGTAATATATTTGGAGATGGTGTATTCAAATATTTCATTACAGGTTATGATACCACGTACACAACCAACGGAATAGAAAGGAGGATAGATATTCACTTCACCCATGGTTGTCCAAACACTGAATGAAATTCAAAACTGAGCAGCAATTGTAAATAAGTAACAAATTCTAAAGTGAACAACTCATAAGCTGTCTTGATTTGTGAAAACGGAGTATCTTCCTGGGTTCGTTTCGTTGCCAGCGGCATTGTGTGACCCAGCGTAACTTAACACACATTTGTGTCAAGGTTTCTTAGCTGCGTAATGGACTGTGTTTCAAGGTCGGTCCCACACAGTTTCTATAAAAGTTTGGAATATGTCAGCATAATTTAACACAATACGGTAAAGAGTGTTCGTGGTTACTCTCCTTCTACTTAAAATTGCAGTTTCTAAGGAAGAATTTTAGGAACAACATAAATTTACAGTGTAAACGTAACTAGCATTTAATTTATCTTCATTCGAGTCACTATTACGTGTTATGAAATTTATTCAAAACCTTACAATTTCGCTTTCAAAATTTCACAATAATTTCAATGCATTTCTAAAGCCTTCTAACAATTGTTTAATAAATTTACTGCTTCCTGGCTCCTACATTCTGTCCGTCGCCTTGTATTAAAAAAAAAAGAAGAAAAGACGTTTCAGTAACTGAATCTGTTTCCTCCCTCAGGTGAAAGCGGGGAGGCAGCTGCAGAGTAAGTTCCTACAGGAAGAGCTGTTCGTAGTCATGGTCCAGAGATTCAGATTAGCTCTTTCTGTGAAGCGCAACTCTGTGTGTGTTTCTCCATACTTTTACCCCAAGACGGGAAGAGAATCCGAATACTGAAATTCTGTGTTACTTTTGGAATATGAGACGAAATATAGTAATTAAAAATATATTTTTGTATTTAATATGAGGGCAACAGATTTCGAGATGGACGGGATATGCGGCACTGATGTGGGGGAAAAAAATAGATACATTATTTCAGTGGGGGGAGAACTGAAGGCAAGCGAAATCTTGGAAGTTTTAGGTTTAGATGACAGAGTAATATTAGAATGGATAAAGAGGGGAGGGCGTGGACTGTAAATGTGGTTAGGTATATCGAGAAATGAGGATTTTTGTGCACAGTAATGAAAATAATGAATATAAGTTTCTTCAATAGGCGAGGGGACGTTACCTTTTTCAAAGTAGTCTACTCCACATACAGAACACGCGCCTGAGCCATTACAGAGACCAAACATTCATTTCTGTTTCAGGAAATCGGCAGTGTTTATTGTCAGAAATAAATAAACGTAAAAAATACAACCTTTAATTAAATGCAGGGGTTTTAATTTTACAGCTACTTGTGTGTACATTCATCACTATAATTTAAAGAATTGAATTTTATTGCTTATTGTGTTTAATATTCTGATAATGCACTCGTATCTGCAAGAAATGAACCTCAAGATTAATTAGAAAATTATATACATTCGCCAAAACCCATGTAGTGCACATTGGGGTACATTCTGAGTATTTAACTAGTGCTGACAAAGACAGATGGTCTTGGTATTCGTGCGACAACTAATTACCCCTTCTCCTCTAAAACATCTTTTTACCCCTTCCTACAAACACGGACATGATGTGGGTATTAAAAGTAGGAATTATTCCGGTATAAGTCTGTCTTTATCTGCCTAGTATTTACAGTAAACAATACTTGGGCGCTGAATTATGATTTTACCTATCGAAAGAGAGAGAGAGGGAGAGAGAGAGATTGTCAAGCTAATTCACGTGGGTAACCGACCTCGAACAATTGAGCCTGCTGCAAGTGGTTCAGACAACAAACGCAGTGAAATCCTTTGTACTCGGCACCTCATTCATGAACGAACAACTACCAGCCATTATTTAGTCAGAATCCGATGCTAAAGACTCCAAAACAAAACATGAAAAGATCAAGTCAATCTGTTTTCATTACATCCTACACACAAGTAAACTACTTGAATTTCAGAAAATAAACTTTATAAAAAGGCAGTGCTTGTTTTATTTTAAAAGAGAATATATTGATTAGTCTACTGGCTGGACAAACTACGAAACTCTGTTTCACGACAGGGTCAGCCCGGTTATGGGGGCTCAGCAAACATATTTTAAGGTTAAAAGGGACTCTTTCCCGTGGGGTAAATTGGCCGTGGCGTGAAGCTGATCACTCAACGTCCATCCATTGCCAAGTTTAAGGGCGGGTGGAGCTATAACTCCCTTCCGCTATGTCTTCATTGCGTGCGTAGGGACAACTTTACCTTTACATTGTGGGGTTTTGTATTTTAATGGCGAACCCTTCTTATGGACGACGACAGTTATATAATGAAACGTTGAATGTGTACCGAATAATTTAAGTAAAACAGTGAAAAATCTTAAAGATTATTTAAATGTAAAGTGTTTTATTTATGTATTTCTTGAAGTATCATTTACGAAGTAAGTATTGTACATACAGATCCTGCGAAGAACCCTCTGTTTTCTTTCTTTATTTCTTTCTTAACCATTTTTCTTTACGCGGTTTAAATTGTTTTATTGGAAAATTTTGTATCAGTGTTATTCCCTTTATAAATTGCTGTAGGTTTAATCTTACTCCTCATTCCTCATTAGTAGACTTATTGTCTCATACTTAATAACTTCTTGTTTAATTTTCTTCTATTTGTAAAATGATTAGATTTAGTTCACTGACAACGCGAATGTCTGGCTATACCAGTAGTACTGTTTACTGCTTCATCTTTTGTACCAGTGGGTCCAGCAACTACTTGGTGCAATTTGGTATTGTAATGAATGAATAAAGTGCACATAGAATTTGAGTTTGAATTTGGAAATTAATCGTACTTAGATACGGCAAGGTTACTGCACTCCAACTATAAGTAAGCTTAATCATCATTTCCAAGACTCTGCAATCTTAAAGTGGAATAAAATCAATATGGCTTAATCGTACATATTTTCTAGTGCACTGAACTAATGATTAAGCTTAGTCATAGTTAGCGTGCAGTAACCTTGTTGGATTTAAGTACTATTAATTTTCAAATTCAAGCTCACATTCTATGTGCACTTCATTCATTACAGTATTATAATTGTTGGCTTTGACTTGCTCTGTCTACAGCTGATGCTTTTCCTTTTAACACTATGTGTTCCAAACGCCGCAATATAGGTTTATGAAAACTTGAATTCAATCTATTCTAAATGTCAAGATTATTTTCTTCAGTCTTCTCGAATTCTGTATTGCGTCTGTATGCGTCATAGTAACACTCATTTCTCCATTTTGCTGGAATGTCGTTTATCATTTTTATTATGATTACCCTTTTTTACTTACGCTGTCGAAATTGGCTGTTATATTGAGTACGCGCGTTACTGAATAAATACTTGAGTTCAAGAATCTTATTATTTGCTTCCTAACAGCCACAGTACCTTAGAATATGTAGCGTCAGATGGAAGGATGACTGGTAAAGTACATAACGAACCGTAAAGGATGCAGAAGAAATTGGTCCTGATCTATTTAAAGTACATCCTGTTTATTTCTGGAGCTCTAGACAAAAACTACAAAAAGGCGTAGGACAGCCGGTGTCTAAGCCAAGAATGGAACCCGGCACCTTCTGAATGTAGGTGATAAGCGAAGACGGCGCTATAACTTGAGTTAAGCTGCTAGGATGTTCTGGTCATAATTCTTACCGCTGATGACAGGTTCTTTGTGAGACACTACTGATTCCTTCTGCAGGCAGCATTTTTGCCCTAAAATCCAACTAAATGCTCCTTTTCTGTACACGTATTGTTTTGCACACTTTCCGTTACTAGTAAACTGAATGACTTAGTATCAAGTAAAGTTACCTTTTTATCTGAGCTTATTTTTACCAGCAGCCTGCTTGTCATCATGGTCGGCTTTTCTTCGCGGGAGTTACAACACGCACACTACAACAAAGGTGTCCTTATGGTTTTATCACAGCCGAAATTCAAAGACAGCTTCTTTATCATGCTCAATGGATTCTTAAGATTTTTTTGTTGAAATGAGTCGGCCTTTTTCTTTTATGTGGGACACTTTCGAGAATGAGTTGCCACTTTACTTCCCCCCATGTCACTGTGTAAGGAGCACGTTTGTTGTGTGGGTGAGTGTAAGAATCTACAGTATTTCGTGACAGAATTCTAAACATTATATTTAAAAGAGATATCCATTAAGATTATCGCATCTTGGGGGATACATTTAAATGTCTTGTTCGTACAGCATGATGTTTTTCGACGTCATCAAACTGCATTGTAACTTGGGTAATCTCACAATCACACTCCGCGCACAGCAGACACTACGGGGCTCCATTTAAGTACTTTGCTGTTGTCTGTGTTTATGTATGTTGGTTACTGAAATTAACTTCTTTTATCAGACGTGAAATTGTATTAACATTACATCACTTATAAGCCTTATCTTAATTTTCTTTCCATGTCTTGCTGAAATAAAATAAAATTTAAAATAGGGCCCGCTTTATAATGGAGACCTTCAGCATTCAGTTTACACACTGTCTAATATACATAAAGTCACATGGTCGTAGCCACCTTGCACTCAACACCTGGTTAAATATATAAAATGTCGTTCCTTCCCCTTCCCCACTCTTTCTCCGCAAAAATGGAAATTGTAAAAATGAATGAAGATTAGATTCGTCCCAGTCGAGTTTTTATGACGCAACAAACACCACAGGGCACTCTTACGGTAGCTTGTTGTACAAAAGAAGGCGGAGAGAGTTAAGGATTTTTCATTTCTGTACAAACGTCTCCAAATAAATTATTCGACTGGACCTCATAATGACGGTCTTACGGAATGTGACGTCGATTAAATTGATAGCTAGTAGAAATGTTGCCAGGGGCCATAGTGCCTCCAACTTTAGAGTCTAAGAGAGGCGGCTAGTCGTCTGCACTTAATATGAGAACATTAGACTCCACCGAGAGCTGGATATTTATCTACCAAGTTAAAATAAAACCTCACTGTATTCAAGACCTAAACTTGTCACTCAGCGCCATGAGAACCACAAGTATTCCTGTGTCTGTCTGTCTGTTTCTTCACAGAAAATAAGCTTAGGTGAGGTAAAAGCCTAGGGCCAGACACACTAAATTTCATACAGCTTGCACAAAAAAAAGGGAGATATTTTGTGGCTCCACATAAAATTTCAATCATCTGTATCATATTCTAGCAAGTGGCAGTCCTACTGGCTGCTCGTTAATTTAAATCAGTTTATTTTCCCCTCATTTCTTAGACCTTTAATCTCGCGTAGTTCCGTATCTCTTCAAGTCCACAGACAACCGACTTTGCGTACAGACTGCCTTCTGGTCAGATGTATAGCTCGGTCACTGGAGGCCCATTAATAGGCTGCAGGCTGGAGTACCGGTGACCAATTTCCTCTTCGCTCAAACGTCCAGACCAATCTCGAAACTTACCTAACTTCCGAGGTTTTGCTCCCGAAGTTAAGCAACCGGAGCTCGAACCTAACCACTCGCCTACGGAATTTAAGGAGACGTGACAGTCTACATGTATTTGTCTGTTATGTGTGAGTGCAACGACGCTCATCTTTCATTTTACCGCTATCTATATTCTTGGCTTTATTTGCGGCTCCTACACCCTTCAACAATCCCGTGAAAGGTTCCACAGCCGAATGTGCTTTTATGTCGTCTGTCAATGTTTTTCATTTGCGACGACTTCAAAGTGGATACCCAAATAAACATTTAATATTTTTGCCAGTTTAAAAAGTTTGCCTATAATTTCTACAATAATGTATACTTACAGTAAGCTTTTGATCATTTAGACAGATATACGTTAATATAATAATGATTATTTCAATCCAAATTTGTCACTAAATTGAGCAATAGGTATTAGTGGCGTTTACCTGTGTTTCTGTGTCTATGATTCTAGCTGTTATTGGGAATTGTGAGTAGAGTCACGCATAGGGCAACCCTTTCCTTTGTGGCGTAAACAGAATAACGTTTGTATTTCCGGCTGACGTTAAAAATTAATGGCTTCCGTGTAATGCAACCTGATTTGTTACAATTAAATATAGCTCAAGTTAATCCGCTTTTAAACATTAGCATGGCTAGGAACTATTTGGGAAAACTAGGAGTAGGTTAGGGGTTGATATTAAACTACGTAACTAAGTCCACGGAGCAGAGCTCTAATTCAGTAGTTGATATTTCAGCACCTATTTCAGCACCTATTTCGACACCTATTTCAGCACTTATTCACGAACGTCCCCGCATTTTACGTTCCCACGATCTCGCCACTTGTCCCTTCCCCGAGCCAGATCACCCCAATCCACATGCTCGCATCCCATTTTTCGAAGATTGAGGGTAATATTAAATTGATAAACGGCTGGCTGCTTTTGAAAGAAATTCTTAAGGAGAATGTGTGGGGGAATTAAAGTAAATTAAATTTGTAGAAAGCGATATATTAAGGAATTGATACTGTTGTTTGGATAGTTAGATACACTTCCATTTATCAGAATAAGCCGGTTAAATTGGATTGGTTATATTAATAACATGGATATTAGAAGAAAGTAAGTTAAGCATTTAACAATAATCTTCAGGGAAGTCGAATAAGAGGACGACCAAAAAACGGATGGTGGAACTGTGTACAAACAATGTTACAAAAATGCAAAATTACAAATTAAAAAGAGAGGTCAAGAAACAGAGCTGACGAAGAATTCCATTCAGGAGGCGAAGGTCCCCATTGGACTGTAGTGCAATCTAAGAATAAGAATAGAAAAAAAGAAAAAAAGAAAAAGAAGAAGAGGGTGATAATTAAATGAGCCTAATAAATTAATCTGTCCGTGATATCGTCCAGTGCTAGGGTCTTCTGAAGCATGTGTTGAACATCGGTGTTAACTAATGTGGGTGGTGAAAAACAAGTATTAATGAAGAATGTGAAAATGTTCGTGTTGAAATTATCTTTACCTAAATCCGTAGACTATACATCATAGTCTTTTAAGGGGAGAGTGAACAGGAGATTTTGGATGAAATATTGAAACTGGAGGTTTTGTGATCGCGTAATATGGAGAAAATGCTCTCACCAACAAGAAATACGTTTTAAATGCCACCCATTTCCCTTTAAAGGTAATGGCTCTCCTCCCCTTCTGTTCTGGGTTAAAAATGCAGCACCAGTGTTTAAACAGTACACACTCTTCACTCTTCCCCACTTAAGTTCGTAAACATAACAGCAAATTTACTTTGCAGTATAACATGTTTCTCACCCTCTAGAAGTGTGCGATACTTCCTAAAGTTTCGGGTTTCGTTTGCTTTGTCAGCCTTTCCGAAGTGTAGTCATATTGACGTCACGTATGTCAGTGACGTCATAAAATACTCCGAAGACCGTCATAGGTTACTATTCTGTGCTCTAGTGACATTAAGTGCAGCAAATTGTAGGATAGTTGGTCAGAAAATAAATTTAATAAAGCCTATTGCTGCTTTCATTTCTTTATTTTAGCTTCGAAAGAAAATTTTACAATTAAATGTCCTCCAAGAATTTTTAAACAGAATTGTCACCGCAGCTGAAGAAGTTACCCTATTTGACATTCAGGTGACCGCGCATCATGATAAATTCCTATAATAAAACCAATCAGTTACACTAATTTCTAAAATTTATTTTTGGAACAAAACTCTACATGTTTCGGACAGTTCCTCTTTCCATCATCAGGAGTTTTTTAATGTACACATAGCAATGGTATATGTCAGCTAACCTGTATGACATACACCATTGCTATGTGTACAGTGAAAAACTCCTGATGATGGACAGAGGATCTGTCTGAAACATGTAGACTTTTGTTCCAAAAATAAATTTGAGAAATTTGTGTATCTGGTTAGTTTTATTATAGGAAGTTACCCTATCATGGGAGAAGCAGTTGTATTCCTTGTTGGGCCAAGTCCGTGTCCTGTTTATAAGTCGTCGTTTTTCCTCTGTTTAGACCTTGCGACCATCTTTAAATTTTAGGCTACGATTTTGCTTCGGCGCTGAAAACAAATGATTGCCGTCAGGCGGCGGATTCTTCTGACGTAACCACAGCCATCTAGGTTCTTTAGTTCCTAAATTACACATCGTGTTAACTTATGTTCTCATACAGTCCTATTATTGTCATGAAGTTAAACTTTTAAAGCCTAATAATTACTTTATGTACCACTCGTTTTAAAATTCGGAAATTCTATGTTCTGCCAACAATGCATTTATGCGTTTTGCGTGGACCTCAGAACAAGCAGCACTTATTTCTCTTTATAGCATTAACTTATCGGTTTTTATAACCAAGCATGTTTACTGCGCGGTACGAACTGGTTCTTTAACTCAGACGGATACGGAGACATCCTTAAAGGGTTAAAAGAATTTCTGTCTTCCACTTGTTTATCCATTATTGTAAACTTTTTCAGATAATTGTAATGGTGCATAAATTAAAAATGTTGCGCTTGAAATCAATATGACCATTTAACAGAGTTATTGTGCCGAAGCCCAAGGAAGCATTTGCTTTTTATAGAATCCAATCAAACCCACCACATATATTTAAGTCAGTCACAGGCCAATCAATAGTTTTAAATCTCTGAAATTAGTTTCATGATTCCAGCTACCAAGATCTGTTTTGTGCATTTATCCGCTATGATAAGTACCTATTTTTTCCATCTCATCTCCATTTATTTGATAAGCGTAAAAATTATTCGAAGTGCACTCAAAATTACTATTGGTATCCCACTGACACCGTAGTTCTGGTCGGTGTATGGCAGGATTAGAAGTTTGTGTAGCTGCTTTAGGATTACTACGGTCTATTAATTAATGTAGATAGTACGTATATAATGCTGATTAATATAATTCAGATATAAAAAACTAGTCACGAATACTCTTAACTCTGATATGGCACCAAATAATAACGACATATGAAGGAGTATGGATAAAGCCCTGTGCCTTCTCAACATTTGCTGCTGACGTCGGTAAATGGTCAGTTTCACATTCTAGTTCTTTATTCCAGTCGGAAATGCACGACAGTCGGCTAGAAAATAAGTTTACTTGAGTATAATTTTGTAACCAAATAGACTGTACTGAGTGTGAACATTAGGGGAAATAGCAGCTCAGTGTTTATAATCTGTTGTCAGGTCTGAGGCAAAGTCTTGGAGGTCACAAATTGAAATATGATCGCGAGCTGACTACAGTTGTAGCATGACGACTGAAAACACAGGACACAACTTTCTATGTATGTACAGGCAAGGAAAAGTTAACCTCACGATAAGGTAAATGTCTTAAGAGAGGTGGGGGCTGTGGCAGAATTGGCGGGAATGAAGTACAATTGGTCCTGAACTGTTGTTATTAGAGGTGAAATTGAAGAACACGAGTGATCGCATTTGTGACAGACACTCGTGTAATCCTACAGGACTATAGACGGGGAAGTTCCGAAAAGAGTAATGACTGGAATTTTTTAAGCTTTGCTGGGCAAGATCGAATGTGTGTTAGGTAAGTCCTTGTTCTATGGAAAGGAATATTGTTCATGGGTCCCACTGTCTCTCCCTTTATGATATTATTTTCAGGGCAGTGTAGGGTCAAATGCGTCCAATCTGGGTGACGTCATTTGTCACGCGGAGGTTGAAACAGGAGACGTTACCGACACTGGGTCATACCAGAGAACTGGTAGGAGATGTCCATTGTTCCCGACAGTGTCGTGTTTTATTTTCAGGGTTGAAAGAATATAGCTTATTGTGTCAAATGTGAGAGGTTTGGAGGTTCCTATTCAAAGACTTCAGTTTCCGAGTATAAACTCGTTTAAGTGTGACGCAAGTAAATTTCACTGTAAAAATTTTAAAATCTGTAACACGTCGGAATGCTGGCAAACTTGCCAAAATTTGTGCGAAAGAACGTGAACAAGACCAGCCTCGTGGTCTAGTGGCCAGAGTCTCTGCCTACTAATCATGTGGTCCCGGGTTCGATTCCCGGCTCTACCGTGGGAATTTTCTCTGAAGGGGAGGATTCCCGCGGTGACCATGGTCTGGGTAGGTTAGTAGAATTTAGGTTTAAGTGCCCTCCTGGCACTACATCCTCCTATATCACCACTCATGTCATCGGGACAACGTAACCGCGCCTCATGGGCGTCCCAAACTCAGAAGTCGGTTACACTTCTGCGATGCCTAGGAGGGAAGACCACGAAGTCCACAACGACATGTGGGGCATTGTTGGGGGGGGGGGGGGGAAAAAAAAAAGGTCAGGAGTTTTAAAAAAAATTTTTCGAGGGGGGGGGGTGGGGGGGGGAAAGTAATTA
>Ga0123357_10013611_pt1 | contig 10570 bp, 6 predicted proteins | sample TergutEmb28metaG_FD_89873 | JGI IMG/M metagenome (GOLD analysis project Ga0123357, IMG submission 89873) | Embiratermes neotenicus P4 segment gut microbial communities from Petit-Saut dam, French Guiana - Emb289 P4 | ecosystem: Host-associated > Arthropoda: Insects > Digestive system > Gut ...
AAAAAGAAAAGACCCCAAAAATGAAAAAGAAAAAAAAAAGAAACCACAAGGAGAGGAGGAGAAAGAAGAAGAAGAGAAAGGGGGGGGGGGGGGAGATTTGGGTTCCAACCGTTCTAAAACTTAACTCGATCAGATCACCTCATAAGCTTCTCCGCCATTTTGAATCGCGATACGCAACTGCCTCCTGGTGGTAGAGGTGAAGAAATAGACCAGAAATGGCGGGAAACTAAATGTTTTGCAACCGTACAAGCCATCCCAGTACTGAAACCAAATTACGTAAAGAATTCAGTTCGTGCTTCACGTAAACCACAAATTCAGTTCGTGCTTCATGTAAACCACAAACACCAATCAACCAGTTAATGCAGCTTACGGAAATATTCACTGTTTATAGTGTCATAAGAAACGAATACACGGTGGCGGTAAAAGGAAGGATTTTGGTGCTGACAAAGTTAAGAAAAACGACTTGCGAAGCAACCACCGTGACCTAATACCATACCGGTGCTCAGAACAGTCTGTCAAGATATTGGTAGAAATTCGGTTGGGTCACACTTTCCGTAGCAGCGCTAATAAACTTCTCCTCAAATGTCTTCCACACTTCTGGATCAATTCGGGTAAAAATCGGCACAGCAGATATCCACAAAATGCGGCGATAAATTGGACACTGAAGAATTTTACGCTCTGCCCACACTGTATTTATGTGTTTTGTATTTGGCGAGCTTCGTGAATATCGGTGCTGGGACAGCCACGCTTTTCTGAAGGGCGTAAATAAAATTATGCCCCTATTTCTACATTTTGCATCCGATTTTGATATATCCGTTCAGGAGCTCTCCACAACAACAAAATGGGCGACAGACTTACGTGAAAATCCCCGTCGTGAAAGCCGTGCTTTACTTAGGGGAGTCCCACACGTCCGATTTTGGTGACATTCAGTAGCAGACACCTGAACATAACGCTGTTGGCAATGGAGTTTCAAAAACGATCGGCGCACGGAAGGCTTTACTTTTCTTCCGTACAGAACACGTGTACACGAAATATCGCGACGTGTTGAAACTGAAGCACTCCAGAGGCGTTCTCTGTGTACCTCACATGACCACACCATCTGAAATGTGCCCGAATGTTACAGTAGGTAGAAAACGGTTGCAGTCGGGCATCAAACGGTTAAAATAAAATAAAATTCTTCAGTTCAAATCGAAATAAACCAAAAGACCGATGTAGACAGAGCCGCAAATGTAACATCGACATGTCTGCTGCAAGCCTACGTTCATCACAACTAGCGCAAACATCTCGTACGATTGCTCGAGATAGGCGCCAATTGCAGTGCGCACCGGCGAAGTGCGTGGGCCGGGTAGCTAAGTCGATATAGCGACTGACTACGGGCTGGACGGTCCGGGATCGAATCCCGGTGGGGACGAGATTTTCTGCCCGTTCAGACCGGCCCTGGGGCCCACCCATTCTCCTGTACAAGGGGTACCGGGTCTTTCCGGGGGGTAAAGTGCGGCCAGGGCGTGCTGCTGACCACTCGCCCCCTTCTAGTGCCGCGGTCATGGAAGAGTAGAGCTAACCTCTACTCACCCTCTGGGCCACAACGGGCCTGTAACGCGATCACTTTACCTTTACCGGCGAAGTGCACTAGGCGCGGTTCATCTTACAAATAGGTCACATAATACCACCAAGTTACAAAAAATACAGCGATAATCACAGAACAAAATTTGAAAACTAAAATATTTGTACTCTGTAGCAATAAAGAAAATACATCGACTGCCCCCCCCTCGGGCCACATAAATCAGCAGTCGAGCACCTAAAAACACTATCAGCGCTTGCACATCCTGGGCACAACGGGCAGCTCGGATTGTGAAAGTATTATTATTGCCTCTGTGGTCAGTCTCACTCTCGACATAAAGCTGTACAGAGAGTTCAAGGGAAGGAAGGGAATGCCGAAACTGAAAATGGAAACAGATTCCACCACAACACAGTCGTTAACGGGATACAACCTCTGTAAAACGCAGTGCTGTAAATCAACGGATGGCATCCTGCGTACTTCCCAGGATTTCCAATCCGCGATATGCACAGACACAACACCCAACACAAATCAGCACAGCGCCACTAAAGTCGGCCAGCGGCAGGAGTCATGCTGTACAGCAGCTCCCCCTCGCAAGAGGGGCACGAAACATGGCCTGCTTCAAGGCGGGGTGGAGATATACACCGAGACTATCCGGTTTTGACACCGTGTCGATACGCACCAGTTTCGAAAGAATATATTGCCTCCATCTTCATGATGGACACTGGGGCAGCTGGGTACCTAAATGCACGGCATCAATCATCACAATAGGGAACTGCACATACTCGCTGTGTGCCATTATTACAATAGCAGTGCGCGGAACATTCTTTGCAATGAGAATCTTCGTTCACTTCCCCACCGTCCCCTCCTGCTGTTTGTCGTTCATCCCTGTTTTCCTTCATTCCATTTCCACGACCCACCTCCCTTTACTCTCCCATTGCTAAGAACAAATACTACAATTATTCTACCTTCAATTTTAGATACTCAGCCATTAGTTACCCTAGCAGCGATACTCACTTCCGTCCTCATGAACGGCTGAAAAAACACATACCGAGGTCTCAAACAACGGCGTCACCAAACCAACTCACAATGAAATGACGTGACAATTTGTGGTAGACCCAATTACCGCTCCGTCAGCACTCTAAAGCGACATACCACATACCAATTCCCCTGGAACCACACGCCCCGCAACTGTGGCAACAGTTGCGTCGCATATGACGTCAATGAACCCAAGTTTAAACGTCTCCATATATCAGTCACCGAAAGCCAGCCAACGTAGTAGCAAGCTAGGGTGTGTCAATCCTCTGCTGATCCCGCGTGTTGATTACAAGGTAATTTCGGGGTCTCTCTACCCCTCCATATCACCACGTAACACAGTCCAGGTACACACCGGTCTGTGCCCACTGCAAACAAAAAGTTTCATCTAATCATTTTAGCACTAAGAGAAAAGTTCATCTGGGCCTGGCATATGTAGAATGTACATGGTTCAGCGCCAACGTTTCGGTCGCGGATACTTCACACAGTTAAGGGATTGTGTAAATTAATTATATTTACACAAGTAAATGTGCCCACAACCTTCGTTCAAGACCGCAAGCACCCCGAAGAAATCCTTGGCAGGTATAGTCTAACGTGTATTCAATGCAAGCCTGTTGGTCTACGTGGACGTTTTGAGATAAAAGCGTGTCCAATTTGCAAGTTACATACAGTACAGTACATGTGCGGTACGCTGCAAGTACCACTGGGTCTTCAGAATCAAACTATACAGACTGTTCACACAGTCCACTTAACCCCGCGGACCGTGAAATAAAGCTACCAAAATCAAGCCCATTCACCGCAATATTAAGTACCTGCGGTCTCCGGTACGGTGTTCATCTGCATCTGCCCCGTAGTTTGAACCCTGTTACGTGAGGAATAACGTAGAACAAATTTAAAATGGTTCGTAGCCTCATTTTCCAAAACTACATAATGAGCTACTTAATGATCTCTACTCCTCACCAAATACTGTCCGGGTGTTAAAATCGAGAAGAATGAGATGGGCAGAGCATGTTGCGCGTATGGGGATAGGAAAGGCGTAAACGGGGTTTTGGTGGGGAAACCTGAGGGTAAGAGACCACTAAGGAAACCCAGGCGGAGGTGGGAGGATAATATTAAGATGGATCTTCAGGAAGTGGGATGTGGGGGTATGGACTGGGTCGAGCTGGCTCACGATAGGGACAGGTGGCGAGCACTTGTGAATGCGGTAGTGAACATTCAGGTTCCATAAAATGCGGGGAATTTGACTAGCTGCAAACCGGTTAGCTTTTCAAGGACTCAGCTCCATGGAGTAAGCAAGCAAGTCTTACTTTCCACTAATCACGTGGCATGCGTCCATGATTGGAGATTTCATTAACCATCGGTACACAAGCAGTAGTAGTGCCATATATTGACGCATTTCCCCTCATCGCTCCGTCTCCGAGTACAGACAGATACCGACCAATGGCTGGAGAAAAATGTATCACACAACCAACTGACGAGGGACACAACATGTACAGCAATTCCCTGAATCTCTTTCTGAAATTCGGGTGTCACTTCAGAACAATTAGGAGTACATGCACGCACGCATATGCACAGCACGCCTAAGCCAACTGGAAGCAAGTCACGCCCAAACTTTCACTATGTGCGAATGCGAGCGTGCTCTTTGAAACTCAACACAGAATTACGTGAAATAAATATCAAAGAATCACTCCTTACAGTTGTTAACCAGGCACCATACGTTTGGGTACTACAACAAGTTGCATGCGCCTACATAAGTCCCTTAAGCCCAACAAATAGTCACTCGGGAAATCAGCATTAAATTTTCCATAGGGTACCGCAATTATCATTGTGTGCAAATGATAAATTATCGGCTTCCATCGTCACCCCTTCACCATGTTGAACTTCATGAATAATTCCCATTATTTATTGTGCATTGCGTCACCAAAAATTCCAGGTTACTTAAAACTCGCCTCTCCTCATAAAGAACCATCTTACATGCGGAAAATCGTGTAACAAGTGCAAACATGGTTAAGTTGAATCCCACGAGGCATTCATACGTCAAATCTACGGGCAGTACAAGACAGTATTCGGCATACGGTAACAAGTATTTCTTGCCATAAGTGCTTCCACTCTACACACTATTCTGCAGTTCTTCCCTTAGCACTATTCACTTTATTCCTGGAGTCGGAACATGGGGCATCGCTTCACACGGCGCATTTCCTGAACTGTCCGGCTCTTTACTGCAACCTGCCAAAAAGGTTACGATACCATGTACGTAGGCCAAAAACAGTTTAAGTCCCGTTTCCTGTTCTAATCCAGTGTGGGTCACGTGCCTGAGGATCATTCCTCAACAGTGTCAAAAATCACACCGTAGCATGGGGTAGTTTGTGTGCGCCAGCGACTCTGCACGGCCTCAGTACGCAGTGGTGCCTGACACCGCCTTTTATCGCCCCGAAAGTGCCTTTACAAACACCTTCTTAAATAAGGCGTTGTTTATTAACAGAAACTCGTTTCAAACGTCGTCTCTGATACGATGGAGCCCGAGCTCCACGCGTGTCACGCGGGTTTTTGTTCTGGTTGCATGTGCTACGATGATCGCCTGCTGCGAGTACGAGTTGCGAGCCAAGAAGTTTCCTGGTTGGGGCAGTATAAGAATTTCTGTCTATTTTCTTGATTTCACGAGTCTTCGGAGTCTAATAACGTACAGCGGGCACAGTGCCTCTCCCACTTCTAGGATTTCAAGAAACTCCCCTTTTCGTACTGCTGTACAGGATCGCCTGCGATTCAGCTAAAATCTTCGTCTCTTCAACTGGATTTAAATCATTTCAAAGCCTTAGAAAGTTTCGTTTCTTTTGGACCTAATCTTTGAAGGTTTCGTTTCTTTTCGACCTAATCTCTCGAAGTCAGTACTTGCACACAAAAGTTACGCACGTTTTGTTTTTCGCTCGCACCTCGCACATACGCTTGGCAACCATTAGCGTCAACTCTTTGTTTCCAACCGTATCTGCGTGAAGTACGACTGTAACCAAGTGGGAGGGTTACAGTGACCGTGCCTTCGCATCACCCGTTACTCCTCAAAATTGAGAAAAGCGTGCCGATTCAAACGCAAGGGTCAAAATTTACAGCAAGCAAACTCCACAGGCCTTTGTAAAACGAACTACCGGTCTTTCAACATGCTACCGCATGTAAATTTTGTATTACGTAACATCGCCCAAGCACGTAACTTAACGATACGTGACGGATCTGAACACCGAGGTTTCACATTACTGGCATTAAACTGCAGCGCTTAACACAGTTCGTCGTGGTGGTTGACGCAAAACACCGTTAAGAGAGTAGATTTAACTGAACCATACGAATAAACGTGCTCGAATCCGAATGCGTGTATTTAACCCTTTAACGTCTAACGGCCCCTATAGTGGTCGTACCGCACCGCTAACCTCTAAACGTTGCATTTTATATATTTATTCAACAAATAAAGGTACTGAATATTTTAAACATGGTATATACTCTTCTTTTTTTTCTCTTCAAAATGCAATTTGTTTCATAATTCTAACGTATTTGGTTCCTGTTTTATTCACGTTTTATATAAAGAATGTGCTAAAATTTAAAAAAAAATAATTCCGGCGCCAAAAGGTTAAAGCAGGCCACAACGCAGCGCTTCACTCCACGCGTAACCGTCGGTAGAGTTTCGGACAAAAACCGGCCCTGATATTTATACGAAAATAATATAACATGGACCACACGGTCCGGGGATCGAATCCCGGGGGCGCGATTTTACACACCTGCCCAGACTGGCCTTGGGGCCCACCCAGCTTGCTATACAATGGGTGCCGGGTCTCTCGCCCGGGGGGTGCCTGGGCACGGCGTTGACCACCCACGCATCTAGCGCCGAGGTTAAAGAAAGAGTAGTTATACCTACACTTCCCCTCTGGGCTTTCGTTGCCTGTTCTAGGGGTAAAATGAAACGGTGTACTTCGAATGGAGTACATAATGTTCCTCGTAGGTGCACCACGGTTACCCACGACCTACCGGCACTGACCCCTGTGTAATGCACACACCAATGTGCTGGATCTGAGGTTCTCACAGTGGTGGCGAGGAAGTCCTCTGAAATGTATCGACTAGCAGTTACCGACGTTTCGGATTAGCATCGGCGTCACACCGTTCAATGTGAATACCGTACTGGGCCTGTTTGACCCTGAGGGAGGCAGTACGCTTGTCTGGAAGGTAGGTAACTATTTACCGGTCGACACGGTACAGTATCTCCGAAGACTAGCCTGGCCCATTAATGTCTGCGTGTCGGCGTCTGCAGCTACATGTTTTTCGCAGGGAATTTTTCCTAAAAATAACCGTGCTCAATAAAATTTCTAATTTTTTAGATCACACGTGCTTGGAAACGATAAGACAAGGTCTTCGGTCTTACTATCACACAAATGTCAAAAATGAAACAAACAAATGCATGAAGTACTTGAACCATCGTAACGACGGTATTCTTAATCCACGGAGTGGAATCCAGTAACCCAGAGGTTCCAAAATTTGTCGGTTCACGACGCCCTTAGCGCCTTTGTAATTTTTTACAGAGCCCCTAGGCCGAAAGAAATACTTAACACCTCCCTTTGTTAAGTAGTTAGGTCCAAACAACTTGACTATTTGTCCTAACAATTTAGTAGCGTTGATTTCAAACTTTCTCCGTGTTCTGAATGTTGTATGCTTTCTTCTGGGTAATTCTTCATACCTACCCGCCTATGAAGACGGAACAAGAGTGTTCCGAAATGTCGGCATATAAAATTCAGACGCCAGAGAATTACCCAGAAGAAAGCATACAATTTAGTAGCCGTCTGAAAGCAAAATACACATAACTGAAAGAAACACAAAATACTGTGATACATCCCGCGGCGTTGCGGCGTAGGCCGGGAATCGCCGCGCTAGACGGGAGGTAAGAACGTATGTTAGAACTGTAGCACGTCGCTGGCTATGACGGCAGCAGTTATCCAATGAAGATAAATTAATTCATACGGCTGGCATCGCTGAGAGGTGTTGGACGCGCCTTAGTCGCTCACTCAAGGAGGTTGTGATGGGCTCAAGGACATCACACCCAAGTTGAGTGAGTCACCAAGGCGATCACAGTCTTCACACATCCCCTCCGTCGATGGTCGCTGCGGATGGTGCGGACCTCAGTTGAATCAGAATGCTGTCCTCCCAGTGATACGGAAATTGCAAGATGGTGCGATGATGGTAGGAAGGTGGAATCCAAACAATGAACGAAAGTAAACAATCAAGTATACACACACTAGAAGCAATAAAGCATGCCTGGTATCAAAATCAGGAGGTTCAGCACTTGTGTGCTTATGTATAATGCACGTATATAAATACAGTGCACTCCAGGAGCAGACCGGCAAGCTTGGCATCAAAATTAAACGCTCTGCATTTGTGTATGACATTATATATTACACTACATTATATTATACGTGACTGGCCTTGTGGTTGTTGCGCGAGCATATACGAGTAAATAATAATGAATTATATGATATTGCAGTAATACATCAAACACCATGAACAGACAAGCACGCTTGCTAGCAAAAATCAAGCACTGTATACGAAGTTCCAGTAAGCCTGTAGATGGTACATAAAAACACATATGCAACAACCAAAGACTCAATGTGATAGCAAGCGGAGGGTCTTGTATAGCACAGCTGCGATACGTCTCTTACTTCAGTCACTTTACACTCGCAGTCAGATATGAAATGCTGTCCAACGAGGCGCTGTTCCTCAGTAAACTGACGAATACTTCGATTTAGGAAACACGTTCCATAGTTAGTAGTATACGTTTGGTGTAAGGCATCTTGTACAGGGTGACACAAAAAAAAAACCGGAAACTTTTGAAATGCGTAGTGGCAGCCATGCACTGTTGGCAGCACTGCGGAACAGGGACCTTGAGCTACAGACAACCTCGCCGTTTTAGTAATCATGGATCAGATCTTAAAAGGCAAGTAATAATGGTTCAATTTCTGTCAATAAATTTTTTTGTTGGATTTCTTCAATTTTTGTGGGGTTTTTCAAATTTCCCGTTTTTTTTGTGTCACCATGTATATCCTTCGCCCATCAGTCAAAACCGATTTGTAATGGAAAATGAATAAATAAGAATCCTACCAACGCATTTTTTTACCTAATCATTTAAATCGTGCGACAAAGCATGTGACCGCCTATAACGAACGCACGATCACTGTACTATACCTCATGATAAGTGAGATGATGATGGTGATGGTGATGGTTACAATATCACGAGAAAGAAAGCAAGGCAAACACTGGTTACACTCCTCACTCCCTTGTATATGTTGCAGGGTATGTTAAAGTACGTTGAATTCGGTTGCATTGTTCAATGTTTGACAGTAACCCATCACGTTCGGTTCCTTCTTATCCTAATTCTGGATTTACTACTACTACTACTACTACTACTACTGTAATTGACGCAACACATGAATCCAACCTTTTCTCTACATCACCGTGTCCCAGGAAGACTCGGATCTCACCTTACCCTCCAAACCAAACGAGACCCAGAAGAGTCCAGACCTGAAGTGATCACTCCCCACACTTCACTTCCCCTATGTCTCCAAAGCATGGTGCACAGTAACACGTGTACCCAAATTTTATCACATCTACCCGGTAAGCAGAACTGCGTACCTTGCCTCACAGCCTTCTATACGAAATACGTAGTTCGTCACTCTTCACTCGGTCACTTCCTTTAACTTTCTGAACTCATTTGGTCACTTGCTTATACCTTCGCAATTTACTTTTCTCCCTCATGTACAACCTTCCTCTCTTCTCACAACACTTGCAGGATCACCTCGCAGTTTTCCGTCCAAATGTCCATCTTTACCTATTCTTCCTCGCCAGATATTTTTTTTCTCTCTTCGCTGCTCAATCCTTTTCCATACCGTCTTCCCACAACGTTCATCCTCCTTTCCTTCCATCCACCCACACAACCACCCACCCATCTATTAATCGTTTCTGATTTTGCAATGTTTATAGCTAAGGACATGGTGAAACACATATTACAACAACACAGTAATTTTTAAGAACCAAAAATTGGAATCAGAGAACGGTTCTATTATTAAGAAGACACACGTAGTCTTCGGAATTTTGCTCCACAACCATTATCACACACAAGGCAGCAAATGGCGGTGTGACCACAATTACACAGACAGTGTGGTGGGCCTGACAGTCATGCGGCTTGTGCTTGTGCTCGTGCTGCACTTCCATAAAACGGGAGTCACGGGCCACCAATAATGCAAACCGCGGGAGGTCATTGCAAAGTGACCGACTGCACAATCTGTATGACGGTACGGCCACAGCAAACTGCTGTTTAAATGAGACAATTTAGTAAATATTCTCTTCTACAATAAGACTGTGTCATGGGAAATCTCTACGATAAAACTGTCATGGGATAATCTCTACGATAAGACTATGTCGTGGGATAATCTCTACGATACGACTATGTCATGGGATAATCTCTACGATAAGACTATGTCATGGGATAATCTTTACGATACGACTGTCATGGGATAATCTCTACGATAAGATTGTCATGGGATAATCTCTACGATAAGACTGTCATGGGATAATCTCTACGATAAGACTATGTCATGGGATAATCTCTAAAATAAGACTATGTCATGAGATAATCTCTACGATAAGACTATGTCATGGGACAATCTCTACGAAAAGACTATGTCATGGGACAATCTCTACTATAAGACTATGTCATGGGACAATCTCTACTATAAGACTATGTCATGGGACAATCTCTACGATAAGACTATGTCATGGGATAATCTCTACGATAAGACTATGTCACGGGATAATCTCTACGATAAGACTATGTCACGGGATAATCTCTACGATAAGACTATGTCATGGGATAATCTCTACGATAAGACTATGTCATGGGATAATCTCTACGATAAGACTATGTCATGGGATAATCCCTACGATAAGACTATG
>Ga0123357_10013613_pt1 | contig 10570 bp, 4 predicted proteins | sample TergutEmb28metaG_FD_89873 | JGI IMG/M metagenome (GOLD analysis project Ga0123357, IMG submission 89873) | Embiratermes neotenicus P4 segment gut microbial communities from Petit-Saut dam, French Guiana - Emb289 P4 | ecosystem: Host-associated > Arthropoda: Insects > Digestive system > Gut ...
AAGTTTATTTCATACCTCTACATGTTTCGAGCACATGTGCTCATCATCAGGAGGTCAAAATTGCATTGCACAGCCTCTGGTATCATCACACCTATAGGTGGCCGTCTCGTGCACAGGTGCACCTGTGCACGAGACGGCCACCTATAGGTGTGATGATACCAGAGGTGTGTAATGCAATTTTGACCTCCTGATGATGAGTACATGTGCTCGAAACATGTAGAGGATATAACGAACTTATAAAACAAAAATATGTGTATTAAGTTGGTCAGTTACAGAGATAAATATACTGAAATGCACAGTCAGCAAAACGTCAAAAAAATTATATAGCCATGTCTTTTGTTTAGCATAGTAATGCTTTTGTATGAGGCTGTAAAAACGACGCGTCACCTAATATGTAAAAACAATTAATGGTTTCACATAAAATAGGACTATATCTGTGGTGGACACAAACAAGAAATTCACTCAAAATTTTGGCCGCGTGACACCAAACGGAGAGGCCAGTTGTTGGAGAGGAAGTAGATTTGTATGGAGGAAGCGGATCGGCAGCTATGAGCTTCTCAGCGCGTTAGGCTGCATGTCCACACGTAAGGTAATATTAAAATGGAATTTAAAGGAATGGCCCATCTGTCTCTGCACATAGCTAAGGGACCGTCAGTTGTGTACACGATAAATAATCTACAAGCAGGATAAAAACAGAAAATACACACACTGGGCGCCTAGGTCTTCAGTGTCAGATGTTCAACGAAAACTGTACTGTAGTGCTACTCAGTTCGCTTAGATTTGATTCTAAGCTAGTTATGGGAGAAGAAAGTTATTACATAGCAGGTTTTTTACACCTTTCCTTTCATCAGTATGGACAAAACAAGAGGCGGAATGAACAAAATTAAAAAGAAGGAAGACAACAGATCGAATTAATTATATAGAATTGTTAAAACTCAGATATGAAATCGCGACACCGAGAACGTTATGAGAAAAGACGGCTTGCAGAAGCTTAGAGAAACACCAGGCAAACAAATCACTGTGGACATTAAAAAGTTTAAAGTGGAGGGTGGTTGGGTAATGCACATAATATTACGAGGAGGAGTAGATTGTGGGAATATGAACTGTATTGTAACGATCTTGGATAGGGCATGATGACGTGCTTTTAAAATAAAGTTCCGTATTTCTTACCAGGAAATTTGTCACCTAGATTTTATCTGCCTATTACCATTAATTTCCATGGCGTTAATGACATCTTAGAGACTTAACGCAACTATTAATAAGTGGTATTATCAGAAAAGAAGTGAAATCGATAGACTGAAATAATTTCACTTTTTAAATCTTGAGATTTATATTTTTGACTCTTTAATATTACAATAGTCCTAATTTCGCCAGGGTTATAGACGTGTGTATATCTGCCATGTACTTCTCTGTAGGTAAAAGTCTTAAGAATGGATGATTCTTCTATACCTATAAATAAGATTCACTTTCCTTGGAATGTTTGACTCTGAAAATGCAGGTAATACTCTGGTCCGCAATGTCGGTATTTACCAGTCGGCATGGCTTAGCAAACTAGAATACCGGAATATTTCAGATTCATAAACCTAGGAACAGAAAGGACCTGTGTCACGCCATTCTTTAGCACCTGTTTGTTACTTCATATCTTCGTAATTATTAATAAGTACTATAAATACTAGAAGTGAACACATGACACTCTGCTCGTAATGGGCACTTGTTACAGAGTAGATCAGAAACGAACCTCCAACTATTCCGTCTTCATTTGGTGTTTAATAATCTTTTCGTCAGACAAGACGTCTTGTAATAACCTACGTTTCGCTCAGTAAATTTATTTCTCCTTGTGGTTAGTAAAAGGGTCAGAATTATCCGCTGCGTCAACTGCGCTGTTCAAGTGAGACCAAATTCGTATTACTTCGGGTGCGGCTTGAAAAAGTAAATTCCTAACAAAAATGGAAACAACTGGACTTAAACGAGAATGGTCTCTGGAGACGTGATTCTGCAGTGAAAATTCCGCAGCGTAATTTCCTGGAAGCACTATGCGCCCTGCCAGCAAGAACGTGAGGCTGGCTCTTCCTTTCCTCTGTACGTTCGTTCTTTATCACTTCCAAGACGATAGCTTTTGTCCCATATCCGTGTGAAAGATGGTTTCAGGCACTATAAACTGGAAAGGGTACAGTAATCACTTTAATAGCAGGTAAAGTGTTACACTTTCGATTTTTGATTATTAACTAATTGTTTTGTTTTAAATTACTTAAGCAGGAATTTTAAGTCCCTCTGGAACACAAATATTCAATATGTTACAAGTTATATTTACAAGAACAACTTAAAATTGGCACAGTTCTTCAGAGCTAGGCTGTCCCTATAACAGAATGGAGTTTTCTTACAGCTGATACTGTTTATCCCAAACGTAAGAAAATCTTTCCATGGTGTCAAACGTATAGGATAATTCAGCACCGAAGTTTGTCCTAAAGGTGGAGGCAATAAACAAGACCGAGAATTCGAAAATACAGGCCACATATACACAACACCTTCACATTAGAAGAGAAACACCATGTCCATAGGTTGGAAATTTTTGTACTTGTATAACAGAGCAAAGAAATATTTCGTTCCTCTCTTACACCCACGCTACTAATTCTATCCAGTCTAGTACAGCACTTGGCATTTTTTAAAACTTTCACTTTCGCTGCTTCCGTTGCAGGTATTGTTTTCTTTCTTTCTTTCTTTTATGGCGTGCATTTATGCTTATCGTTTCGCAGTCCCAAACAATAACCCATAATTATGTTTCAAAATAGTTAATTATTTCATACTGGGCATAAATATTCAATTTGAAAGTTTCTTTCTACACCACGTAAATTGATTCTTTTTTAACGCACCTCCGCCCCTTCAGAAAGACTGCAGGTTTAAAATCAAAACCTTTCAAAGAAAAATGCTAAAGTATGTCGATCCCGGTGGCCGCGGGGTTTAAGGCGTTGGCCGCTAGGATTGCGGGTTCGAATCCCGCCGGGGACACTGATGTCCCTCTTGTGAGTGCTATGTGTTGTCAGGTAGAGGTTTCAGCAACGGAGTGCGATCAGATGCAACAATAACCCTCTATATGTGCAATGAATAGGCCGAAAGAGACCAACTTAAGATAGAAAGAAATAATATAGGATAAAGTAAATGAAGTCAACGCACGTACCTGTAGCCGCGCGATCTAAGGCGTAGGTCTGCGTCTGTATAATTTCAGGGTTTGCGCTTTCGAATCCCGCTGAGTACATGGATGTTCGTCTCTTGTGTTTGTAGTGTATTGTGTAGGTAATTTCCTCTGCTACGAGCTGATGACCCGTTCAGAGAAGTACTGACGTGTGTGTGTATGTGATCTAGAAACATCAAAAATGGGTGGCCTAGACTGGTTTTAGTGGATTGGAGTACCATTTGGCCACGAAATGTGACGTTATTCTTGCCTTTACGGTGGTTGAAAAAGTAGGCGTGACATAGTGACATGGGTTGCATATGTAGTAAGCATGGAATCTAGATTATAAGAAAATCATTAGGAAATTTTTATTTCGAGGACCAAGGTGTAAGGTAATGTTAGAGCCCTTGTACTGAATGAAGCATCTCACCATGAATTGTATAGAGGATTAGAGTTAATAACTTTTCCATTGTAATGGACCTTTACGTAATTTCTTGATCAGTTTAGAGGTTATCAGCAATTTAAGGAAGCTCAACCTCATTGCATCAAAATGTTTCTTATATCATAGGCAGTTTGAGTAATGCAATTTTCATATGTGGACTTAACTGGATTAAAAGTGTGTTAGAAGAAAGGGCAGTGAAGAACGTTATGAACCCTGACAGAGAACAACTGTAAGTTCGCCATCCTTTGATGTTGTAAGGCAAACAACCTCTGCGCATGCCAGTAAGAAACACTTTATCGACGTGTCGAATCAAAAGATATTAACTTCGTTTGCATAAACAATAAATCTGCAGTCTAATTATCTGTTTTAAGGGTAATATTTATACACACAAAGTGACGTGTTCCATAGTGCATGGCGATTCTGCTTACGTGTTCGCTTCAAGATTCGTAAGATAAACTGGATTCACAATTAGAAACTGTTGTTACCGAAGGGACTTTTCCCACCGTCATACGTAAGTGTCAGAATGATACCTGTTTAAGACCCCATGTTTACAAAGCCAACCGCCTTCCACTTGGAGCACCACTGACACGGATCTGTGCTGAGCAGTGTGCTGCTGCCTTATTACAGAAGGCATTGTAAGCAATCAACAAAATCTACACACTTTGTAACAAATGTTGTTTTACACAATTTCTTTAAAAATAAACTTCATAATTTCTTATTACTTATCATAAGCTTAACACTTAGTTCAGAAAGACTCTTTCTAGGGGTCTAAAATTTATAGTCTGAAATTTATTTACTATTATTAATTCCTTGTGTTTGTATACTTAATGATCCTATCAATAAATCGGATTTTATAGTGTGGAAAGGAAGAATGGTCGATCCCGATGACCGCGCCTTCTGAGTAGTGTGAATGAGGTCGCTCGCTTTTTGGGAGTGTGGGTTCGAATCCCGCTGGGGCAGAGATGTCTGTCTCGTGTGAGTGTTGTGTGTTGTCAGGTAGATGTTTTTGCGATGAGCTGATCCCTTGCTCAGAAGAGTGTTGCCTATTGCCTTAGTGTCATTGTGTGCGATCAGGTACAACAACAATCCTCCTCACTCACAATGATTATGTAGAGGGAGGTCACAATAAAAAAGAAAGAAAGAATGTGGGAGAAAATAGTGAGGAGTGATTAAGGAAGGGAGTGGAAAGAATCGGTCGTAGTCTGATTCAGTTAAGCCTGTTATTCCGACACTTTCCTAAACCGAATGAGGACGATCAAAAAAATTCTCAGTCAGTATCGTGATCCTCGGCATCGAAATTTGTATTTAGAACCTCGCGAATAAGAAAACAACTGCTACCCTCTCGAACACGACTAGAAAACTTGGTACTAAGACAAACACAAATAGCAGAGCATGACATGCAGATGAGTCAGTGTAATGCATTGGTTATGCGAGTTTATAGGTTTGAACAGCGGCGTGACTGAGAATTCTCTTCTTCTGGCCAGTGACTCTGTGTAGTCGGTTCTCGGTGTTTCAAAGGAAAGTACCGCCTTGATCTGCAATTTTCCTTCGTTCCCGGGAAAACTGCAGCCTCTGTACAATTGGGTTATATAATTATATTAATCCATTTGCGAGATGTTGACAACTCAAGTCCCATATTACATTATATAGTGAAAATTAGAATATAGTTTCCGACGTTTCGGAGAAGCAAAGTCTGCCAACTCCAGGGTCAAGTATTCTAATGAGACATATATTTTTTCACGAAATTAAATTGAGGCAGTGGTGGGGTGAAAGTGAAATCAGCCTTGAAATTTCACAGCCTGTCAGAGGCTGCACAATGAAGTAATTTAATGACTGGAACTTCTGGAATTTATAGAGAGTTGATCAATAAAAATATCATGGGGATGTTGCGACGGTGAAAAACTTAGAATGCGTAACGCGGTGTACGAAGAAATTGAATGTGAGTTTGCAAAGTCCGGGAAAAGGTAAAGAGGGGGAGACGGTCTAATGAAAAATCAATTGATGGTGTTGCTAATCTACCAGATGGTCAGACACAATATGGCTCTGTAATTTGACGTAATACTAGAAGTAGGCAGTACAGTAGTCTTCTTCCATTAGCTGCCGATAATCAATCTTCTTATCACGAAGTTTCTTCTAAAGATTTCAGTTCGTCATAAAAGGTAAAGCAGTCCCGTTACATACCTGGTTTGGCCCAGAGGGTTTCAGGAAGTTAAGGTTCCTAGATTTTATTACAAAGGCACAGGATGGTGGTGAGGATGTCAGCCTTACGCACCGGCAGCCTTTACCCCCAGGAAATGCTCCTGGTACTCATTTATGTTAGAGACTGAGACTGTTATCCGTGTGGCAGGCTGAAGCCTGCCACACGGATACCACCCCAACACAGTCACACCGAAACTCCAACACACATCGAAACAAGAACACACAGCCAATATGGCGATACAATAGAAGAGTCGCAGGCTCCTGATGATGGATATATTAATGTCCGAAATATGTTGAGCATAGAAGAAGTTAAATAAAACTTAATAAATTGTGACATCAAGTTGGTCTCTTATTCTTCAAGAATACCAAAGATTTATATTTTCGCCATGATTACACTTGCTGTGTTGAACGAACTTCATACAAAATGTGTTGATATGACTTCCTTCAATCTACGTACTAATTCTCACATATCTAGCTGAAATAATTAGTTACATCCACAGAACCGACATGAAATGAAACTGCACTGCAGACGGTTTGTTGCATTGTACGTACTGCTACACGTGACTTTAACAAATTTACGATTTTGTAAATTTATTACCCTTCATGCCTCGAACGTAAGAGGCGCTAATGCTCTTCGCGCCTCATAAGTTCGCACATCTGTCATATTTTTATTACCAAGGGAAAGAAATTAAGAAATATGGCCCTGAGATTATAACTATCACATAAGGCTTTTACCAAGTTTCATGAAAACTGACTGAATGCTTCCAAATGTGAAATGTGACAAAAACACGCATGCAGGGGCAAACAGACAGAGAGCACAGAGGTCTCTTTTTATGGATATGCCTATCAATATAATTTACTTTTCCGCATTTTTTAAAATTAACTGTCACATAAAATTCCATTTCTTCGGAAAGTTGCAGTCGTGCTATTTTAATACAGATGCGGTTGTCCCTGCGTAAGCCCTGACACCATATGTGTGTGGTGAAAGCATAATTCCACACATTCTTAGCCTCAGCACTGAATGGGTTTAAACATTAGCTTCACAGCACGGCCACTTTACTTACTTACACTATGGTGCAGAGTCCTTCTTGAGAAACTAACTGGTTTGCAGCTAGTCAAGAAATTCCCCGCATCTCACGGAACTCGAAGGTTCATTACCGCACTCACAAGCTTCCGCCACCTGTCTCTATCCTGGGCCAGCCCAATCGAGTCCATATACCCACTTTACCCTCGGGAACATAGTCCCAAGTATTCACTCAAGACGGGGTTGAGTGAAACTCAGAACCAGTCTGGGTTCTTTGAAGGGGAGGTAAAACTCTTTTCCCTGACTTAAATCGAAACTGAAACTGGGTGAAACTGCTATAGCTAGCAAAGAAAAGACACGAAGACTGGACCGCTAGGTTGATTTGAATTTGAAATAAAACTTACTAAAATGCGCATACCAGTAGTGGCAGAGAGTTCATTCTCTGCAAAAAGTCTCAGAAGCAAACATAGAAGTTCAGATATATCAGTTTTCTCGATACGAGTCTTTCTTCTCCACTGATTTTTCAAGTTACATAAACCAGACAGACAATATATGTATATCGTAACAGTGAGGTGTGTTCTTGCAACCGTTGATGCTGTGGAAAAGCAATCGGTATTACATATTCTCAATGTGTGTTTGTATCCTCAGTTATAAAGCACGGAAAGCGCGTGCGCCTTATTGCATTGTCATTTGAGTCCTTCCTGGCTGTACCATATTTTTCCACATTATCTCATAAACGGCTCAACCTTCGGAAAAATATTTTGAACTTAAAATACACGTTTATATTACTCTACAAATGTTGTCTGGAACACTTCGTATTCTAAGAAACATTCATTGAGATATTATCATAAATTTACTTAGGATTTAATGTAAAGTATCCGTTATTCTTGTCAGATTTTAATCAAAATTTAATTTTCATGACAGAATTTCGAAATATACTCAGATACCAAATTTCGTGAAAATCCTACAGTTGGAGCCGAGTTATTCCATGCGGACGGACAGACATATGTGAGGAAGCTAATAGTAGCTTTTCGCAATTTAGCGACAGCACTTAACAATTCGCCAACACTGTATTTCTAGTCCCTAGCAGCCTGCAGACGCTGACAATCGAAGTGAAAACTAGTGCGCTAGACACACTGTAACAAAACACACACACACATATATATATATATATATCTTTTATTTTATATTTTGTGTGAGGTGGCAGTCGACAAGCCCTATCCCTGACACACAAATTGTGTTTACTTTGTTCTCATGGCCTCCTGCAACGATGTCAAATTGGATCTAGGTTTTGGCGTGAGAAGTAGACAAAGAATTTTCTGCTTCGTGTTGCGTATTTACGAAGCATAAATGTCTCAAATACTGCAAAAAATTGTTGCATTAATACGATTTCTTTAGTGTCAATACATATTTATAAGCAAGTAGATTATTTGTTGCAAGTTTTCAGCTTTTCGACACGTTTGTCTGTTGGCATTGCTTTTCACAGTATTGTGCTAAATTAGTAATGTGATGCTCTCCATAACTTCCACGTTTTTATTAAGCCTTCCGGACACCAATATTTATCTTATATTTAGAGCTTATGTTGACTTCATTCCCGTTTACTTGAATTCATTTCTTAGTCCAGTTTTATCAATCCAATAAATGCCGTACATAATCAAGTGAGCTGCTTCTAGACATTAGTTGTTTCTCTTATACAGAATAATGATATTATTTGCAACTAATAAATGTGGATTTAGAGAGAAACTACCCTGTACAATTACGGCTTTTAATCATAAAATGTGCGGTTTTCTGGTCATGAAAAGTACTAAACTCTTTGCCGTAGAAATCATGGAATAATATTTGAACCACATAAATATGATTCACGATTACAATTGGCAAAACAAATTAATTTGACTATTGACAAATATCAATAAATGTAAGTGTGGAGATTTTAATTCACCTTTGTGGTCTAAATCACCACAGCCACATAACTCTGACGGTAAAACAGTGTTTGGTTTCATCTGCTCTAAAACAAAGCGCTTTTGTTGTGGTCTTATAATCCATCCCTTCGCTCAGAGACCTAAACTTTTTATATAAGTGGACAAAAATAACTAACTCTTTGACCGTTTCGCAACATGATTTCCCACATTTTATTGAATATTAAGGTTCATTGCCCTCTTTACCACAGCATTCCACTTTCTCTTATCCTTAGCAAGATCAATCCAGTCCCTGTCACTATACCCTTTCTTAAAGATCCACGTTTATATTATCCACCCACTCACGTCTATGTCTTCCGAGTGTTCCTTTTATCTCAGGATTCTCCACCAGAACTCTATACGCGCCTCTCCTCTCATTCCCACCTGTAACATGCCCTTCTCATTTAATTTTCCAGATTTGATCATCGTATGATACTCGGTTAGGAGTACAAATCATATAGCTTTTCACCATGTGAACAGCTCCAGTCCCTTGATAATTTCTCCTCCTTAGGCCCAAATATCTCCCTCGCCACCCTGTCTTCACACAACCTGAGCCTTTATTACTCCGTCAAATATGAAAAACCAAGTTTCACTCCCATACAAAACAGCAGGCAAAATTTTATTTCTATATATTTTAATATTTACATTTTTTAAAACAAAACTAGAAGACTAAAAGTTCTGGATTTAATGGTGGCGGGAATTTCCTGAGTGGACTTATTATGAAGCTCTTCTTATTGTACTTGCACTCCTACAGAGTTAACCTTCTGAAAATTAAGGAAATGAACTTACTGGGTTAAACGTGAAGTGCCAGTATATGATCTGGCGAATTCTAAAAGTTACAGGCACTCCTATCCTCAAGAAAACATTTCTCTTTTGTGTAATTTGTTCCTTTTTGGGTAATTCCCCGGCGTCTGAGTTCTAATTGCCGACGTTTCGGAACTCACTATCGGTTCCATCTTCATAGGCAGGTCAATGAAGTTCATTGACTTGCCTATGAAGATGGAACCGATAGTGAGTTCCGAAACGTCGGCAATTAGAACTCAGACGCCGGGAATTACCCAAAAAGGAACAAATTACATTTATAACACGGCGAAAGCTTAAAAACAAGAATTTCTCTTTTGTCTTTGTCACTGTTCTTTTTATTTTTACTGTTGAAATTAGGTACGAACGTACGATGGACCTTAAAGAAATACGGTGGCTCCAAATCGGGTCCTTTAGTTTTGAGTTTTTTTTAATTTTCCACCCACAATAACACCAACAGTAGAGTGGTTGGCAACACCCGGTTTTGCCACTTTCATTACGTAATTAAGCATAATTGTTTTCTTCAAATATGATACAATTACAAAATTAAGGTTGTCCAATTCCTATTCAATTTCACATTCGCCCCAAGCTCCCAAAAGAGTGCCATATTTGATTCATGTATTTCGTAAACGATTTTATTATCCTCTACTACATTCCTTTAGTGTTGTACGACCTCTAGACGTTTAACTTCTTGATGTCCATGTCACTGCTGCTGGTGGCAGTGTCTGAAGTATCTCAGCTCTTCAGGTCAAACAGAACTTGTTTCGAGAAATGCACTATTTGACTTCCACGAAAATGGCGCTTTAAGCAGAGAGGTATGTGTGTGTGTGTGTGTGTGTGTGTGTGTGTGTGGTGTGTGCGTGTGGGTGTGGTGCGTGTGTGGTGTTTGTGTAGTGTGTGTGTGGTGTGGTGTGATGTGTGTGTGTGTGTGGTGCATGTGTGGTGTGTGTGGTGTATGTCTGGGTGGTGTGTGTGTGTGT
>Ga0123357_10013614_pt1 | contig 10569 bp, 5 predicted proteins | sample TergutEmb28metaG_FD_89873 | JGI IMG/M metagenome (GOLD analysis project Ga0123357, IMG submission 89873) | Embiratermes neotenicus P4 segment gut microbial communities from Petit-Saut dam, French Guiana - Emb289 P4 | ecosystem: Host-associated > Arthropoda: Insects > Digestive system > Gut ...
ACAGATGCAACAATATGCAGATATTTATTCACTGCAAAACTACTCTACATGTTTCGGGTGTCACAGCACCCATCATCAGGAGTATCAAAAACTGTACCCGCAGCCTCCGGTACAGGTCATACTGTGAAATGCAAGGATGAACTAGAATGAGCAAACAGTATGTGTTGGCTTGTTAACTTCAGGCAGTAATCCTTGCATTTCACAGTATGACCTGTACCGGAGGCTGCGGGTGCAGTTTTTGGTACTCCTGATGATGGGTGCTGTGACACCCGAAACATGTAGAGTAGTTCTGAAGTGAATAAATATCTGCATACTGTTGCATCTGTTGGATTTTTTATTCACATTGAATTATGACGCACGGAACCACGAGCTTAAAAAAATAAAACGTATCTCTGAATATTACAATTTTCAATTCGCAGGGAAGCAAACAAAAGTGAATATGAGTAAGACCAGTCCTTTTGTATTAATATAGAACAAACAGTCGTTCTAAATAAAAATAAAAAGAAAAAGAGTAAACCCCAAAGGAGGCAGAGTTGTCCTTGTGTCTATGCCTCACGACGTGAATATACTATGAGACAGCTCAGGGAAACCTGAGTAGTGGTATAGTAGTATATCCTTTCGACCCATTACGAACACAGGGCATTTGTGAAGCACCACCCCCTGACGCTATTGTCGCCAGCTTTTTAAACTCACTCCACGATTTTGCCACATTTTCCTGCTTCCTCCAAAACGGTCTTTTTCCAGTTTTACTTCGGTCTTCCTCTCCTTCCGGTTCCCTGTGGTTTCCAAACCAATGCTTCTTTTGTCAATGTATTCACCCCGCTTCCTGACAGTATGACTGATCCGCCGCCATTTTCTCATTATATTTTGTAATATTATACGCTCCTATTAAGTAGCTTTCCAAAGTTCGGTATTACTTACCACCTAGGCCATCTCATGCCTGTTATTCTCCGCATTCTTCAAGAAACAGGCGTTTGTAAGTTATTTGTTAAGGTAAACATGAAGGCTCACTTAAACCTTGCAGCATATGGGAGTGATTATCTTCACGTTCTGGCTCCTTTACCCCCTGGAGGGAAAGCCTTCTCTAAGCACTGTGCAGGCGGCCGGACGAGCCAAAGGAATGGAGCAGAAGATAACAGATTTTGCGCATTAAAATTCTCCACTGTACTGCGGCGAAACCCGAGAGACTTGCGCAATTTTTGTACGATGTTTGTAAACTTTACTAGTTTACCATTCCGTTTATGACGCATATGTACCACCTTGAATCAGATAGCAATATACCCTGCCCTTGTTTCACGCCCTAGTTGCGTTCCTGAAGAAGTGGGCGTAAATCAAAAAGGCGTTAAGTGAAAAATAATATTAGCATCAGAAATAAGGGAGTGGAGTAACTGTAGGAAGCGGCCCACAGCCCCCCCCCCCTCCAAAAAAAGTTAAACCGAAATTGACAGAGCGCAACTCTTAAGGAGTGGTGAAATTGTCATGGGGACGTTAGAGCGAAAATGCATAGAATAAAAGGGCGTTAAAGAGGACTAGTGTATTGACTTCGGACAGGACAGGAAAACTGCTCCTCTTTTATGTGCTACTCAATTACAAATTTCACATTACATCATTGTACATTTATCAGGGCCGTGCTGTCCACTGAGTTTTAGATTTGAGGCGAGGGACAGATGGCCTCTGATATGATATTCTCATAGCAGTGAGTATTAAAGCTGCTGTATTCTGGGAGGTAAGAGTGTGTAATCTAGCGCATGGTTACCTGAATATGGAGACGGTATATCTGTACGAAGCTTTGGAAAACCTATCATACACATCCCCAGAGACCGCAGTCTTACCAGATATGTAGCTGCTTCCTCTTAGAAGCCCAATTGTAAACAGGCCAAGGACAACAATTTACGAATATTTATTGTGAAAACCTTACTTACTTACTTACTTACTTACTTACTACATGTAGCAGAGTCCATCTTGAGAAGCTAATCGGTACTCAGCTAGTCAAGAAATTCCCCGCATTTTATGGAACCAAAAGGTTCATTACCGCATTCAGAACAACACACCATTTGTCTCTATCCTGAGCCAGATAGATCAAGTCCATACCCCCATATTACACTCCCTAAAGATCCAACATAATATTCTCCCTTCTACGCCTGGGTCTTCCAGATGGTCTCTTTCCCTCAGGTTTCCCCACCAAACCCCTGTATACTCCTCTCCGCTCCTCTTCCCCATACACGTTACATATACCGCCCATCTCATTCTTCTCGATTTTATCACCCGAACAATATTGGGCGAGAAGTACAGATCATTAAGCTCCTCGTTATGTAGTTTTCTCCACTCCCTTGTTACCTCGTTGCTCTTAGCCCCAAATATTCTCCTCAACGCCCTATTCTCAAACAACCTCAACCTACATTCCTCCCTCAATGGGAGCGACCAAGTTTCACACCCATAAAAAACAACAGATAAAATTATATTTTTCCGTATCTTGACTGTATAAGCTTTACTTTTAATAGTAGAGTCGAACCCGTTTATAATAATATCGGTTTATGTGACACCTTGTCTATAGCGTCAGATATTGTAGTATCAATTAATTCCTTACACTTAACCATACATTAAACTCCCCGGTTATAACGACATTAAGTATTCAGTCCCCCTTCATGGCGTTATAACCGACTTCGACTGCATGTCCATTAAAAATGACATGACAAATGAAAGTTATTATAAAACCTTTTAGCTTTATCAAAAACGTAGTGTATAATCTAATCAACTGTTTTCGTCACACATGCGATCTGCTCAGTGTCACAATGACGTACACTGGCTGCAGTTATAAGGATAGTCTCTGGCACTTTTCGCCGATTCAGCAAAATAATTAATGTTGTTCCTCTGATCTCATAGTTGTTCATCCACTTGCTGACAGCAAAACAATTCTTTGTTAAAATGAAACAAACCTCATACAGCATAATTTTGTTACCGTATTGTTTGCACGCAGAATGAGCTGAAGAAGAAAATCTGTTTAGTGACTGTTATGAAAACAAACGATGGAGGACACTGCCTTATATCCATTCCACCGGTTGTCAGGTTTCTTTACGACGTGTACTAACTACCTACACATAGATGAAACACGATATTTTACTGAAATTCAGTTTTAGTTGACATCGTGGGTGAGAATATCTATGCGTGATAGCTGCACAGCCGACATTTTGGTGTTCTATTCCCAGAAGGGGTAGAGGTTTTGTTTTTCTACAACCAACCACTCCCCACTCAGCCTACTGTGGGGGTGGGGTGGGGTGGGGTGGGGGTGGAATTGATGAAAATGACTGCTCACATCCATCCAAGGTGGATGTTAAGAATACGTGGAGCCCATCAATGTACCTCAGTGGCGTTAAGGACAGGAACAACTTAAATATACCTAAATAGATTTATTTACCTACTAATTACACTTATCCAAATATATCTGAACTTGTTCTAGGATCTTGAGGTGTGTCATCCCCGTTGTGTGGTATAACAACAATATAGTAAAACGTGTATATCACTATATTTAGTCTAACACAACTGTATTATCTTTTGTTGTAGAGTCTAACACTACATGTTTCGGCCCTCTGTGTGGGCCATCATCAGGTTGACTTTGAGATTAATTTATACAATGTGCATGGGGGGGGGGGCAAGATCTCGTTTGTTTAGATGGAGTCCTTCTATGCAATGCATTAATTAGATCTAATTAATGCATTGCATAGAAGGACTCCATATAAACAAACGAGACCTCGCCGCCCCCCATGCACATTGTATAAATTAATCTCTAAGTCACACCTGATGATGGCCCACACAGAGGGCCGAAACATGTAGTGTTAGACTCTACAACAAAAGATAATACAATTGTGTTAGACTGAATATAGTGATATACACGTTTTACTATATTGTTCTAGGATGTTTTGGCTATAATTACAGCCATATTCATGCAGCACTAAACATGCAAAGAACATATGGAGGTTCGTAAAGGTCAGACAGATGTCACCTATGTTATGAGAATTCAAAAGGAGAATTTGCTAAAGTCTAATACATCTCCACGTGTCCTTTGTATATTTAATGATCCCTGAAGATGGCTACAGGTAATAGCCGATACATACTTGAGTAGTCACACACACACACACATATATATATATATATACATATATATATATTTGGACAAGTGCAGCTACTTAAATTTCTTTATTATTATTTAATTGTACTAACAAATGAATATATATATGAAAATATTAAATTATATTACAAACACCCCTTAGTTGTTGCTGTTGTTGTCCTCTTGCTTTGTGTGTTGTTGCCGCTGACCTTGATGCGGATATATTTGGGCGTTAATTGTTGGGTTTTTTGAATGGAGGCATCACGGTGTGCTTTGATACGAATTGTGGCATTAATAGTGTACATCAGCACAACTGTTTTTATTACACAAGGCAATTAAATAGGCTACATGTTTCGACTATTGAAGTCATCTTCAGGCCTATTCTTTGTAGGTTAAGTCACAGGATGCTGTTTACATCAGTGAAATACTTAAGCCAAATCTGGCTTAAGTATTTCACTGATGTAAACACACTGGGATCCTGATGTGTGCACAGCATCCTGTGACTTAATCTGTAAAGAATAGGCCTGAAGATGACTGTTCGATAGTCGAAACATGTAGCCTATAATTACCTTGTGTAATAAAAAAGGTTGTGCTGACGTGCACTATTGATGTCATAATAAGTTAATTGTTTGGTTCTGCACTTTTTGTTGAACCAAATAGCGGCGTTTGTTTTCAATAACTTTAGCGTTATACTTTTATAATTGTTGTATACTTTTGCTTATTGAACCTCTATTATTTTTATTTTTGTGTACATACCGTGCAGTTTTATTGTTTATTATTTATTTACATCAACAAATACACGTATATATTAATATATTACATTAAATTACAAAGTTTTTGTAAAATAATTTTATATATATATATATATATATATGCATTTGTTCATACAAACCAATAATAAACAATACAAATGCACGGTATGTACACAAAAATAAAAATAAATTTCTATATGCATGTCAATTGCACAGAACACATACAGTATTAAGGTTTTTATGTAGCCTAACATTTATGGACGACATGTATAAAAATTCATCTGATGTCCGACTGATGTCAAAACATGTAGCTGAATTGGAATTGTGCTATAAAGTGTGTATTTTATATATATATATATATTTGTGTGTGTGTGTGTGTATGCGTGATGATTAATAAAACTGGCTTTAATCTTCAGAAGGCAATCATCACTGAACTATTCAAGCCTTTCCCAGATTTTGATGATAGGTACTACAATTCATTGCTATCTTTACAAGACCTCAAAACAGAGCCCTAACAGAGCTAGAGGAGTCCAACCCAGATTCTAACATCCTGTCTCTTTAGGAATTATTTTAATATTATCCTCCATTCTCTGTGTCCTAGTCTTGAAAAATAAATTTGAACGAACTGCAGATGATAGTATTTCGCAGTGCTGTCACCTGCAGGATACACTGCAGACTTGTTACCTTTGAAGATGGGCGCCAGACGCCCCCAGCAAGTGATGGCCCCCTTTCGGTTGAACTGCCCCAGCGCCAGCTCCATATAGAACAGTGGGATTCCTCCCACCACCAGCATGACGCAGTACGGCACCAGGAATGCTCCTGCAAACACAAAACGCCTAGCAATATGTATATACCGCGAAAGAGTTGTTTGTTGTGGGAAGGGTTACATTCATACGATAAGCAGCAGTACCCCTTCTTAAACTGCAATATGGGCGATTTAGATATTATAAGGCATACCATACGTCATAGCACTCAAATGAAAAATGTAATTTTTTTCGTGTAATTTTAAATTTTGTTTTGAGGATTTAAATTACATTGCAAATTCCACAGACACATCTCCACTTCGCTTTGACAGCGTATAATGACAAGAAAACGGAACAAATTTTATTTGTTCTGTATTGGATCCGCGATAGGAAAGGGGACAACTACATCATCATCATCATCATCTAGTGACAGAGTAAGGTTTGTTTGCGACATCATGAACTACTGAATTACTGAACGGATCTTGCCAGGATTAATATTTCTAGGAATCGTAAAATTCAGCATTGATATCAATACGTTTGCTTCTATCAGTTCCTTCTAAAAATTATTAGGTTAACGGAAACCTAACGTTAAAATTAGATAGTACTGCCTCTACCAGAAGCTATGAGAATTATATGATATACGTTAGCTTCCCTTGGCCTCCGGAAATAGCAGCACAATCAATGTGTAGCAGCGGATGTTATTGGTTCTACAAAAACTACCCACGTACCCAGCATTCAGTAACGCCTATCGGATCTCTACATCCCCTTCAGACTGTGCAGAAGACGATTTCCGATCAAAATCAAATGGCTACGAAAGTCAGTAAGGCTTAAAGGCAGACACTGAAACGTGTCTGCCTTTAAGCCTGTTTAGAGATAGCTAGAACTGCAAGTTCTTCATACCATAATTGCAAGAGGTATAGGACTAGTGATGCTTAATACTGTTCCTTTTTTGTTTGTGGTATTTTCTCGAACCTCTTCGTATGACAACTTCGTTGCTGCAGTTATTGAATGGCAATGGCAGTGCACACAAAGTGACAGCACATTGATGTCAGACATTGTATATCGATAAGTGCTTTAAAGTTTCAGACATGTAAAACTTTTCTTGATTTCAAACTTTCGCCTTGTTGCGAATTTTGTATTCTTCCTTTCGGGCGATTCCCCGATGTCTGAATTGTAGGTGCAGACGTTTCGGAACATCTGTACCAATCTTTATAGTTGGTGTGAACAAGACACGACCTATGAATATGGGACAGACAAAGTGTTTCGAAACGTGTGCACATAAAATTCAGGCGCCGGGGAATCACCCCCCCCCCAAAAAAATATACTGTGGCCCTGGAGTTGACTCCGTCTCTAACAGAAAGGAGTATCACGGACGTCTCGTAGGGGTAAAGGCGGCCGGTGCCTAGGATTGACAACCTTTCCATCTACATGTGCCGATTTTCTAGAAACTCTTGGCGCCTTAAGCTTGTGCAGCCCTAGGGACATGCCCAGGCCTGTTTAGAGATAGCTGGAATTGCAAGTACTTCATACCATAATTGCAAGAGGTATAGGAGTAGTGATGCTTAATACTATAGCCTCTCCTACTCAAGAGTCATCCTCGACTTCTCGTGGTATGCGCTGTTCGCATGAAAGAGGCAATGACGAAAGAGTTACAGCAGTACAACTGTTTCAACAGGAATGGAGGAAATGCCAACCCAAGCCACTCTTGTCCAGAGGCCAAAAGTAGGATTCCTACCGTTGGACTTAACCTGCTCTGGGTTCGTAACCCATTCAGGGGAAATTCCAACTACAATAGAACTCCATGTATCCGGACGCTGGTTATCCGGATATCCAATTATCCGGATCGGCTTGGCCCTTCCAGTTAATTTGTTGAGAATTCTACAAAACTACCTTGTCTTGAAATTACCGGTTATCGGATTAAGCACAGCACAGTGTTATGGCTTCTAGAACTTCATATCAGCCGTGGTCGAAAGGTTTAGACGCAGGTACATAATGTAAATAGTAACAGTAGAACTTCAAACTCCCAATGTAACCTATTTTCAAAGAAAAATCCAATTATCCGGTTTTTTGCATATCCGGATGGCTCGCCGTCCAAATCAATCCGGATAATTGGAGTTATACTGTACTGACAAGTCTCACAAGGTAAACGGAATGCCTCGTAACAGGTTACCGAAGATAATGAAAAAACTACAGACCAAAATGCAAAAGGAATCAGGGAAGACCGCTGAAGAAACTTCTAGATGTGTGAAACCGGAAGGAGTCAACAATTGGTCCAATTCAATTACAGCTAGATGGTGATGATGATGATGATAATGATGATGAAAAGGTACAAGTGCGTTCTGTGTAGTGTGAGTGGACTCCGTTTCTTGAACGATTCACCCCGTGGCTGCTATTGTCTCTCGCCATTCCCTCATGTGCCAGTAAAATTCACTGTTTTTTCACCAAATTTTTTCGTGTTTCGCCATCATTTACCAGTTCATTAACTAACCAAACTGTGCGTTTCATTTAACATCAAACAACTGAACTGCTGCCATCAATCTGTTCGTTTATACATAAGGTAATGTGAAACAAATATTACCACCCGAACACAGAACCCGTTTTCATTTCACATTCTTCAACGGAAATTGCATAACTACTGAAGAAGCCACAGTAGAAGCTATAGCTGAGCAAGTAATGCACTTATGACGTTTGTACAGATCTGTTAAAACGAACATTTTGCCAGAAGTCCTTTTTGTACATCAACGTCATATAAACTAAAGGCATTTGGAAGAAAATAACATCTAATATTAAAAAAAAACACATTTCATTGTAAATACCCAGTGCCAAACTTCCAGAAAATTTTGACGTCAACATAGCCAGTGCACAGCCAGACTTCTCAAAACAGTGCACTTATTTTTACATTCGGTGCACATAATACATAACCATGCTTGTTATTTAAATTTTCGGTACTCTCCGGGCAAATATTATCTTCTAACAGAGAATCTGAAGAATAAATATTCTTCGATATCTTGATATGTTTCCCGTCAAAGTAACTGAGTAGCTGGTGGAACGGTAAGCAATTCAAAATTTTCTCGTCCGAAAATACAGTGAATGCTCATAATGTCATGTTTTACACACATCAGTCCTGTACTTTGTACGTTGTTACATTCTAAAAGCAAAAAATTTCCAGTAACAGTCTTTAAGTGTATTTTTCAACGAAAATCACCTACAACTGTGGAAATATTCTGCATAATTCTACACCCGAGAAGTCAGATATTCACACAAATAACAGATCTATCACAAAGCTTGTTTTGTCCACACTCATTTCTTTTTAATAATGTCGAAAGCCTTGACGTTTGGTGAAAATTATACTGAACATGCAGTGTGTGTGTGTCATGTCTTTGTGCAGCTTCTGTTCGAGATATCCTTCGCTCCGATACAGTTTTAAAGAGATATGCTTCAGTTGCGACAAGAAATGCAGGACAGCCTTCTTGTGCAGTATTCGTTATTGTAGTTCGATTGGGTATTACAAAATTCGGAGCAGTTCGATAGAGTGACTTAGCTACATTACGAAACCCCGAGCAGTAGCGGTCCGATTTATACAGCGTCCAGACCGGCTGTGGGAACCAGTCAGTCCACCTAGCCCCATGTGCAATGGTTACAGAAACAACTTTTGTATCTTTCGTATCCGGGGGAAAGGAATTACCAGATATCGCAGTTTTCTGGATATAAGAATGTTAATTTGGGGGCCGGGAGAGCGCAGTCGGTATAGAGACTCGCTAAGGGTTGGATGGTCTGGGGATCGAATCCCAGAGGGGGTGAGATTTTCTGCAACCGTCCAGACCGGCCCTGGGGGTCACCCAGCCTCCTATACAACGGGTATGGGTTCTTTTCCGGGGGTTAAGCGCCCTGGGCGCGGCGTTGATCACCCACCCCATCTAGCGTCGAGATTAAAGAACGAGTAGAACTATACCTTTATTCCCCCTCTGGACCATCGTGGCCCGTTATAGGGTGAAATTTACCTTTGTAATTTTGCCGGTTAAATGAGATTTCTGGATAACTCAGTTGTGGATAGACAGTTTTTACTGTAATGGGAACTCTTTCCCAGGGAGTAAAGCTGGCTTGGCATGTAGCTGACCTTTCGCTTCCAGTAGCGCTGAATTCAAGGAGTGGAACTAAATTTCCACCCCCCTTACGCCTACATCTTGTGCACAGAGACAGATGTACCTTACTTTGGGTCGAACAATTCAATAAAACGTTGCACTGCCAGACTTTGCAACACCCAGTTTGAGTGTCCTTCATTTGTCACGTTGCTCTGAACATTTAATATGCAGAAGAAAAACACTTTTTTTTTTTTTCCCCTCCAGAATTTCAATACTATGGCGCCAAAATCCGCATTTATGATATTCGATAACGGGACAAAGGAGGTAGAGCTCAAGGCATGAGCGGGAGTAATGTTATGACCTCTGTACTAGAGGGAGGTACGTATTCAGGTTCACGCCAAAGCCACTCTACCTCCTGGAAAGAACACCAACCCCCGCTAAACAGGAGGTTTGGAGTGCCATAGAACAGGTCTGGACCTTATGGAATGTGGTATCTGTGGGCAGAGTGTCACACAAACGGTCTGGACCTTCTGAAATGTGGTATCTGTGGGCAGAGTGTCACAGAAACGGTCTGGACCTTATGAAATGTGGTATCTGTGGGCAGAATGTCACAGAAACGGTCTGGACCTTATGGAATGTGGTATCTGTGGACAGAGTGTCACAGAAGCAGTCTGAACCTTATGGAATGTGGTATCTGTGGGCAGAGTGTCACAGAAACGGTCTGGACCTTATGAAATGTGGTATCTGTGGGCAGAGTGTCATAGAAACGGTCTGGACCTTATGAAATGTGGTATCTGTGGGCAGAGTGTCACACAAACGGTCTGGACCTTCTGAAATGTGGTATCTGTGGGCAGAGTGTCACAGAAACGGTCTGGACCTTATGAAAT
>Ga0123357_10013615_pt1 | contig 10569 bp, 9 predicted proteins | sample TergutEmb28metaG_FD_89873 | JGI IMG/M metagenome (GOLD analysis project Ga0123357, IMG submission 89873) | Embiratermes neotenicus P4 segment gut microbial communities from Petit-Saut dam, French Guiana - Emb289 P4 | ecosystem: Host-associated > Arthropoda: Insects > Digestive system > Gut ...
AATATTCAAACACAACAAGCTCAGTAAAATCCCTTTGCTTGGAAAAATACGCTTGGTTCCCAAGTACGCATAGTCCTCCGCGCCCTCCGCGCCCTCCGCGCCCTCCGCGATCTCCTCTTCGATTTCTCTTCCCTCCGTAAGAACCTCTTCGGGATTAATCTACGAAAGCCCGCCCTCGCCAAGCTGGGCAATCTCCTCCCGGCTTACCGGATCATCGGCCATAAGCCGCGGGAGAAGGATGTCCAAAGCGGTGGTATGCTCGTGAAACACGCAGGCCGGCGCGCCTATCACCGGTACAGAAAGCCCGTCTTTTTCATAGTATGAAAGGAGAAGCATGGTCCCCGGCAGAAAGGGGAGCCCCCGGGAAACAAGGCGGACGCCGGTATTTATAATTGCCTCGGCGGTTCTGTCGTCAGGGTCAACGCTCATGCCGCCGGCGCAGACAACAATATCAATCCCCTTTTCTATCATGCCAAGGATGGCGGCGCTTATCTGCGCGGGATCGTCCGGAAGGATAAGCTTTTCAACACATTCGGCCGGGAAAGCTTCGATCTTTTTACGGAGTACTTCACTTCCGGTGTCGCTTATTCTTTTCTTGTATAGTTCGTTTCCCGTAATAATGAGGGCGGCTTTCTTCCTTTTATAGGGGATAATGTTTATGATTTTCCCCCAGCCGGGCACTTCTATGGTTTTTAGCAAAGAATGTATTCCGCCGCTGGCTATTTGCGCGGCGAGGTCCAGTTTTTCTTCTTCTATTAAGAGGGGAATTATTTTTACCGCGGCGATCTTCTCGCCCTCCGTAACGCCCCGGTTCCCGCGAAGGGTTATTACCGCGAGTCCGTCAATACTGTTCAAAGCGGTTAGTTTCCCCGTATCGATTTTCAGGAGCCCCGGCTGTTCGGCAAATAGCTCGATCTTGCCTTCACGTACCGGCGCGGCCCTGATAAGCGTGCCTTTGCAAAGGGAACAGAGTTTTTCGGCGCCCTCTTCCTCGTGTAGCATTCCCGGCTGTTTCTCCCACACGTAGAGCTGCTCTTTCCCCATATCAAGGAGAACGGGAATATCCTCAGGCGTTATTATCTGTCCCTTTCTGAACCTGGTGGTTTTGCTTTTGCCGGGGATTATCTCGGTCATATCATGGCAAAGTATATGCCCGGCGGCGTCGGTTGTGTTAATCAGTTCCATAATAGACAATATGAAGTATTAAGATAGTTTGCAATAGTAAACGGGCCTGCGTTTCATTGACATAAAATATTAAAAAAACGTATAATTATACAATTCTTGACCATGAACCGGCTGAGCCGGTTTTGGGTAAATTTTGGAGGAGAAATGAAAAGGTATATCATTGCGGTTTTAGCCATTCTTCTTTTGATTGGCGGTGTTTACGCCGGCGGGAATAAAGATACGGGGGGTCTTACCATGGAAAAGGGTACCCTTACGGTTGGAATGGAAATAGGGTATCCCCCCATGGAGTACTACGATACGGACGCGAAGACCCCGATTGGCTTCGATGTGGATATGGCCAAAGCCATTGGGGATAAATTGGGCCTCAAGGTCAAATTTATCGACACGGCATGGGACGGGATTTTTGACGGCGTTACTACGGGGAAATACGATTGTATCATGTCCTCGGTAACCATTACACCGGCGCGGCTCGCGGCCCATAACTTCAGCAAGCCCTACATTTCCAACACTCTGGCGATGGTCGTGCTTAAGGGCGGCAATGTGACCGCACAAACCCCCCAGGACTGCACGGGTCTCAATGTGGCCTACCAGGGGGACACCACCGCGGATATCTATATGCAGGATCTTGCCAGCAAGGGGCTGAAATTCCTTCCCCGCTCATACGATAAGGTGTATTCCTGCTTCGACGAACTTAAGCTTAAGCGGGTAGATGTGATAATGACCGACCTCCTGGTGGCTTACGACTATGTAGCGGCTTCGGACAGCCCTTTCCAAATCGTGTGGAAGAGCCCCGAGGGAGAGAAATTTGGCGTCTGCATGAAGAAGGGTAACGATAACCTTACCGCTGCAATTGACAAGGCGCTGGATGCCCTTTTTGCCGATGGCACGCTGCTCAAGATTTCCCAGAAAACATTCGGTATGGACCTGATAACGGCGGCGCGGCAGTAAGTGTCAACGTTTCAAAAGATTCTCACCTGGGTTCCCACACTTGTTTACGGCGCCCGGGTAACCATATTACTCACTCTTCTTGCGGTTTCGGCAGGGCTTATATTGAGTCTTTTCATCGCCCTGGGGAAGATGTCGAAAATATACGTCATTAACCGGATATGCAGCGCGTATATCTTCTTCTTCCGGGGTACCCCGCTTCTGATGCAGCTCTACTTTATCTATTACGCCCTGCCCATGATATCCGACGCCTTTGTTATTCAGACAGGCCAGGCGGAGGTGGACCGCTTCATCTACGCCTTTATCGCCTACAGCCTCAATTCCGCGGCTTACTGTGCGGAGATCATCCGGGCGGCGATTCAAAGTATTGACAAGGGCCAGTTTGAAGCCTCGCATGCGCTGGGCCTGTCCTACGCGCAGACCATGAGGCTGATAATCATTCCGCAGTCCATAAGGCGGCTCATTCCGCCTGTGGGCAACGAATTCATCATGATGCTGAAAGACGCTTCCCTGGTATCAATGATAGCTCTGGTGGACATTACCAAAGCCACAAGAAACATCGAAGGATCCACCCGTTCCGCGCTCGTGTATATTCCGGCGATGATCCTCTACCTGATCATTACGGCGGTCTTTTCGTACATCTTCCATAAAACAGAAAAGAAATTTTCTGTCTATGAGTGAGTATAACCATGTCAATGATTAAAACCGAAGGGATATACAAAACCTTTCACGGCGCCAACAACAGGGGGCCGCTTGAGGTGCTTAAAGACATATCCCTCACCGTGGAACAGAGTGAAGTACTCTGCATCATAGGCCCTTCCGGAGCGGGGAAATCTACCTACCTGCGCACCCTCAACAGGCTTGAGACCATAGACGAAGGCAGGATCTACATAGATGACAAGCTTCTTTTCGACTGTCATCGCGGCGTGAACAGCGTCAAGATGAGCCATGAGGAGCGGAGTAAGGCCCTGCTTGAAATAGGTATGGTTTTTCAGCAATTTAACCTTTTCCCGCACAAGACGGCCCTTGAAAATGTGATGCTTGCCCCCATCAATGTCCGCGGCCTCTCCGTTGAGGAGGCCCGTGAAAGATCGAAGCGTATACTCGAAAGGGTAGGCCTGGGGGACAAGTTCGACGCGTTTCCTTCGCAGCTCTCGGGCGGGCAGCAGCAGCGGGTCGCCATAGCCAGGGCGCTTGCCATGGAACCCAAGATCATGCTCTTTGACGAGCCTACCAGCGCCCTGGATCCGGAACTGGTGGGCGAGGTATTAAACGTCATGAAGCAGCTCGCCAGGGACGGTATGACCATGCTGGTGGTGACCCACGAGATGGGCTTCGCCAGGGATGTCGGCGACCGGGTGGTTTTTATGTGCGAGGGGGTAATTCTGGAAATCGGAAAACCCGAGGATATTTTCAGCAGCCCGAAGAACGACAGAACCCGCCAATTCCTGCAAAGCGTATTGTAATTTCCTGAACCTGACCACTATAATGAGGTAGGTTCCAAAAGCAGGCGGCTGTTTTTTGAACCTACCCGTATACCCGTCAGGAGTCATATTGAAAAAATTTTTGTCCGGAAATGAAGCCATAGCGCTGGGCGCCATCCGCGCGGGGGTTTCATTGGTCACCGGTTACCCTGGAACCCCTTCCACCGAAATTCTTGAAACCGTCGCAAGGGAGACTGCCGCCAAAGAAGCCGGCGCGCGGTTTCCCGGGATTCATGTGGAGTGGTCGGTAAACGAAAAGACCGCAATGGAAACAGCCGCCGGCGCCGCTATAGCCGGTTCGCGTTCCATGGTGATCATGCAGCAGTCCGGTCTCAATATCGCCCTGGATCCCCTGATAAACCTTAACTACCTTGGCGTTTCAGGCGCCCTTGTGGTTGTTTCCGCCGATGATCCCGGCTTAACTTCCGCTTTTTCGCTTCAGGACACCCGGCATTTTGCGCGCGGCATGAAGATCGCGGTCTTTGATCCTTCGACTACGGAAGAAGCCTACCACATGACCGCGGATGCTTTTGATTATTCCGAAAAATACGGCCGTCCCGTAATACTGCGGCCCACCACCCAGATCTGCCATAGCTACGCGGCTATGGATCCTGAGACCCTGCCGTACCGGGCCCTTGAGACCCGCTCGCATTTTAGCAGGGGAGGGGGGCGCTGGATCACCCTGTCGCCGGAAGCGCGGGAGGCTCCCGAAAAAGTCAACGCGGATATAGAAAAAATGCACGCGGACTTTTCGTCCTACAGGGGGAATTCCCTCATCGTTACTCCGGAAGAAACATATACGCTCAGCCAGGACAGCCTGCCCGGCGGTTCGGGTCAGCTGGGTATCGCCTCGGGGGGCGTAAGCTATTCGTACGTAATGGAGATCCTCAATCCGCTGCCGCCGGGTATAAAGATACTCAAGGCCGGAACATTTCCGTTCCCGGATGAAATGGCATTGAGTTTTCTGGAGAGTCTTGAAGAGGTACTGGTTCTTGAAGAGCTTGATCCGGTTATAGAAGAGTACCTTACGCGGCTCTGCGGCAGCCGGCATCTGCGGACATCAATACGGGGCAAACGTTCCGGGGACATGCCCTGGTCCGGGGAATACACCCCGGCCCTGGCGCTGGAAAAGATAGAAGGGTTTTTAAAACGCAAGGTATGGGTGCATATTTCGGATCTTTCAAAGGAAAAACTGCCCAACACGGAAAAGAACCCGCTCCCCGAAATTCCTTCCCTTGCGTCGGCCCCGCCCGCGGCCCTGGCTGCCGCGGCAGCCGCCGCCGATGTTCTGACGCAGCCGCTGCCGGACCCGCCGCCTCTTCCCCTCCGGCCCCTGGAACTCTGCGCCGGCTGTCCCCACATGGGAAGTTTTTTCGCGGTCAGGGAAGCGGTGCGTAAATTCGGCAGGGGCCGCAAAGCGGTTTTTTCTGGCGATCTGGGCTGTTACGCGCTGGGCGGCGCAAAACCCTTTGAAATGATAGACACCTGCCTTTCCATGGGGGCGGGAACCGCCATGGCCCAGGGTATAGGCCGGGTAGAACCGGGCCTCCTTAACTTCGCCTTTATTGGAGACGCCACTTTTTTCCATAGCGGTGTAAGCGCGCTTATGAACGCGGTGTATAACCGTTCGGATATTATCATCGTGGTACTGGACAACGGCTCTTCCGCCATTAGCGGTAACCAGAGCCATCCTGGCGTCGCCGCCAGCGGCGTCGCCGCCAGCGGCGTTGGCGGTTGCACCGGGATAAGTATTCCCGCCCTGGCCGAGGCATTTGGGATAAAGGAAATTTTCCGGGCGGAAGCTTTCGATACGGAAGCGGCGGTGAAAGCCATAGGGCAGGTAATGGAGAAAACCGGGGTGCGGCTTGTCATTCTCAGCGGACCCTGTATTTATAACGCAAAGGGGAACGCGGGCGCAAAGGGGCCGGGTGAAAAAAAGAACGGCTTTACCATTGGCGCGGGGAAATGCAACGGCTGTAAAGACTGTATCAGGATGACCGGTTGTCCTGCTATTGCATTGAAAACAACTGAAATACAGGTGGGCCGGAGTAAAATGACGGCGCAAATAGACCCTGGGCTTTGTACAGGCTGCGGGTTATGCAAAGCGCTTTGTTCCACCGGGGCCATTTTCCCAACGATGACTCAGGAGGAGCGCTGAGGTGATCTTCAACTGCCTTTTGACCGGTATAGGCGGTCAGGGAACTGTTACCGCGGCCCGGCTCATCGGGACAGCGGCAACCGCCCGTGACTTTGATGTGAAAGGCGCAAATACCATTGGGGTATCCCGGCGCGGCGGATCGGTGGTAAGCCATATACGGATCGGAGAGAACATCAGTTCACCGCTTATACCCAGGGGAGAAGCCGATCTTATCATCGCCTTTGAACCGGCCGAGGCGGTACGGGTACATTCGTTTCTTTCCCCCACCGGCCGGGTGCTGGTCCTTGATCGTGGAATAATGCCGCTTGCGGTCAGGCTTGGCGAGGAACATTACGCCGCCAAAGACATGCTCGGCTATCTTAAGACCTGGCTGTACCATCCTTCCGAGCAGCGGCTTGCGCAAAAAGACGGGGGCGAATGGTTAATTGTCATTGACACGGAGAAATTGATAAAAAAATGCGGTGGTTCCCGCCTTCTCAATACAGCGCTTTTGGGCGCGGCAATAAGGAAAAAATTGCTCCCCCTCACGGAGGATGACCTGAAAAAGGCCATGCGGGAACTGCTCCCGCCCGAATATATAGAAGTTAATATACGGTCTTTTGATGCCGGGGGAGATCTGGCTGGATAATCGAATCGAATTTGCGGCTTTCCTGGTTTCTTTCAAAATTGTGTATTTCATTGTTTTTCTTTACGAAAAGGGGTATGATTATACTGTCTTGTAATGTAAAATTTGATAATCCGGCTTATGAGCGCGGTTCCGGCCCAAACAAAAATTATAGGATTCCTGAAAAATGAAGAAAAGTGTATGTTTATTGGCCTTTTGTTTTCTATCATTGATGGTAGTAACGGCTTTTCTGCCTGCCCAAACCGCGGCGGAAATGGAAAACCTGCTTAATATGAACGTGGTTAACTACGGAGAAGCCGCCCGTTTTGTGCTAAAAGCCGCGGACGCGCCGGTTCCGTCGGAAAGCAACAGTCTTCCCGGCGCGGAAGACGCTTTTAACTATGCGGCGCAGCGGCAGTGGCTGCCCAAAACAGCCGAGAGCGGCGGTATGGCCAGCCTTGAAGGGGTTTCGCTCCTTATCATGCGTTCCTTTAACATGAAAGGCGGACTTTTTTACACGCTCTTCAAGAACCCCCACTACGCGTACCGGGAAATGGTGTACCAAGAGATAATTCAGGACAGAAATGATCCGGATATGCTTGTTTCGGGTGAAACGCTGCTCTTCCTGATAAACCGGGTCATTTCCCTTACGGAGCAGGATACCGAGTACGACACCGGTTTTGCCCGTACTCCGCTCCTCGCTTCGGACGCGGCGCCCCAGGGTCAGGTCCGGGAAGCGCCCATAGTGGCTCCGGAAGCGGCTCAAAGTCCCGCCCCTGCCGCCCCTGCCCCCGAGGCTCCCCCTGCTCCCGCCGCCCCGGTTGCGGAATATAAAGAAGCGCCGGTAACGCCGCAGCAGGCGGCGCAGCAGCAGGCCCTGGTTAACCAGATAAGCAGCCAGCTCCAGGCCAGCGCGGTGGCAGATACTACGGTGAGGGCCACCAATGCCGGAGTTACCATCAGCCTTTCCAACATACAATTCCTGGCAAATTCAGCGGATCTGGCGCCAAGTGAAAAGAAAAAACTCGAAGGCATCGGGCAGATTCTCAAAAATATCCCCACGCGGACTATTTTGATCGCGGGCCATACCGCGCTTGCGGGAACCCGCGAGGACAGGCTTAAGACCTCGGTTGAACGCGCCCAGGCGGTGGGGTCCTATCTGATTTCCCTTGGCGTCAGGAAGCCGGATGAAATTTACGTTGAAGGTTTTGGCTCCGATCGGCCTATCGCGGATAACAGTACTCCCCAGGGGATGGCCCTCAACAGGCGGGTGGAAATTACCATATTGGAGAATAGATAATGAAAAAATCATCAAAACTGCTGCTATCCATTCTTTGCGTAGTATGGACCACCCTCAACGGTACTTCCCTTTGGGCAATGGATTTTGGCCTTGTACTGGATCAGAACGCGATCTTCAGCGGGTACAACAGTCAATCCAGTTTCGATTACAACGGCATCGCGGTGCCGCGTTTCTCCACATTGCTGGGCGATAACGGCGCGCTATACATATCCGCGGGCCTGAACTTTCAGAACAACCCCTGGGCGGCGGTACCGGAACTGCTGCGGACAGAGATAAATTGGCGTTTTAACAACGGGGAAGTCACTGCCGGCCGTATGGCCTATACGGATCCCCTTGGGTTTATTGCCAACGGTCTTTTTGACGGCGCCAGAATTTCAATGGATACCTCTGTTGGCACCTTCAGCGCGGGCGCGTGGTATACCGGCCTGCTCTATAAAAAAAGGGCCAATATTACCATGACGGATAATGAACTGCGATCCAGTTATACCGACCTGGATTATTCTGACTTTTTTAATACCTACTTCGCGCCCAAACGTATTGTCGCGGCTCTGGACTGGGAACATCCGGGCCTGGCGGAGCTTGTCAGGGCCAATGTATCGCTTATCGGCCAATTCGATCTTGCAAATGGAGACAAGCTGCACAGTCAATACGGAACCCTGAAATTTTCCGTACCGGTAAATGACTTTGTTTTCAGTTTGGGCGGAAGCTTTGAACTCGTGGAAGCAACCGGCGAGGACACCGCATGCGCACTGGCCGGAGAACTGGGCGCCGCGTGGATGCTCCCGATTAAACTGCAAAGCCAGCTTTCGCTCCTGGGCCGTTTTACGAGCGGAGTTGTCGGCGGCAGTTCCATTACCGCGTTTCAGCCGATTACCACCGTTGAGCAGGGCGACATACTTCAGGCAAAGATCTCCGGCCTTTCCCTGATTGCCCTGGATTACCTTGCCCGCGTGTGCACGCCCCTGTCTTTTGGCGTTACCTCGACTTATTTTATACGCAGCGACAAGGGAACCTACCAGGGCTACGGCAGTAACGGATATTTTTTGGGGAACGAATTTTCAGGAAGGCTTATGTGGAGTCCGGTTTCGGACGTACAGGTAAATCTGGGAGGCGGGGTATTCCTGCCTTCCCTGGGCAACGCGGCGCCGGATGCCGATATGCTTTGGCGGGTTGCGCTCAACGTAACCCTGGCGTTGTATTAAACCACCGTTAAGGAAGGTAACCATGAAAAAGGCAATGTTGCTGCTTTTATTTGTTTTTGCGGGGATGGCTGTTTTCGCCCAAACCGGCGTATTGAAGGACTTAAGCGGCACGGTGGAACTGAAAGCCCCCGGCGCCTCTTCGTTTGTCGCCGCGAATATAGGCGATAAACTGAGTCAGGATACGATCATTTCCACCGGCTTTAAAAGCACCGCGCTGGTTGAATTGGGGAGCGCGGTCATTACCGTACGTCCCCTCACCCGCCTCTCCCTGACGGAGATACGCGCCTCCCAGGGCAGTGAAACCATAAACATTAACCTCCAGTCCGGAAGGGTAAGGGTGGACGTGAGCCCTCCCGCCGGGACCAAAACCGCCATGTCGGTTTCGAGCCCCATTGCCACAGCTTCCGTGCGCGGCACCGGTTTTGACTTTGACACCCGGAACCTTAAAGTAAACCACGGTACGGTGAGTTTTACAGGTAACAAAGGCATGGGACGGCTCGTGGGCGGCGGCTCGTCGAGCCGGGTTGAAGAAAACGGCAAGGCCGCCGATCCCATTCAGGTACGGAACACCAGCCTTCAGCCGCCCGCTCCGGTGGGAATCGATTCAAACAGCAGCGCCTCGGGGGTAGCGGCAGCCAAAAATTCAAGCGGGGTAATCACTATCACGCTGGGGTATGGTGGCAACACGACAACTGATACCCCCCCGATTACGCCCCAGCCTTAATAAGCACAGGAGAAACCATGAAAAAACGCTTTGCCTTTTTGGCGGCCTTTTGCATAGCGCTTATCAGCGCCGCGCTAACCGGATGCTTCAGCCCCTGGACAGGTGAGAAAGGGAATATCACCATCGACCTTGGCGGCGGGTCCCCGGGCACAGGCCGCGTTATGGTGGATCCAAATGAAATTCCCAAGTTTGTACACACAATAACCCTCAAGGGGACAGGGGGAACGATTACCAAAACAGTCACCGGCGGCGGTCAGGTCACCTTTGGGGTAACCCCCGGCAGGTGGACAGTGGAAGTGCAGGCGGTAGGAAACAGGCCTCAAGCTTATGATGATATCACGGGTTTGGATACCCCCTTTCCGGATCGCATGCTCCGGGCCATAGGAATAACGAGCGTAAATGTTAAAGGAGGCGGCAACGCCCCTGTCACGGTGCCAATGCTTCCCGCAACAGAAGTTACCAGTTGGAGACAATTAGACAGGGCCATTGTTGAAGCTTCGGCTGATCCTGAGAATACTGAAGAAATAATACTTATTACCAAAAGTTTAGCGGCTGAATATCTCGTAGATATTGGTACAGATAGCAGCGAAAAAATTACCATCATGGCGGACCAGGCCGTTACTATTGATCGTGGTATCAACGTAGATAGTGGTAATACTATGGGCGATCAATTTTTCGTCGTGAACGCCCATAGTACCCTCACCTTGGGGAAACCGGGCATGTCCGGTAGTGTCACATTGGATGGCGGTAACCAGAACAAAGACGGCCCTCTATCAGCAACATCACCGCTCATTGAGGTAGACGGCGGCCACCTGGTAATGAACAATGGCGTGAGTTTGCAAAATAATAGTAATTCTTATAGTAACGCTGGAGCGGTAGGGCTCTATCCTTTCGATAATGGAGCCGGCACTATAGTGCCTCCGGATTTTACCATGAACGGCGGAACCATCAGCGGAAACAGCGCCGA
>Ga0123357_10013616_pt1 | contig 10569 bp, 9 predicted proteins | sample TergutEmb28metaG_FD_89873 | JGI IMG/M metagenome (GOLD analysis project Ga0123357, IMG submission 89873) | Embiratermes neotenicus P4 segment gut microbial communities from Petit-Saut dam, French Guiana - Emb289 P4 | ecosystem: Host-associated > Arthropoda: Insects > Digestive system > Gut ...
GTTTTAGCAAATTTTAAAATAAGTCTTATGTTTTAAAGTATTATATGTAAATAAATATTTTAATAACATAACACAGTGCAAGTAGTTGGCCCATGTCTACAATACACCCATTATATAAATTCATGACCTAATTATGGTCTGACAGAAGTCAGCCTAAACATGTTATCACAGCAAGACTAGTTACAGCAATACAGATTTGCTACTGTTATTCCCAAACATGTCATATTTTCAAAAAACTTACTTGCTGTCTTTATAATTGGATACCGTGTTCTTATGATGAGACATGAAAATACATTTACTTTTTTTTTGGCACCAGTTTCTAGACCAAACTCTTTAGCAGAGTTTAAAACATCTCAAGGTGGCATCTACGACTATTATGCTTTCACCCAACGCACTAACACCACCAGCACAGACCAGAAATTACAGAGACCTAGTTAACTTCAAACCCCACCATATTCTACAGCAAAGCATCACACTTCATCACCCAAGAAAAAGAAGCTGAGAACAATGGCCTCACCCCATAAGACCATGGGAAATGTGGTTTTTCAGGATGCTGTAAGGAAGGTGATTGTTGAGTTTCTGTCTCAAGGGACAACCATGAATACTGCTCCTTAACTTCAGAAGTTCCAGAAGCTTTGTCCTACAACACAAACATATTTTTCTGAATTCTCTCTACACACATATGTGTGTAGAGAGAATTCAGAAAAATATGTGGGAACTTCTCCCCTATCCACTCTACGATCCGGACCCAACACCCTCTGTTCCAGTTCATAACAGATCAGATATGAGGCCAGCACTATGCAACCAATAAGGCTGTGCAGGAAGCCTCCTTTGCTTGCAACCACTGAAATGTAGTTCTACTGCAAGAGGATCTTCAAACTTCCAGAACAGTGGCAAAAGTGCAGAGAGGTATTGGTATTTTGTAGGGAAGTGAATACAGTTTTACAGATTTGACTGACAGGGGGCATTTTCCTGCTTACATGTTTACTTGACTGTGAAATTTATCTCAAGACTTTCAGTAAAACCCTTGTATTTATGCAATGACACAGCACAACATCCCACAAGACTGGAATTTTCAGCAATACCACTGGCAGAACCTCATATTTCACTTCACTACATTCACCTGTGTTTTATATGGTGTGAAGAACACATCACACCTCATGAAAATATGATGTATGATGGTGAAATGTTGGGTCGTGATGATTGGGAAACAATACAATAAATGGCAAACTCTGTGAAAAAGTGTTAAAGATGCCTAGATGTGCAGCTAACCAGGTAGCCAAACAGGAACTAGAAAGTCACAGCAGAAGAGGAAAGGGGCTACACAGAAAATGAAGTACTGGATGTGTTAATTACACATGGAAGGACAGGACATGATAAAAATTTGTTATGAATAACAGATACACAATTTCACGTATAAGAGTTAGGCTTAAAATTTAAACAAAAAATAGAAAAATTTGGATTATCATATACTTGGAAGACTCAAGCATAAATCATTACAGATACAGTTTGTAGATTAATGAGCGAAAAATGCAATTATGCTAAAACAAAAAAACATACTTGTGGCCTACACAGAGGAGAGTCCTGCCTGAGTAGCTAAGAGGTCCACAGCTAGTCAGGAAATTCCCCACATTTTATGCAACCCAAATGTTAATTAATATAATTCATAAATGCAAAACACCTGTATCTGTCCTGAGCTAGAGCAATCCAAAATCAAAAAAACTCCGCTGTTAAAATTTTGTGGACTGAAATGCTAATTAGGTCTCAAAAACTAACTTTAAGCCTGTACAACAATGACAGCTGACAGTAGGGATTTGGCAACTAAGAGGGATAAGGAGAAGCAATGGAAAGGGATGATTTACCCTGTGTTTGGGGGAGGAGAATATCAAACATGTATTTACATGCTCAGAAGCCAAAAAGTTCACACACAAATGTGTGTAGTAAATGGGTAAATACAAACAGACACAGCTTATTGTAAAGTTTTAACCTTGTACAAATGTACAAGGTTAAAAAAATACTCGGACATGTTTATGTAACACAATGAAGTGCTTCAACACAACAACCAAATTCAACTACTTTTCTACATGATTTGCAGTACAACAAGCAATGTACATTAACACAGTTAGGATGATGTAGATATCTAAACAAAATAGCAATGAAAGCTTTCCAGCCATGTGTTCAACTTGCTCACAGCTGGTGACACCACCTGGTATGCACTACTCAAGAACAACCCACCCTACTAACAAGGGGCTGCGCCACATACTGGACATCATGTGCAGCATGGAGACCCATGATAACCCCTGCACTGCAGTACACCCATCCCTCACTTTACGGATTTCGGCTCAATGCAGAGTGAAATGTACCTACTGTTCACTTTTAGAACTACTCTTCAGTTTCACAGTCTTTCAAGTGGGTTTGGTGAGTACAAAGGTCAGTACACGTGCACTTGCACTATGATCACATATATGATATATAACATACACATGTGAGTTTGCGCAAACATTTGTAACGACGATACAAACCATGATTTGTGTTGTCAATGATTCCGATAACATTTAGACTTGCAGTCAACAAGAGCCAGCATCATAGATTCCAACTCAGAACACATTAAAGAGGAGAATGTAAGTGAGAACAGTATCATCAGCCACTCATACATGTATCTACATATTCTTATACTGTTGTACAGAGCACCCAGCTACTTTAACTTATCAATGTAAACTTTGGTACTTTACACCCATGTTATTTAAATAAATCTCCATGAAGAACACCTTACATAAGGTCAAAACATGTTGCAGACGTAATTAACAGATGTTAATTTTACATCTTGCAACACATTGGTCCTGTATGACTTACTTTACAAACAACATAAATTAAGCAAATTAAACCCACAAACCAAAAGTAGCGTCAATGTTATCAGCAGATACCACCACTCCCATCATATCTCCCACATTACTCACTTCTTACAACTTTTCTAGTATCATCACCACAATGTTACCAGTTGTAACAAATAGTAAACTATTCATTCTATTACCAATCAAACGTTAACAAAATTCTGTCCATGTCACCTGTCCTATAGTCATAAAATACAGTCCTTATTTTGATCCATATTGTCACTTCCTGTTGGCTCACTCATACCACAGCCCACACTGCAAACACTCATATTATTCTGTTGCAAACATGTTTATAAAAGTAACAAGGCCTAAGACTAGTTCATTGGTGACTGTCTTACTTACTTGGCCTGACTTGCTGGGGCTGCATCTGGTAACTCATTTTGCTACGTGATGCAAACTCCTGCAAATAACAGAAATGTCAGTTTAAAATAACTCACGAACTGAACAGCACACTAAAATATTTCAGTTGATCAGGTTGGGTCTTTACTAAAAGCTTTAAGGCACTTTCTGTGCAATACCGGAAAATATGTTTATTTTTCTTTCCTTTAAAAGAAATATCGTGTAAGGTGGTACGTTTGAAATAATGACGAAGTCATTCACAAAGATTACGAAAAACCTTATACAGCTACTATTATGATACAGCTCATTACATTTTTACTCTAAACTCTTCCTCCCATACACACACAAATTCGTACTGCCTTCAACATTATATAATCACAATACATTTGACAGGACCATTTATTCCATACTAATCCTACCACCACCACACCCAAATACAATAAGACTCTAAGAACTCCTCACAGCTTATTTTCACAAACAATAAACATAATATTCACCTGCGTCTTTTGAAAATGCTACAGAGTACACGATATCCCTACACGGAAAACCGCTTTATTAGTAATTCACAAACAAACGTCCAATATTTCTCAAACACCAACTTCACAACTTCAGGAAATGGCGTCGTGAACTTCTTTCCCACTCATACGAAGTAGTTCCCAGTACTTGTAACATTTCACAAAAAATGAAACGTTACCTGAATGAAGTGAAAAGTACTGCAAAGTAAATAAAACATTATATTCTAGTTGTACAACACAAATTGCAGACACAAAAACAGTAAAATCAATAGTTTTATGTACCGTTGCAATGGAATATCAATCCGCGTTTTGATGAGTAATACTAGACAGCGATGAGATTTCTGCTGGGCATCAGCGTGCATGACAAATGCTGCCATCTACCAGCAGTTGTGTAAAATTAAAATGTAATTACGGAAAAGCGCGAGGAAAGACAGGAGAGCGGGCAAGCAGCAAAGGAAAACTAGCACTTTCGTTTTTCTTTGGAAATGGCCACACTGAAACGGGAACGTAAGCGATGCACTGAGGGCACAAGCGACACCATGAGGGGATCCGTGGCTGTGTTGTTGTCACGGATAATTGCAAACATGTTTGTGAAGAGCGGGAATGGCTCAAGCTAGTAAAGAGGTGTTAAATTCGGTAGTTTACTCAAGCCGTTCTCTGTGGTGAGACGATGTTAATTCGGACGTAAGGATGTCAAAAACAGGCCGTGCGAATAAGTACCTGCAGCATGTGGTATGACGCGTAGTAAGTATTTTCAAATGACAGCTGTATACAGAAAATCCACAGTTAAAGTACACATATACAATCACGCCATAGTATGTCAGCAAAACCTGTGTTTATTGTTCATTTCGGCGAAGTGTTTCGGTTAATTATGAATTATATTTAGGAAGATATATTACTTAATTAATTAATTACTTGCTTACTTACTTAGTCACCCTCTCACTCCATGGAGCAGAGTCCTTCTTAAGTAGGTAACCGGTTCTCAGCAGGTCAAGAAATTCCCCGCATTTTATACAACCCGAAGGTTCATTGCCGCTTCTACAAGTGCCCTCCACCTGTCCCCTATCTTCCCGAATATTCATCTTAATATTATCCTCCCATCTACACCTGGGTCTTCCAAGTTCTCTCTTTTCATCAGGTTTTCCCACCAAACCCCTTTATACATCTCTCCTCTACTTCATTAGTGCTACATACCCCGCCAATCTCATTTTTCTCAATTTGATCACCTGAATAAGATCTGGTGAGAAGTACAGATCAGTAAGCTCCTCATTATATCGTTTCCTCCACTCTCTTGTTACCTCGTCCCTCTTAGGCCCAAATTTTCTCCCCAGCACCCTTTTCTTAAACACCCTCAGCCTAATTTCCTTTCTCAGTGTGAGTGACCCCAATTTCACACCCATACAACACAACAGGCAAAATTATAGTTCTGTGTATTTTAATATTTATATTTTTGGATAGCAAACTGGAAGACTTAAGATTCTGCACCGAATGATAGCCAACATTCCCTGACATCTATCTGCTCTTAATTTCTACCTGTACAGAATTTTTGTATGTTAAGGTTATTCCCAAATATTTGAACTGTCCTGCTGTTACAAAGCAGCTATTATCAGTCTTCATACTGTGACTTTGTCCTCCGTTCTGATCTCCAGACGTGGATATGTGCTTAGTTTTATCAGCATTTACTTCTAGTCCAGTCTCCTTACTAGAATCTACTAACACTTCTGTGTTTTTCTTTATAGTATGTACGTTTCCACTCATTATGTTAATATCATCAGCATAAACTGGAAGTCGATGTGTACCATTTAATTTTAGGCCATCCTGGTTTACCTGAACCCACCTAATGGCATATTCTACAACATAGTTGAACAGCAATGGTGATAGAGCATCTCCTTGTTTGAAACCATTCCTAATAGGAAACATGTCAGACAGATGCGTGCCTACCCAGACTCTGCTATAGGTTTCATTCAGACACATTTTTATCAGTCTTGCCAATTTCATGGGGATACCAAACTCAGTGAGAATATTATACAAGACCTCCTTCATAACTGAATCATAAGCATTCTTGATGTCTATAAATAGCTGATGCACTGCTTCATTGTATCCCCATTTTTTCTCAAGAATTTGAAGAATGCAGAATGTACGATCAGTAGTTGAACTTTTGCGTCTAAATCCACACTGATGAACCCCAATAACTTTCTCTGCATATGGAGTTAACCTTGACAGCAGGATGATGGATAAAATTTTGTACATATTTCACAAAAGTGATGTGCCTCTATAATTACTACAATCTGCTTTATCATCTTTCTTATAAGTAGGGACAATGATTGACTCCTTCCACTACTCAGTCAATTGCACCTCATTCCAGATTGAATTAAAAAGCTTATGTATCTCAGAGTGAAGTTTTCTACCCACTGCTCTAATCACTTCTGCTGGGATTTGGTCAGTACCTTGTGATTTGCATCTTTTTAGCTCTTCAGTAGCCATCTCAACCTCAAAGGCACTCAGCTCAGACATTAGTGGTTCTGTTGTGTGTATTTCTTTCTGCCTAACATCATAAAACCAATGTACAGTCAATAGCTGAGAGAAATGGTTCTTCCACCTAGCCAAAATACTGTGGGAGTCTGTAACCAAATGTTTCTTCCACCTAGCCAAAATTCTGTGGGAGTCTATAACCAAATGGTTCTTCCACCTAGCCAAAATACTGTGGGAGTCTGTAACCAAATGGTTCTTCCACCTAGCCAAAATACTGTGGGAGTCTGTAACCAAATGTTTCTTCCACCTAGCCAAAATTCTGTGGGAGTCTATAACCAAATGGTTCTTCTACCTAGCCAAAATACTGTGGGAGTCTGTAACCAAATCACCCCTCTTATCATTTTACATTAGTTCTAGGCTAGTGACTGTTCTTATAATATTTGTTGCCCCTTTACAAGTTTCTGTTCTCTTCTTACTATTAATTTCAAGTTCATCGATTTTAGCTTTCAGATATTCCTTCTTTTTGTTCCTAAAATGTCTACTAGCTTCCTGTCTTACGTTGTTTAGATTATCTACAATGCTGTGGTTTGGATACTGTAAGCATTGCATTTTAGCTTACTTCCTTTGATCTAAAAAAATGTAAACATTTTGCATCAAACCATGGTTTATGCTGCTTTAATTCATATTTTACAGACTGAAATACATAAACATGCATGGTACTATCAATAAAAATCTTGTGTATGCTTACATACAATCGTCAGTTACAAATATACTTACGTACACACATTACAAGGAAACATATGTGTGTCAAAATGACAAAAGGTTGTGGAATAGGCCATAAATATACAAAATATACTGAATGTTTATAGTGCAAAATGCTATAAAAATTTTATATGCAGTGTGATGGATGATATTTACACACAAAAAATTAATCTACAGATAAAAGGATCCCAAATTTCCATTGTGTAGTGGGCTGGGTGGTCCCAAGAGCAGATCTTTGCTACTCAAATAAGGGAACATGATATTGAAATCTTATGTTATTGTAACAGGCAGTCTCTCAGCATGTGAAATGGCTTGGTTTTAGTTCTTTGTTTGTATTAGAAGTCACTGACTTACTATACTTAGTAAGAAGTCAAAATTTTCCACAGACATTCTCAAGTATTCGCAAAACCTCTTTGAATGATTTTGAAGCTGCCAATAAAGAAGATTAAATTCCCCATAAATTTTTCATAATTCGTTAATCGGTTTAACACTACATCTCGTTCTTTTTAACAGAAAAAATATTTGTCATATGAAATTTCTAACAACACAGCACGACGAAATGTCACAGACGACCTGCGAGGATATGAACTATTCCTGGCCTGATCAGTTGGTCAGGATGTTGCTTGTCTCTCCATGCTCTTGTGGCTGCAGTCTGGCCAGCCTGTCGCTTTGTCGTTCACCTGTCTGGCCATATCCTAAATATGTACCACAATGAAAGCCATAAAATTACAACAAAATTTTCATTATTACCCAGTATTACAGAGTATATATTATTCAAGACAAAGCACAACACATGTAATTCATTTACAAGTCCCATAGATGGCGAAATATCGTAGTCAGCTCTACTTGCGCTGGATTCTTGGTTCTATGCGGCACTTCGAGTGTAAATCGCTAACATTTACAGGACTGAAATAACATTTCGAGCAAAAGTTGTGTGGAAGGACGAAAAATATATTTTATGTTCAATACATATTCCCATAAATTTTGCCGTTTTTCGAGATAACGGTAACAAGGCGGGGTTATAGGCGAATTGCCGAACTTCTGGCTTGTACGCAACAATTTAAAATTGTTATCGATATGTTCCTTACATCTTCCTTTGCGAGAAACAAGTCTTGGTTACAAACATGACAATTTACTTTCGAAGAGTACGTTTTGGCACCAGTCATTATGCTAAACTGGACATCACATTTCTGCGTCATAATGACCAAAACAGAACTTTTAGAAGAATTCTGTGGGTTAGCTCATGATGAGTTAATACACAGATCTATGCGGTGTGTTACGAAGTAAATAACCAATTTAAGACTTGCGTTTTAACACCGTTCATTTCTGCTTTTCTTTCCTCAACTTTGCGTTATTCAAGGAAACTTATTCTGACTTTACGCAGTTCCTCTACGTTTATTCCCTGTCTTTCACGGTAACGGGCATGTCGGTAATACCAAAGAAGTATTCTCCGTCGCAACCTATTGCATTATTATCGCTGGTATAAGCCTTGCTGCACTTAATGACGTTCACTCAGATTGGTTGGCTATGTATAGTGGATTCTGAAGAAGACTGTACGAAGAAGAACGGTACAGATTGCGTAGACACTGAGCTTTTAACCCACGTACATGTTAAAAGATTAAAGTGGGCTGGGCATGTAGTACGGATGTTCGACAACAGAATAACAAAAAGAATCGTCAAGAGAAGTCTAGGAAAGTTTCTCTGCGTGATGGCGTCGCGTCAATGGGGGACTGGTGTCCGACGATTCGATATAGCGTATTCTTCAAGTGTAATATGCCCAAAATCTTGCAAAGGTGTGTTTTATAGTGTATGAAATATATAACGAAGATACTTTAGAATGTATTTGGTATCAACGCAGCGGAAGAGTTTTATTTTAAGTCTAATTATTTTGTTTTAATAAACCAAAAGCCAAATTTACACTTCACATTAGTTTCCGTTTGCGTTGTATGCATTTTCGTAATATAAATTCGAAACATTTATTGTTTCCTCCTTGAAATATCTGCACGCTCCGTCTTTGTAGCAGTAATACTCTCTATATTAAAACAGGTGCTGTTTTTCTAAGTTTAAGAATTTTTACTTTCTGCATGCTTATTACGTAATAGCACGTCGCGTGCAGCAATTCTACAGTACCTTGTACTAGACGTCATTGCTGAATTTTATGTTTAGAACTCATAATTCTAACTTTCAAGTAATATTGTTATTTTTCGTTAAACATAAAAAATGTTTTGAAATTTATGAAGTTTAACAATGCATATTTTCCCCAACCCTGTTTCTTATTTTTCTCAAGTCCAAACGTTCTCATAAATATTTTACCCGTGGCGCACCTTACATTCTGATAATAAATTACCAACAAACAAGAAACCAAACCTAAACCATCCCAACCCAACAAAATATTAATCACATTAAGACTAACAATAAGAAATATTATAGAAACAACAAACAACAAAACCAATGAAATAAACCGAGTGATATTCAAATCACCAAACGTATAATCATCACTATAAAGAATAACCAAAGAAGAAATAATAAAAACAAATCCCATAAACAATAAAGATATCAAGTCAAACAGAAAAGTCGTAATAATAGATCTACCATTCAACGTAATAATATTCCAATCAATAAAATAAATCAAATCATTTATAATAAAATATACACCATAATCGAAACTACTTACTGGATCATATTACGAAATAAACGATTACGAATTGTGTGGAAAATTACCTTACTTGCAAGATGTGAACAATAGCAGAATCACAGAGCTTGTGCTTCGATACAAACAGAAAAGTAAAAGTAAAAGAGTAGGAAAACTATTCAAAAAGCGGGTATGTAGGGAGACTAGACTAATTAAGAACACTGGAAGGTAGAAGATGAATAAAGTAGTGCCTGACATTCATTGAATAATGCTTTTCAACCTTGTAGGGGTATCATAGCTAAAAATGTAAATTTTTGGGCGCGTTAGCAAAATTGCGAAAAGCGACTATTAGCTTCGTCATGTCTGTCCGCACTGAACATCACGGCTTCCACTGGACGGATTTTCATGAAATTTACTGTTTGAATATTTTTCGAAGATCTATCGAAAAAAAATCAATTTTCATTAAAGTCGGACAAGAATAACGGGTACTTTACATAAGGACCAATTTACGTTTTCGATCATACCTCGATCAGTTCTTCTTATAATGAAAAAAATCTCAAAAAAAAAGTTGTAGAGAAACTCGAAACACACATTTTATGTTTAATAACTTTTCTCCAAAATCGTGCCATTTATGAGAAATGTGGAAAAATGTTGTAGAGCGGGGCAGACCACAGATATCAATATGGCGAATACGCATTGCATGCTGGATACCTAAAGCTACAAACACACCCTCAGAACATGTGATACTTATTGCTTTTCCATTGCAACAATGGTTGCACGAACGCGCCTCACTGTTATGTTTTACGTACTGTGTTTGCAATTAATATCGTTTATTGTTATCAGCGGTTTGCGTATGTAATTTTTTATTGTTTTAGACTTCAGGAAACAATGCAGATGTCATATTACTTGTTAACTCTCCTTCAGTATATATATATATATATATATATATATATATATA
>Ga0123357_10013617_pt1 | contig 10568 bp, 6 predicted proteins | sample TergutEmb28metaG_FD_89873 | JGI IMG/M metagenome (GOLD analysis project Ga0123357, IMG submission 89873) | Embiratermes neotenicus P4 segment gut microbial communities from Petit-Saut dam, French Guiana - Emb289 P4 | ecosystem: Host-associated > Arthropoda: Insects > Digestive system > Gut ...
CCAAAAGGTACCGTTGACCTCACGGGCGACAGCGCGCGCGCCTGGGAGCATCTCTGCGCGGTGGCCAAGCAAGTTTTTTCACGCTATGGCTACGGGCCCATCTACACGCCGATCTTTGAAGCGACCGAGGTATTCGCGCGCGGCATCGGCGCGGCGACCGACGTGGTCAACAAGGAGATGTATACCTTTGTGGACCGGGGAGGTCGCAGCCTGACCCTGCGTCCCGAGAATACGGCGGGGGTCGTGCGCGCCGCTATCCAAAACAACCTTCTGGGCGAGACGGGCCTTGCCAAGCTCTATTACGCTGGTCCCATGTTTCGCTACGAACGTCCGCAAAAGGGTCGCCAACGCCAGTTTTACCAGATAGGGGCCGAGGCGCTGGGGCCGATCAGCCCTGAAGCTGACGCGGAGATGATCCTTATGCTCTGGGAGTATTTTCAGGCGCTGGGAATACCCGAGCGCGCGATGCGCCTGCTGGTCAATTCGATGGGCTGCCCGCAGTGCCGTCCCGCTTATCGCGAGCATCTGGCTGCTTGGTTGCGCGACCACAGCGCTGAGTTATGCGAGGAATGCCAGGCACGCATAGAAACTAATCCGCTCCGTGTCTTCGATTGCAAGAACCCGCAGTGCCGTGAGGTAATGGGAGACGCGCCCAAGCTGGGCGATGCGCTCTGTGATGACTGCGCTGATCACCAGGCATACGTGCAAGGTTTTCTGGAGGGGGCGGGTCTGGATTATGTTCTGGATCCCACCTTGGTGCGCGGATTGGATTATTACACCCGCACCGTTTTCGAAATTCAGGTAACGCAAGGTTTAGGCGCGCAAAATGCGTTGGGCGGCGGGGGCCGCTATGACGGGCTCTTCGAGCAGTTGGGTGGCAAGCCAACGCCGGGCATCGGTTTCGCCATTGGTTTTGAACGAGTGATGCTGGCCTTGGGGGCGGCTGGCGTTGCGCTGCCTACGGAGACAGGGATGCCGATCTATGTAGCGGCAACAGAAAACGGTCCGTTTTTGCGTCGTGAGGCTTTCGCGCTTTGTCAGGATTTACGGGCAAAAAAATTCAACGCATTTGGAAATTTGCAATTAAAGTCACTCAAAGCGCAGTTTCGAGCAGCCGATCGCGCTGGCGCATCAGTGGTGCTGGTGCTTGGTCCTGATGAAGTTGGCGACGGCAAGGTTCGGGTGCGTAATATGCAGACGCGTGAAGAGGAGCTTATTGCACGCGACGCTATCATTGAGCATTTACAAAAGATAGAGGCCGCTTTACCGGCCGCTTTACCGGGTAAGGAAGCCAACGCGAGCGTCTGAGCGGAGCTTGACGCTGAAGAAAGTTCTCGTACGGAGAACGACTGAAAGGGATATTATGTACGACGCACGCTATTCGATTCGCACGCATACCTCCGCCCAACTGGGCCTTGACGCGGTGGGCGAGACGGTCACGCTGGCCGGTTGGGTGGCGCGCCGCCGCGATCATGGCGGGCTGATATTCATCGATTTGCGTGACCGCGCGGGACTCACGCAGTGCGTGTTTGATCCGGCGGATTCTGGCGAGGCGTTTGCGCTGGCCGAAGCCGTGCGTCCCGAGTGGGTCGTGAGCCTGACCGGCCGTGTGCGCCCGCGCCCCGATGACGCGCTTAACTCTGACCTGGCGACTGGGGCGATCGAGGTGCTGGTCAGCGAGCTGTGCGTATTGAATAAGGCAAAGACGCCGCCGTTCGAGATCGAAGACGGCATCGAGACAGCCGAGGACGTGCGCATGAAGTGGCGCTACCTCGATATCCGTCGCCCCGAGGTTGAGCGCGCGCTTGAGTTGCGCAGCGCCGTGACTCACGCGTTTCGCTCGGCGCTTGCGGAGCGCGGCTTCCTGGAAGTCGAGACTCCCATGCTGACCAAGTCGACGCCGGAGGGCGCGCGCGACTATGTGGTGCCCTCGCGTCTGTCGCCGGGCAAGTTCTACGCACTGCCGCAGTCGCCGCAGCTCTTCAAGCAGCTGCTGATGGTCGGCGGCGTCGAGCGCTACTACCAGATCGCACGCTGCTTCCGCGATGAGGACCTGCGCGCCGACCGCCAACCGGAGTTTACGCAGGTCGATATCGAGATGTCGTTTGTGGAGCAGGATGACATCATGGCCTTGGCCGAGGACGTGTTGAGCGAGGTCATGGCCGTGGCGGGCGTTCCTGCAGAGAATTTTCGGACGCCGCTGGATCGCCTGACGTGGCACGAAGCGATGGATCGCTTTGGCAGCGACCGGCCCGACCGGCGCTTTGGGTTGGAACTTGTTGACGTGAGCGAGGTTGTTGCAGGTAGTGGCTTCAAGGTGTTTGCTGACGTGGTCGCCGGCGGTGGCGTCGTCAAGTGCATCAACGCCAAGGGCGGCGGCGCCACGCTCTCGCGCAGCCGTATCGATGCAGTGGGCAAGATCGCGGCAGACGCCGGCGCAAAAGGCATGGCCTGGATCGTCTTTGGCGCAGACGGCGAGGTCCGCTCGCCGATCGCGAAGTTCCTGGGTGACGAGGTCATCGCGGCGCTACGCGAGGCGGCGGGCGTCGAGGACGGCGACCTGCTTGTATTCGGAGCAGGGGAGCGCGACGCGACCAACGAAGTGCTTGGCGCAGTTCGCCTGGCGCTGGCCGACGAGCTGGGTATCGAGCGCACGGGCTTCTGCCCGCTGTGGGTCGTGGACTTTCCGCAGTTCGTCCATGACCCGGACACGGGCGGCTGGACGGCCAACCACCATCCCTTCACGCGGCCCTTTGATGAAGATATCGATAAGCTGGAGACCGACCCGGGCGCGGTGCTCAGCTACTCCTATGACTTTGTGCTCAATGGCCTGGAGGTCGGCGGCGGCACCATGCGTGTCCACGACGCCGACTTGCAGCGCCGCGTACTGGCGGTCATCGGCCATGATGCGGCGGCGGCCCAGGAGCAGTTCGGCTTCCTGCTTGACGCGCTCACGTTTGGCGCTCCTCCTCATGGCGGCATTGCGCTCGGCCTTGACCGCCTCGTGATGATACTTGCGGGCGCCACTTCGATCCGCGAGGTCATCGCGTTCCCCAAGACCAGCAGCGGGATGGACCTGATGACCGAAGCCCCCAGCGAGGTGTCGGCTCGCCAGCTCTCCGACGTCCACCTCCGCTTGAGCTGACAGAATCACCCCAGGGGTAGTTTTACCAGCTGAGAAAAAGCGAATTTGCGCCAGATTTCTGAATTTCGTACCGAATTCACGCTTGTGTGGTGCTTTTGAGCGCGTTTTTGCCCCAAAATAGTCGTTTTTGCTCGAAATCAGCAATAAAATCACCTCACAAGCGTAAATTCGGTACGAAACCTGCTAAAACAGAACAAAACCTCTGGCGCCCTGCTTGTCCGGGCTTTGTACGCATCGAATTTACTGTGAGTCGCCTACGTCTGTATCAGCGGGAGGAAGATGTCGTCGGTGAGATGCTCCAGGTAAGTTTCGCTGGCAGGCTCGCCGCTGATAAGCAGGCGAGCACGCAGCAGTTCGATCGGCACGGCAAGTACGTGATCCGGTAGTCCGGGGCGCGCTTCGCCCCGGGTAACGGCGCGCTCAACGATGACCCGGGTGTGGGCGAGGTCGGCCTCTCCCATATTCTTCTGCATATCGAACGAGGCGGCGTCGCCCGAGAGACTGTCGCTGATGATGCCAATCATGACGTCAGGGCTGATTTCCTCGAAGCGCTTGACGTAGCCGCGTAACAGCAACAAGAGATCGCCACGGAGCGTGCCCGTGTCAGCTGGCTCCTCAGCGAAGATCGAGCCTTTGGCGCGCAGGACGGAGAGCGCCATCTCGACGCGGCTACTCCAGCGTCGGGCAAGCACGCTGCGACTGGTCTCGGCACGCGCGGCGACTCCCTTGAAGCTGAGCCGTTGGTAGCCAACCTCTGCCAGCTCGTCTGTGGCGGCGGCGAGTAATGCGTCCTCCAGATCCTGGCCGCGGCGTCGGGTGGAGGGCGCCGTTCTTTGGGCACGTTGGGCCTGAGCTTCCCGATGCGCTCCCTGGGCACGCGTTAGGCTCCGCATTGCTTGCCTCTGTGGCATCTCTTACTCGCCCTCCAAAACTTCTCTCGGCGACAAAAAGGGGATGTCTCCATTCTGTGTTCCCATTCTGTCACATTCTGCCACGCGAAAACTTCTTAATAAACTTTAAGATACATATTGCATCTTATAATCTCTCCGACTATACTTGGTACATAAGATACATGATGTATTCTAACACAGAGACAAAAAGGAAGCGCAAGATGAAAGCGAGAGCAACGACAGTTGGCAGTGTTCGGGCAGCGACAACCGGTGCGGTTCGGAAGAGCTACGTGCCGCTCGCGGTGATTACGCTGGCACACCTGATGGCGGTACTCGATAACACGATCATGATCGTGGCCCTACCGAGCGTCCAGAAGACACTCGGAGTCTCCGCAGTCGACCGACAGTGGATCATCACCGCCTACACCCTGGCCTATGCGGGGCTGCTGCTGCTGGGTGGCAAGCTGGCGGACCGCTTTGGTGCGCAACGCACGCTGATGTTTGGCGCGGTCGGCTTCGCGGTGGCCTCAGCGTTCGGCGGCCTGTCGCAGGGCTTTTTAATGCTGGTGGCGGCGCGCGCGGTCGAGGGCGCCTTCGGTGCGCTACTCACCTCGTCGACCAAGACGTTGCTTGCGTTGACCTACACGGAAAAGAAGCAGCGCGCTAAAGCAATGGGTGTCTTCGGAGCAGCGGTGGCGGCGGGTGGCATATTCGGCATGGTACTCGGCGGGCTTCTCACCTCGGTGTTGTCCTGGCGCTGGTGCCTCTTCATCAACCTGCCAATCGCAGGCGCCGTGATCGTCTTAGGTTTGCGTACTCTGATGAAGCTTCCGATCAAGCGCCAGATTCACATCGATCTGATCAGCGCAGCGGTATTCTGTGCCGCGATCATCGCGCTGGTCTATGGCTTGGGTTCCGCGGCAGACAGCGGCTGGGGAGCGCCGGTCGTGCTGATAAGCCTGGCGCTGTGCGTCGCAGCCGTGCTGGCCTTTGGCGTATTGCAACAAAAGAAGGCCCATCCACTCCTCCCGCTTCGTCTGCTACGTGATCGCCAGCGTTCCGGGACGCTGTTCGCCTCAGTATTCGATAGCTTCGGCACCCTGGGTGTCATGCTGATCCTGACCTTCCAGCTCCAGAAAGTCCAGGGCTATTCGGCACTGGCGACTGGCTTGACCTTACTCCCGCTGATGATTTCCATGTCATTTCTTTCGGCTGTGGTCGCGCCGCGCCTCATGAGCAAGGTGGCGCCCGTGTGGCTGGTCTGCGGCGACGTGTTCCTGAGCGGGCTCGGGCTGCTGCCGCTTGCATTCCTGCAGGCAGGACCCTGGTTCTGGTCGCTGGTGATCACGGCGGAGGTCATCGAAGGGATCGGCACGGGCCTGGGCGCCGCGCCCACGATGAACACGACGCTTATCGGTGTCAGCCCCGACGATGTGGGGATCGTGAACGCGGTCACAGGCGCAACCAACCAGTTGGGCTCGTCGATCGGCACGGCATTGCTCAACACGATTGCAGTCAGCGTGGCGGGAGTGACGGCGACCGGCGTCGCGATGGCCCACGGCTTTTCGGTTGCCTGCGGCTACGGCGGCGTACTGCTGTTGGTCGTCAGCGTTATCGTGTTCGGCATCATCGGTAAGCCTCGGACAAATCGGGAACCCCGCATCAGCTTAGAAATGTAATCATTCAGGAAAGTATTCCGCCTATTTTGCTCTTGCAGGCGACCTATTAAAGCGTTATGGTTATACTGTAATTGTTTGTGGGGCGCAGGAGTAAAAAAGCGCAAGAGCTGACAGCGTAAAGAAGAGAACGGGTAAAAGAATTTCCGTTGCGCCGCTTCCTCTATTCCTACTACCGCCGGTATCCCTGCTACCTCGTTTGAATTATGCTCCCCAGTTCCCCCGGGGAGACACCCGCTGGCGCATTTGCGCCAGCGGGTGCTTCCATCGGGCTGCAAATCCACGAAAATTCTAATAAGATGCTACACTGAAAACCCCACAGGCCTTAGGGCAATGATTCTGGAGAAAGGCAGGGCGCATGATGGAATCTCCTCAGAACGCGACGCACATCGGACATAAGATTATCGCATTGCGCGAAGCGCATGACGTCAGCCAGGAAGAGCTTGCGCAGCGCATCGGCTGCAGTATCGAAGAGATGGCGCTCATTGAGGCCTCGCCGACCGTTAACGGCCTGGCGCCGCTGATCAAGATCACGAGCGCGCTCGGGGTACGTCTGGGCACGTTGCTTGACGACGATAATGGCATGGGGCCGGCGCTCATGCGCGCCGCAGACCTCGAAAGTACGGACGCCCGGAATTCTCGCGCCAGCCTGGAGACCGGAACAACCGACGCTCCGCTCGAATTCTTCAGCCTGGCCCAGGGTAAAGTTTCGCGCCACATGGATCCTTTCATCATCGACATCACGCCGCAGACCAAAGAGGATATCAGCTCGCACGAAGGCGAGGAGTTTATCTACGTGCTTTCCGGCGTGGTCGAGATCGTTTATGGCAAGGACACGTTCATTCTTGAACCAGGCGACAGCATTTACTACGACAGCATCGTGCCGCATCAGGTGCGCAATGGCCACGAGGGCCTCTCGCGCATCCTGGCCTGCGTGTATACGCCAGCGTAAAGTAAAGCGCCGTGACAGGGGGACTGAAAGGGGGGCGGTTCCTTGGTGACAGGGGACGGTTCCTTTCAGGAACCGTCCCCTGTCACCCGCCCTGTCACCCGTGATAAAGGAACCGCCCCCCTGTCACACCCACGAGAGGAAACGAAGAGCTATGACTGAAATTACTGATCCCAAACTGCTGCCTGCTGTGCGCGCAACTATCAACAAGCGCTACGAAGGACCCTTTACCAACCTGACCATTGGCGCGTTTTTTGAGGAGCAGGTCGCCAAGCATCCCGATCGCGACTGGCTGGCTATGCCGGACCGGGGTCTGCGCTGGAGCTATGCCGAATTCAACGAGCGAGTTGATAACCTTGCCCGCGGGCTGCTCGCCATCGGTATCGAACACGGCGATCACGTGGGCGTCTGGGCGCGTAATGTGCCCGACTGGCTGACCTTCATGTTCGCCACCGCCAAGATCGGTGTGGTGCTTGTCACGATGAACTCCGCCTACAAGTCCCATGAGCTTGCCTACGTGCTGGATCAGAGCGACATGAAAGCCATCGCTGTGATTGACGCCTATCGCGACGTCGACTATGTGCAGACCTTGCGCGAGCTTGTTCCTGAATCCCTGACCTACCAGCGCGACCAGCTGGTCAGTGAGAAGTTCCCCTTCCTTAAACGCCTTATCTATATGGGGCCCGAGAAGCACTCCGGCTTTTACAGCATGCCGGAACTGCTGCTGCTTGGCCAGCACGGCGATGACGAGGCGCTGCGTGCGGCGCTCATGTCCACGCAGGCCGATGAGGTCGTTAACATGCAGTACACTTCCGGCACGACCGGGTTTCCCAAAGGGGTCCAGCTCTCGCATCGCAACATTTTGAACAACGGCTACTTTATTGGGGAGCGCCAGCACATGACCAGCGATGACCGAGTCTGCCTGCCCGTGCCGCTTTTCCACTGCTTTGGCTGCGTGCTGGGTATCATGGCGATACTGACGCATGGCGCGACCGTGGTTCTGCTCGAAGAATACAACCCGTTCATGGCGCTTTCCGCCGTCGAGAAAGAAAAGTGCACGGCGCTCTACGGCGTGCCGACGATGTTTATTGCCGAGCTTGAGCATCCGGCTTTCGGCAGCTTCGACCTGAGCAGCCTGCGCACGGGGATCATGGCGGGCTCGACCTGCCCGATCGACGTCATGAACCGCGTGATGACCGAGATGCACATGCCTGAGATCACGATCAGCTACGGTCTGACCGAGACGAGCCCGGTCTTTACGATGACTTCGGCTGACGACACGGTCGAGCGCAAGGCTGAGACAATTGGCACTATCATGCCGCACGCGGAGGTCAAGATAGTCGACCCTGATACGGGAAAGCTCTGTGGCCCGGACGAGGTGGGCGAGCTTTGCTGCCGTGGCTATCAGGTCATGAAAGGCTACTACAAGATGCCCGACGCCACCAACGAGGCTATCGACGCCGAGGGCTACCTGCATTCCGGCGACCTGGGTTCATGCGACGAGCATGGCTACTACCGCATCACGGGGCGCATCAAGGACATGATCATCCGCGGCGGTGAGAACATCTATCCCCGTGAGCTCGAGGAGTTCCTCTATACTGTTGAGGGCGTCAGTGATGTGCAAGTGGTTGCGGCGCCGGACGAGAAATACGGCGAGGTACCGGCGGCTTTCATTATCAAGACTCCTGACGAGGCGGGCGCCGCGCTGACCGACACCGTGGTTAAAGAGGCCTGCTGGGCACGCCTGGCGCGCTATAAGGCGCCCAAGTACGTGGTCTTTGTCGAGGAATTCCCCCTGACCACAAGCGGCAAGATCCAGAAGTACCTCCTGCGCGATCGCATTGCGGCGATGTTGGAGAGCGGAGAGATAGAGCCCGCCCCCACCTATAAGTTGTAACGCGCATACGCAAAAGGGGTCACTCCTTTGGTGCGCAGACAAATCAGGTGACTTTTTGTACCTAATTTACGCTTGTGTTGTGGTTTTTCTCCCTTTTCATGGCCAAAATGGTCATTTCGGGGCGAAATAGCACTAAAAGCAACCACACAAGCGTAAATTAGGTACAAAAAGTACGAAAATAGCGTCACTGTCACTACTGCTTTTATAAGAACCATGTGGGACAAAGTACCAGGGTCCTTTTATTTGGAAGACAGTCTAGTGTGTTATCTGTAGGGCACTGCTTCGCTCTGCTACGATAAAAGAATCAGGAAGCAGGAAGAAAAGAAAGGCGCTTTATGGCTACCGCAGATGTGATGTTACCGACCGGTTCGCGCGTCGTCCTTGTTGTCAGCACAGGGCCTGATGACAGCGAGCGACCGGCTGTGATGATGCCTCAGGTGCTCGGTCTTGCCCAGGGCAACGCATTGCAAGCGGTCCAGGAGGCCGGCCTGCGCAGCCGCACAAAATATGACTACAGCACCGCTACGCGCAAAGGAGCGGTGGGCACTCAGTACCCTGATGCGGGCACAAAACTTCCGCAAGGCGCTGACGTACTGGTGCTGGTAAGCAGCGGGGACCCGGTCAACGAGCGTCCCCCGAAAGTACTGCCGCAGGTAGCGGGCTTGTGCCTGGATGAGGCGCGCGCCGCCATCAAGGCGGCGGGCTTCCTGCCTGACGTTCTGGAGATGCCCAGCAGCGAGGTCCCGGTCGATATCGTCATTGCGCAGACCCCGAACGAGACTGCGGCGGCCTATCAGCCTAAAAAGAGCTCCCTCTGGTTATGGGTATTGATTGCGGCGCTGGTGATCGTGATCGCCGTCGTAGGATTCCTGGTAGCCGAACAAAAAGGCCGCGCCGCCAAAGAGAACACCACCAGCCAAGTCATCGAGCAGGTTATACCCTCAGTTCGACAATCGATACGCCTATAGCTAAGGAAAGGCGCCGAGGCGCCACATCAATATACAAAGTAATCGAAAATGTCGCATTAAGAAAGAGGCGCTCTGTAACTTCGCTTGGCTAGGCGGGCAAAGCGAACTATGAGCGAGCGGGCATATGCCCGTGAGCGAATAGTGAGTGCGGCCCAACAACGCCAGACGAAGTTACAGAGCGCCGTAACATAAAAATGGTGGCTGGGCAGGGACTTGAACCCCGGACACGAGGATTTTCAGTCCTCTGCTCTACCACCTGAGCTACCCAGCCACAGGTCTTTTCATCGTAGCGTGTCAGGGGGACTGAGGTCAAGCTCAACTGCGAAACCTGTGCAGAAAACGCGTCAAACGCGCCAGAACGCCGCGCAGGATGTTACACTAAGGTAAACCTGTTATCCTAACCTGTTATCGTGTGATGGGAGTCTCTATGTCGTATCATCCAAAGTTCCGTTTTCTGGCCTTATTGCTGGCGAGTTGCCTGTTGTTTATGGCGACTCCTACAGCTTTTGGCGCCCCCGCAACAGCGACGGGCGTGTCGGGTTCTCTTGACGCGACGGCGCTTGCAAATGTTCCTGTAGTCAGCCAGGACGGAGTTACGAACTTCCAGGGTATGGAAGTCGCTACCATCAACAATGCTCAGCAGGGCGGTATGTATACCATCATAAACGGCATGCTTCCTCAGACGGCGGCTTTGCCAGCAAAAGTCCAGATAGCGGTTCCCCAGGGTGCGCAGGTCGATTACATCGGGGAGATGTCTGGCAGTACCAACCAGAACAGCGATATCGCGATAACCGTTCCGGCGCCGGTAACAAAGGGCGACCAGGATGTCTATACGGTTACGCTCTCGAGCTATCGTACGGTACGGCTCGAGTATCCAGCGCCGGGGGGTAATCCGTTCAAGGCGAGCACGACGACCACGGGCACGGCGGTCCAATCTGCCAAACTTAGCTATAAGCCGCTCTCTGATCTCATGTACCTGTATCTGGGTGCGGAAGTTCCTGCTAACGTAGCGGTGATGTCCCCTGATTTCCAGAACGCGGGAA
>Ga0123357_10013618_pt1 | contig 10568 bp, 4 predicted proteins | sample TergutEmb28metaG_FD_89873 | JGI IMG/M metagenome (GOLD analysis project Ga0123357, IMG submission 89873) | Embiratermes neotenicus P4 segment gut microbial communities from Petit-Saut dam, French Guiana - Emb289 P4 | ecosystem: Host-associated > Arthropoda: Insects > Digestive system > Gut ...
CTGACCGTGCATCTCAGTATATTTATCTCAGTAATTAACCAACTTGATGCACAAAATTTTTGTTTTACAATAAGTTTATTTCATGCCTCTACATGTTTCGAGCACATGTGCTCATCATCAGAACGTCAAAATTGCATTACACAGCCTCTGATATCAACACACCTATAGGTGGCCGTCTCGTTCTCTCTCAACCTGTGCACGAGACGTCCACCTATAGGTATGATGATACCAGAGGCTGTGTAATGCAATTTTGACCTCCTGATGATGAGCACATGTGCTCGAAACATGTACAGGCGTGAAATAAACTTATTGTAAAACAAAAATTTTGTGCGTCAATTTGGTTAATTACTGAGATAAACATTACTCAAATATTTAAATATTTTTACCGTAACTGCTTTTTTAACTATTTACACTCATCACTCCAAATACAATATATTACACAACATTTCGAAAACACTCATCTTCACGTAAAACTAAAAATTTAAGAAACCGTTCACTGTCTAGAAGAGCTCATATATACAATTCAAATGTAATATACAATTTGCCTAAATCCCTAAAATAAATGGTATATAAAGTTCTCCATATGAAATCATAATACAATGAAAACACAAATATTTCCCCTATTAAAACTAAAATCACATCACCTAAACCAGCAATATAATAAAAGAATTTAATTAAAGTATAATGTGAAACAGTAACAACCCAACCAACACTCTCTATTGGAGTATTTCAGAAACTATCTGCAGAGCACCAGATATTTATGTGTAATGTAAATGCAAGTCTCACTCACAATGCAAAATAATAAAGTTGTGTAGTCAGTGTACCAGTAAAACTTTGATATATATCTTTTATAAATCATTATCACAAGGTATATTCCTGGAGTGACTTAAATATATCATAGTTAACCCCTTATTTAAAAAGGGTGATAAATCTCAATTAGCTAACAATAGACTGATTTCTATTCTAACAGGATTCTCTAAATTACTTGAAATATTTATGCTTTGAAGAATAAATCAACAATTTCAAGCACATCATGTATTGGTTCCTCAGAAATATGGATTCCAAAAAGGCTTATCAACTGATAATGCTTCACATAAGATTAAAAATTTTATTTTTAAATCATAGAACAAGAAAATTTATGTTTCTGATATTTTTTGTGACTTGAAAAAGGAGTTTGACTGTGTGAATCATGGGCGCTTTCTCTTTAAACTGAGCTATTATGGTATACAGGGAGAAATTTGAGATTGGTTTAAATAATATTTATATAATAGGAAACAGAGGGTTGAAATAAAAAAAAAACAGAACTTTTGTTCTAGTTGAGAGATTGTTAAACATGGGGTTCCTCAGGGCAATGTCCTGGGTCCTCTTCTTTTTAACATACACATTACTTTCTCTTGCAAATTAAGTCACTTGCTGAGGAGATAAAATTTGCTGATGACACCAGTATCATTGTATACTAATTATGATGATTTAATGAAAGTGTTTAACCTTTTATTGCTACACATCTCTAAATGGTTCCAGGCTGATCACTTGACATAAAATGTCGAGAGAACAAGTTTCGCAAGATTCACTCTTACTAAATTCTCACTTTAACCTCTAAATTTACTGTATGCTGTCCAGTATCTTACAGATAAACTGGGCACTGCTTACATTGTTATAAGAAGATTACTCAATGTATTAGGTAATAATGCTATTAAGACAGCATATGATTCATACTTTCACTCACTAATTAACCCTTTACCTGCTAACGTGGAGAATATGATGAGCTCCGAATAATGCTAGCAAAGGGCAGATGGGATTTAACTCAGAGTTTAAAGGGTTAAATATGGTATTATTTGCTGGGTAAATTAAGCAACATAACTAAAGTATTTACACTCCAAAAAAGGATGATAAGAATAATGAAGGCACTAAGTTCAAGATGTCCTTGCAGAAGTTTATTAAAAAGACTGGATATGCTACCTGTACCATGTGAATATATATTTTTCATTGATGATGTATACTGTTAATGATCTTGATCATATTGATACAAACTCTGATTTGCATGGGATGAATAAAAGGGCCAAATATCAGTTGCGTAGACCAACTGTGAATCTTTAATGTATATAACAGGATGTCTTATACTCTAGCATTAAGATAATCAATAATCTGCCCCCCTGTATTTTGAAATTAAAACAGGAGGAACAAAAATTGAAGGTAGCATGAAGAGCGTATCTCATTGCTCATACCCTTTTTTCTATAGATGAGTTTCTCTCCACCAGTCAAATCACTTTCCCTCTTCAACATCAAAAATTTCACCAACAATAACAATAAATGATAGCTCCTAGCCATTATTATGTCCTGCTTTGTAATATTTTAAAGCATCTTTATGTCTGTTATTTGGACAATTGGATGATATTTCTATCCTTGTCATCCTTTTTATTTTTTTTTACATGGCATATACTTTCTAATTGTGTTTTGATTACTTGTATATGTTATCTTAACTATCTCTATATTTATTATTATGCACTGTTATCATTTTACAGAGGTACATGGTGTTGTACGGCATTCTTTTGTTCTTGTACCATTGAGTCATATTGGTTATGTAATTCCTGCTTGTGCTTTGTTTCGATTTTGTCCTGCTTCATATTCAGGTGTCCGCTGACATGTGGGATTTGTGAAACATATATATGTGTAGGTAACTTCGTCTAATAACGGGAATCAAGTAGGTGATATGTCAAAACTAGGCTGACTGATCAGGTTGTTAGAACAAATCACATGTGCTGCTTCTTTATTCTTACTACATATAGAGTTATGAAAAATTCTAATACAGTTGTACTAGTCCAATCACACCTATTTCCTTCCTCAGAAGCATGTGCTGCCAGCTTCAGTTTATCAAAGTATTCCTCTCTTAGATTACATTTGTACCCCCCATCCTAATATTCTATGGTCTGCTAGTTACACCAATGTATTCCCTAACCTCACTCACTTGGAATTCTACAAATGCATTGTGATCTGTCCAACATGTCAAGGTTTGTGTTAATTTTTAAAAAAAAAATTCCCTAGGACATATTTAGTTTTAAAAACAGTCTTTATTTCACCAATTCTTTTTCTCTGAAATAACTCAGATATATTTCATGGATATCATACAAACAGATTTGTTGTCATTATTGTTCTTTTCTCTTTCAATGTCAGGATTTCTTGAAGACAACAGCATCCATGAATTTCCCAAGATATGCATTGGTTGACAATTCTTTCTTTACTAAATCCAACTCTTTATGGCACATTTTGTTAGCTTTGCCTACTAAACTCTTATTCACTCCTCGCTTCACATGCATTGGATGATTAGAATTTTAGTGAAGGTATTTTCCTGTGTGAGTAATATTCCTACACACTGTAGTTGGATTAATGAAGAAGGAGATGGCAACCACTGCATTTCCTGGGAAATTCATTTATGCAGTTATCCACAAAAAATCTAGACAAAGAAGAAGAAGGATAACAATGATAACAAATCTGCGTGTATGATTTTGAAGTATTCCATTCCGTACATTCTCATATTATCGAACACCTCTTTAATTACAACAACCTACCAGCCACGACACAAGAAAATCTACCACAACATGAAACACGGTCTTCTAATGTGTTTTATATGCAACAGACTCAATCATAATTTGAGGAATGATGAACATATATTGTCATGACTCTGCATAATCCACAAAAACAACAGCTCATCATACCCAACTGTACACATACACACAATATATAGGTTTTAATCATACTTTTTTAAAGTTTTTAACATACAGCGTGGTAGTGCAATACGTATGAATTTAACCACTGTATAAATTACTTTACCTTCAGTAAATGCAAAGTTGTACCCTTTATCTTTAACGTTGCACCATGTATTCTGTAGTTTATTTAATCAATACACCAACAAATGCACATATATTCATTTTATGATCTAAAATTCACATTTAAACACTTAAAATGCTATGACAGGTTTCGATCATATGATCATCCTCAGGGAGCATACATTGTTCCTTGATAAAGTTATAGTTTAAAAACACTCAGTGATTTACATCGTTATGTTGAATTCGTGCTGTGGCAGCATGTCTGTAGGCAAATATATTTATTTAATAATTCTTATAGTATTGCTTTGGTAGTCTATTAAATAAATATATTTGTTTACAGACATACATACAGCACCAACTCAACGTAATGATGTAAATCACTGAGTGTTTTTAAACTATAACTTTAGCAAGAAACAATGTATGCTCCCTGAGGATGATCGTATGATCGAAACATGTAGGAGCATTTTAAGTGTTTTAACTTGAATTTTAGATCATTAAATGTATATATGTGCATTTGTTGGTGTATTGATTAAATAAATTGTACCCACTATGTATGATGTAATAATTACTGTAGCAACGATAGATAATAGCTGCGTACCAGTTGGTGGTTTTAAGTAAAGGTGTGTGTTACACCAAAACATGTACAAGGAACACAGTAAATATACGTAATGGATAAACACTGTATATTTGGTTGGTGTAATTAAAGAGATGTTGGATACTGTGTGATTGATATCCATTCCATATATTAGAGGTATTTCAGATAAATTTAAAAGAATCAGGGAAAATTTTTATGTAAAGCCTGTTTGTAAAACTAAATATATCCTCAGAATATTCTGAGAAAAATGAAACCAAACAATGACATGTTATACAGATCACGGAGCATTTATATAATTCCATGTAAGTGTGGTAGGGAAGACACTGGTGTAACTAGCAGACCATTGAATATTAGGATAAGGGGGTACAAATGTAATTTAAGATGAGGGACACTTTGATAAATTGAAGCTGGCAGTACATGCTTCTGAGGAAGGACATAGGTGTGATTGGACTAGTAATGTACAACACTATTAGAATATTCCTAACTCCATGTAAGAGGCAGCACATGAGTTATGTTGTAACAACCCTATCAGTCAGCCTCCATATTAATTCTTTAGCCAATTAATTAATTAATTAAACACACTTAAATCTAAGCAAGTTTTTCAAGGGATAATGTTTCTGACTTGTCTTAAGGAAGTTTCCATTCGAATTTACACTGGATAAAAATGTTTCTAAATATATTTTTAGTTCTTTTCCTCAGCCTACCTACATAAGTTTTGGGGTTATGACCTAAAATTATGTCATAAATCTATTACTTCTACCTGCTCGAATGACAAAGCCGTTAAATAATTAAGAAAATAAACTAACTCCATGTGGCATAGTCCATCCTGAGAAGTTGACAGGTCCAGAATTAGTCAAGAAATTCCCCACACTGTTTGATACCCAAAGGTTCATTACCGCATTAATAAGGGCCCGCCACCTGTCCCTATACTCAGCCAGATTAGAACTGGGGTGTTGATAAGTCCTTAGCTCGACCAGGAAGGAAATAAACTGCGCCTGTCAAAAGTGTGATGGGCAGAAGAATGGATTGATTAGGCTTGTGAATGTGGTAATGAACCACCAAGTTCCATAAAATGCGGGGTGGAGCTTGTTTCCTTCCTGGTCGGGCTAAGGATTTATCAGCACCCCTGTACAGTATACGCCTCCCAATCCCACATTTTATTATTATCTTCCCAAATATGCCTACGAGTTCCAAGTGGTCTCTTACCTTCAGGTCTCACAACCAAAAATCTGTATGTAGCTTTTCTTGCCCCATGCCCACCTATTTCATTGTTCTTGATTTTATCAGCCGCACAAAATTTGGTGAGGAGTACAAGCTACTTGTTATGTAGTCTTCTCCACTCCCCTCTTTACACCAAATATCTTTCTCAGCACCCTATTCTCGAAATCCAACAGCCTACGTTCCTCCCTCATTGTGACAGACCAAGTTTCACACTCACACTAAACATTTTTCGAGTTTTTACGGTATGTTTTACCGATCACTAGCCATAGCGGTTCCCTCCAAGTTTGAGGCGCCATTACACTTTCGCCTTCCTTGCTTCAGCTGAACAGCTGACAGCCTGATTCCGTTGAGTAACATCCAATGCGAGCATGACTCATGCGAACAGATAACCAGCCATATTTGCTGCAATTCAAGTAACTGCTGACACCTACTGAGTTACGCGTTCGTTGCGAGGAAGCGTGTGTTACAAATTGTTTTTTACCTCGTTTTGTTGTAATTTATTGCAAAATAAGTGAGATTATAACAATGTAATATATGAAATTCCTATTTAAATCGTGCACAGTGCTGTTTGCTTGTTTATTCGTTTCGCGAAAGTGTTTTCGTACGTGACCTAGCTGCATAACCTGTAAAACAGTGGTGATTATTTTCGTGTTTCAGTTCATGTAAGTGGAAATAGTGCTGTTTAATAAACACTGTGATGTTGCGGTGTTAAGAAGAATTACACATCCACAAAGGGAATTTCATTGCCTGTTTGTATGGTACGAGAATCGCCAAATGTAAGTTTGCCAAGTTAAATTGCATTTTGTGTTGAATATGTTAGGTAATAGGAAATTCTTTCTTATACCTACGCCTGGTAGACTAAACGACAGTTAAGAAAACACTTCTGGGAGAGGTATGACGCGGTATTGGCTGGAGTAGATTGGTTTGTATACAACAAAGGTTATCAAATCCCCCTCTTGCATTATCCCCAACTGAAAAACTCTCTTCTGTGACATCATACATTTATCACTTAGTTCTACATTATCATCATGACTCAGTTCGATATATGAAATGTCTTTAGGCTCCTCTTCAGAGCTGTCAACAATAACAGACTACTTCATTACATTTCATCTGGCCAGGGATTTCCCAGAATGTTTCATTTTACCTATTCCAGCTTTTGGTTTACAATCTTCCTTTTCGGATGTGTCTTTTAGGATCCTCCCTTTCCCAAGCTTGCTATTATCAGGTTTTTCTTGGTCCAACTGTATATCAGATGATGTTCCATCTTCATTGGTGTAGTCTGTGTTGTCAACGGAACTTAAAGGAATATTGTGTGTTTCTGTCACCTTGACTGTAGGGCCTGTCAGTGACACAGGACATGAATCATCTTCATAAATATTTTGCATTTAGGGGATAAATTTCTCTCACATTAAACCGCTTCTCAGTGTTGTGTTTGGTAAATGCCTTGCTGAAAGTTTTTCCAATAATGTCTGCAACACTGTAAATGGTTACATTTTTGCTTGCATCCAGTTATTAAGGTAAGCATTGTAGTATGTTTTGTATGAGCCAAACACAGTACAGGCAAATGGCTTTAACTTATGTGATGTATTGGGTGGCAGTGTAAGCATGAAAATTAAATTTTCTTTTGCCACCCTAATCGCTAGGATTGATAAGTTTGACTCACAAATGTCTAAAATAACAAGAACTGGGTCTTCCTTAAAAGGCATTCACACGTAGTAAAGTGCTTGAAGTGGTGAAAAAAAGATACCCATTTGAACAGCTTGTTGGCTTTGCACCTGTAATTAAAGCTGTAGGAGCATCTTTCACTGTGTGATTCTTAAAATGTAACCTTGGAAATATAAATATTTGAGTAGTGTGGTTACCAATGGCAATTATGGCAAAATTAGTTTTGATATTTACCCCTCCCACCCTGGAATCACACGCCCTAAGCACACATAATTTTGGAACATGAAAGTTGATGTACCAGTCTTATAAAAATTATGGATTTTATTTGCAGTGTAGTTATTTCTTGACGTAGTTTTCTTTAAATAAAAAAAATACTTTCACATTTTCAATATTAAAACTTGTAGATCGAGTTAGATCAACAAGTTCAGCTTTTCACAAACACAAAAAATTGTGACATTTTTCTCAGTCCTCTGAGCACCATATTACCACCACATTAGTTCTTTACCCAACTCTCGGGCCTAACTACATCATTTTCTTTACCGTACTGAAAGGCAAGTTTCAGAGCTTCCTTCTGTGTTAGACCATAACGTAATTTTGCAGCCTGTTTGAAATACACGAACATTTCAACTTCTGTTTGGCACCAAAAATGTTCTTAACATCATTTCTACCTGTGTTCTCAGCATCACTAGCGATTTATTTTTCTTTAAATTTCATCAAAGGCGGCTTAGTGTATTTTTGTTCCTCAAATTCGAAGATTGCATGCCACTGTCCCTACTGTTGTTGTGTTATTAATTTCATATTTTTTGGCTGTTCCTATGCCATTGAATCTATCTTTTTTCTCTTGTTTTACCTGATTTGCTTCGTGGTATTGTCAACAAAACAAAATAATGTTTATGCTGAATGTTTTGGACACATATACCAGATTGTACCTTGATTCATGATCCAAGGTACAACAAAACATGATGGTCCAAATTACAGGCATTATTATTATTATTATTATTATTATTATTATTATTATAAGCCATATTGTACAGAGCACACATACCTCGGAAAGTACTAATGTAAAAATACAATAGATTCAACACTGAAACTAACGATATAAGCACAATGAATAGTAACAACAGAAAAACTGCGACACTGTATTCCCTAGGGACACAGTTTGTCACAGGAACATTAGTATAAATAACCTGTATAAAGGAGATGATGATGATAATAATAATTTAATCCTTATTGTAGCAAACTGTTCATACCAAGATCTGCGCTCTTCTGGGATGTTACGCAGCGTGTAGTGGTAATTCCTTACCGACGTTTAGGGACAACCTGTCGGTCTTACCGTTGAAGATGGGACCGACAGTTTGTCCACAAACGCCGGTAAGGATTTACCACCACAATCTGCGTAATATCCCAGAAGAGATATATCTTATCTATTTCGCAGCGAGAGCCTGAAATCAGTGAAAAATCATGAAAATTCAGGTCTTAGCTGTGCCTTATATGACAATTAAAAACCCTAGAACAGAGTCATCTCTAACAGTTTTCTTGAAAACTATTTTACGTAGCGACAATTTTCAAAACGTCCTGAACAACACAGAACCCTGTGCCAAATAAAGACTCTTAACACAAACACACACACACACACACACACACACACACACTGCTTCTGGTTGATATATCTCAAGACTTCAAGTAATATCTTATTTATTTGCTTGTATATGGCAGATCAACAGCTAACGGCTGAAATTAAAAATAATACACTCTTCACCGCCTACCCAGCCAACCTCAGCCTGCTCACCTCATTCAATTTACTGGCTTAGTCACTGATTATCCCAACAATCCTGCAACTTACTCATTCACCCATTAACCACCCCTCCAACCATTGATGACCCTCCATTTATTTATTTATTGATCCATCTATTCACTGACTCACCCATTCATTCATTTGTTCATTCATTCGTGCGCTGTCATACTAAACCACCAAGGAGACCTGGTACAAAATTATTCAAAATGAACCTGTAAAGAGTTAGGTACTCTTCCAACAAGGATGAGATATGGCTGGACAAAGTAGACCTTTTCAGCAGGTGAACATTTTTTCCAGAGTTCCTGCAACTGCTGGAGAACGCCCTGAGTCTCAGTTACATCCTTGCATACATGCATTTGTGTAGACGTAAGTGCATATTTCTAAATATATTCTTTTGTAGAATATATGTCACGCCCCCTCAAATTACAATGTATTTCAGTGTAGAGTGAAAATAGGGTAAATAATTTGCTTTGAGTGTGTCAGTGTTGCTGATTTGAAACGTAGATCTAACGACATAACACGCTGCACTTAGTTTAGGATACATGTGATGAATATGATTCTGCTTAGTTGGTTGCCAATTTGTGTACCAAGGAATTCCATAAAAGCTGTATATTTGCAAGGCCTTTAAATGGTTCCTGTCAAGGTTTTTAGCCTCTTTACTATGTACTACCTACTATACTACTACTACTACTACTACTACTAATACTACTACTACTACTACTACTACTACTACTACTACTGCTACTTCTACTACTTCTGTGGGCCGGGTAGCTCAGTTGGTATAGCAACTGACTACGGGCTGGACGGTCCGGGATCGAATCCCGGTGAGAACGAGATTTTCCGCCCGTCCAGACCGGCCCTGAGTCCCACCCAGCTTCCTGTGAAATGGGTACCGAGTCTTTCCCGGGGTAAAGTGCGGCAGGCGCGTACTGCTGACCACTCACCCCCTTCTAGTGCCGTGGTCATGGAAGAGTAGAGCTATACTTCTACCCACCTTCTGGGCCACACCGGGACTGTAACGGGATCACTTTTTTTTAGAGAGGACATCAATAAATGTTCTGACGAAATATACAATAAAGTCACAGATATACGTCAGCACAACAAACAATTTGTTGTAGTAACTAGGCTACATGTTTCGACCTGTTAACAGGTCATTATCAGGCCATCAGTCAATTAAGTCCAAGTTGCTGTTTAGATACTGGGATCCAAATATTTACAATTGTATACAATAGAAAATCTGGTACTGAATAAAATGTATTGCCAAATTAGAACAGTTAATACACGAATTTGCGTTAGACATTTGAACGGTTTTGTCATCGCTAAGTATTTACTGGGCTATGGGTGCTACTGGACCGCCTCTGTGGTCTAGTGGTCAGAGTTTCTGGCTACAGATACAGAGGTCCCGGGTTCGATCCCCGGCGCTACCAGATTTTCTGAGTAGTAGTGGGTCTGGAACGGGGTCCACTCA
>Ga0123357_10013620_pt1 | contig 10568 bp, 10 predicted proteins | sample TergutEmb28metaG_FD_89873 | JGI IMG/M metagenome (GOLD analysis project Ga0123357, IMG submission 89873) | Embiratermes neotenicus P4 segment gut microbial communities from Petit-Saut dam, French Guiana - Emb289 P4 | ecosystem: Host-associated > Arthropoda: Insects > Digestive system > Gut ...
AGAGGAACCGTGGTTGTTGTGCCTCTTTCCACATCGGCAAAACCTCGCCCACCCATCGCGCTGCCCCTGCCTTCCGTCGGGCCGGACTCCATTGCTGTATGCGACCAGCTTTGCGCGGCGGACAAGAAACGCTTCGGAAAGAAAATCTGTGACCTTTCCGCCCACGATCTCGCGGCATTAACGGACGCCATGAAGATCATCCTTGGCGTAGCCTGAAGGATCATTGTCGAACCCGGAAATCATATCGTCAGGCAACGGCCGCCCCGCACTGCCTCTTCGGCTGCCCTAGACAATCCAGGCCCCTGAGCGTTCGTCCCTGCGGGGCCGCGCCGGCCATGACACTTCGACAAGCGCTCCGGAAGGCGCATCCGCCGCCCGCGTCAGCAACAAAAGTCCCTTCGCGCTGCATGCATAGCGCGCCAGGTTTTGTGTTCCCGGCACCCGGAAGGGTGCGGAAATCACCCGCGCCGCCAGGCGTTCCGCTCCGCCGCCGCAAGGCGCATCGCGCCCTTGCGCGGTCTGCCTCCGCAACAGGGCAAAGGAAAGATGCAACCCCTGCTTGTTCAGCCCCGCCTCCCGCGTTAGATGCGCCAGCCACTCCGGCGTCCCCTGGACGTCCAGGCTGAAATGGCACCACGTCCGCGCGCCCTGCAAGGGACAGGGCTGCGCATGCGGACAGGGCTGCACAGACGCCAGACCCAAGGGCAGCGCCTCCTCCCGCAAGCTCTGCACAAGCTTGCCGCCCAGGCGCGTGCCGGGTTCCACGCACAGCAACGCGCCCCGAGGATGCAGGAGTTTCGCCGCCCGCTCCACAAATACGGCCAAACGCGTCCCCAGGGGCGCCCGCTCCGCCTTCAGCTCATTCAGCACATTGGCGGCGCTGATCAGCCAGGGCCGCCCGCGAAGCTCCCGCGCCAACGCATGCACGCCCGCGCGCAGGGGCACAATCCGCCAGCTTGCGCTTGCTCCGGCCATAAACGCAAAAATGGCGCGTCCCAATTCCAAAGCTCTAGGCGAGGTGTCCAGGCACGCCACATCCAGCGGCAACGCCCGCCACTGCGGCCTTGCCAGCCATAAGGCCAACGGCAGCGTCAGCGGACCGGAGCCGATATCCAACAACAGCGTCCGTTCCGCCGCGTCAGTTGGAGGACAAGGCAGTTCCAGCGCCGTCAGGAGCCGGATCAGACGCATCACATTCCAGGGCAAAAAATACCGCAGGTAGGCTGACGCAAGGCGCGGACTACTCCAATAGGGCCGTTCGTTTCCGCTGCGTTCCCGGGTCAGTCGCGCCGAGAGTTCCTGCACCGCGGCGGGCAGATCGCGCCGGTGGACCGCCTTGAGCGGCAACGCCGCATCCAATGCGGCGGGCAGATCCTCCAGCGCCCGCCGCGCGTCCGCAGCCAGCGGCGGGAAAAAATTCCGGCTTGCCGTCTTCATGTTCCACTCACCACGTAAAGCGCATGTGTTGCAAGTATCCGGTTTGAAAATCCCCTTCCGCCGTCAAATCCAGCACCGAGCAGCTCCGCGTCCACTGCAGGATTGTTTCCCGCCATGCGGGTTCCCGCAGAAACAGTTCGGCGCCTGCCAGGGAACTGTTGCCCAACGGGCTGAGGCGCGCGCCCAGGCCGGACGGGAAAAAGCCCAGCGCCTCCAGGTCGTCCGGGTTGACATGTTCGCCCAGCGCCCCTGCGACAAAAACTCGACGCAAGCGCGCGCTGCTGATGCCCGCGCGGGCGAGCAAACGCTCAAGCGTCAAGGAGAAGGCGGCTTTGACAGCCAAAATGGCTTCCACATCATGCGCGTCAAGGTCTATCTTCTCTGTCAGGGCAAAACGGAGGCCGAAGGCCGTCTCCCGCACGCGCCCTGTCAGAAGGCCGGCCAAAGGCGCGCGGGCCTCCCGCCGGAATGCGCCTTCAGCGCTGAGCAATCCGTGCTGCGACAGAATGCGGATAAGCGACAGATAGCCTGTTGCGCAAACATTGCGGGGCTCGCCGCCCCCGATCACAGAGGCTTGCAGCCCGGACGGGCCAAGGCTGAAGGCGTGGGCGGCGCCGTTTTCCGCCACATTGCCGTGGCGCAGGCCAATGCCTTCCAGCGCGGGCCCAAGGGGCACGCTCGCCACCAGGGTCTTGTCCGGCGCCAGCGCAAGCGCGAATTCGCCGTTGGTGCCCAAATCCACAAAAAGAAACGGATACTCCGGGCGCAGGCGCGCAAGCGCAAAGGCCACGCCCGCGCTGATGTCGCCTCCGACAAAGGGCGCGAGTTGCGGCGGAATCCAAAGCGGCGGCAAGCCGGCAACGCGCTCGCTGCCGCCCCCGGCATAGCTGAGGCGATACGGCGCGCGGGACAGTCCTGCCACGTCCCGCTCAAGCAAAATGGCCGTCATGGCGGGATTGGCGGCTATGCAGCATTCCACGGCCGTTCCGGGCAAGGCGCGGATGATCTCGTCCAACGCGGCGCGCACAAGACCAGCCAGCCGGGCCCTGCCCTGGGGCGTAGCCGCCGCGGCAAGGCGGGACATGACTTCGCTGCCCGCGCCCATTTGCGGATTATATTCCCGGCCTTCAGCCGCCAAAACGCCGGCGCGCGTCACCGCGCGCCACTGCAAAGAAGTCGTGCCTAAATCCACCGCCAGCAGCAAGGCTTCGTCCGCATCCGGACGCAGCAGGGCGCGTGAAGGCGCGGCTGCGGGAAAAATCCGCACCTCCGTCCCGGCCACAGCAGGATGACGGCAGGCCAGCCGGATGTTTCCGGCAAGCTCTTCGGAGGAGAGCGCCGCTTTTTCCGCATCCGAGGGCAACGGCGGCGGCGAAAGAAAACGCACGCGGCAGCGGCCGCAGCATCCCAGCCCTGAGCAGAGCGCCGGCGGGCGAATCCCCGGAGAAAGCCAAATCGCCCGGGCCAGGGTGTCGCCTTCCGCGCAGGGCAGTTCCACAATGCGCTCTTCGGAAACATGTACGCGTATGCTCATGGCCGCTACCCGTCCTGTGCGGCGCTCCATGCGCCGCATGTCTTATTCCGGGCTAGTGCCTTGAACGGCACGCCTTGTCAAGCTGGCCGCAGCCCGCATACAGCGCGTGGCCCTGATTTTGCATGTATCAGCTTGCACAGTCGCGGCCTTCCCCCTTGACCAGGCGGGAACAAGACGGCTATGCTCCGCATTCCAGGAAAAAACAGCTATCGCGCTGCAACGGGGAAGGGAGACAATGAACAAAATTCTGGCGCAGGATGAGGTGGATGCCCTCCTCAGAGGACTTTCCGGCGGTTCCATAGAAACGGAAACAGACATTCCCGAGGACGACGCGGGGATAGTGCCCTTCGATCTGGCCAACCAGGACCGCATTATCCGCGGCCGCATGCCCGTTTTGGAGATCGTCAACGACCGTTTCGCCAGGCTGTGCACCAATGCCTTGTCCAACGCCGTGCGCAAACGCGTGGAGCTGAACCCCATCTCCATCGACATGACGAAATTCGGGGATTTCATCCGTTCCCTGCCCGTGCCCACCAGCATCAATATTTTCAAGATGGAACCCCTGCGCGGCAACGCCATTGTCGTGGTTGACGCGCGTCTTGTGTTCTCCCTGGTGGAAAATATTTTCGGCGGCGCCGGCAGCCAGCCCAAAATCGAAGGACGCGAATTCACGCGCATTGAACAGGCTGTTGTGGATCGGGTGATCAAAATCGCCCTGGACAATATGGAAGATTCCTGGCGGCCCGTGCATGACGTGAAACTGGAACTGGTGCGATCGGAGATCAACCCGCAGTTCGCGGCCATTGTGCCTCCCAGCGATGTGGTGGTGGTCATCACCTTTGAGGTGGAACTCGACACGTCCATCGGCACCATGATCATCTGCCTGCCCTACGCCACCATTGAACCCATCCGCTCCAAGCTGCACGCCAGCTTCCAGACGGAACGCCTCGAAATCGACCACGCTTGGGTGGCGCGCTTGAAAGAACGCCTGCTGGAAACTTCGGTGGAACTCAAAATCCATTTCGGCAACGCCCAGATCACGGGCAACCAGCTTCTGCGCCTGCAAGTGGGCGACGTCATCGTGTTGGATACGGACGTGGAGGACCTGCTCACCTGCACCATTGCCGGAGTGCCCAAGTACCACGGATTGGCCGGAACGGTGAAATCCATGAAAGCCTTTCAAATCGTCAATGAAGACGAACCGCAATATGCCTAAAACATTTGAGACGCCTTCATCAGCGTCAGCACATCCTTGACTTTCACGTAGCCTGCCGGAAGCTCGAAGACATGCGCCGGAACAGGCCCTACCGTGATATTGCGCAACTCCTGGCTGGCGGGTTCGCCTTCCAGCATGGACCGCAAGGGCAGATCGAACTCCGGGGCCACCCACTCCAGGTGCACCCGGGGCCGGCCTCTCCGTTTCCCGCCGTACTTGGCCAAAAAACGGTACTTGACGGCGGTGTAGCCTTGTATCTGCTCGACGCCCAAGCGCACCAGGTCGGACTTTTCCATCTTGGCGCCAAACATGACGGGCAGGCCGCCGGGAATGTCGTCCTTGCCGCCCGCGGTTTCCGCATACGTTTTGTTACTGTGCAGGATAAGGAAGATTTTTTGCGCATCGCCGCGCACGATGGTCGACATGGCCGCCCTGCCCATGTGGGCCGGGATGTCGCAACGCATATTACGGCCGGAAACGTGGAGCCTGGCGGTGAGCAGCACGGCGCCGTTCTTGAAAAACACCCTGTCCGCGCTGTATTCGCTGATTGTTCCAGCCACGGCGTACGCCGGAAACAATAACAGCAGCGCCCACAGGGCCGTCATGCGGGTTTTCACGGTTATTCCTGCCGGGCGGCGCACGATGCGTCTACGAAAAAAATTCCAGCGCGGGTATGGCGTCCAGCATTCCGGCCTCATGCAGCCGCGCGTAAAAGAGCCTCAGCCCTTCAAGCTCTCTCTCACCCATCTGGTACACGAGTCCGGTATAATATTGAATTAATTCCTCGCGCGTCAAGGGGCAGCCGTAGCCGGTCAAATCCAGAATCGCGTCCATGTTGGCCAGGCCCCAGTCGCGCCCCGCCTGGAGCAAGGCGGCGGGATCGCATGTGAACACCCCTTGTCCCACGGCCTAACGGCTCACAAACCACAAACCGAACACAAAGGGCAGGCCGGTCCAAGCGCGCCAAGCTTCGCCCAAATCCAGGCGGTGCGGATATTCAGGATGCCCGCGCAGGCGCAAGGCCTCATCGCCGATAGCCAGAAAAGCCGCAGGCGGCTCGGGGCCGCGAATTCTTGCGCTGACCAGATCGTTCTCGAACCGGGCCTTCACGCCCTGCCGCGCCAGGAGCAGCCTGAGCAGGGCAACGGAAGTATGGCTCTCCCCGCTGATGCAGATACTCTTGCCGTCAAGCTCTCCAAGGGGCATGCGCGAGAGCAGCAGCACGCTCATCACCGGGCCGTTCGAACCTATGGCCATGTTCGGGACAAGCAGATAGCGTTCCGGTCTGCGGGCATATTCAATGCAGGAACCCGAAGACACGTGCAGCTCCCCCCGTTCCATCATGGCGTTGAGCAAGGCCGGCGGTCCGGAGACAATTTCAAAGTTGTGGGCAATGATGCCCGCCTCAAGGGGATGGTACACAGGCAGGACATTCAAATAGCCGATACGGCCAAGACGCGGCTGGGGACGGGTCATAATATGGCTGGGGGTAAAACGCGCCGCGGCAAACGCAGAGCGGCGCAAGCGCCCGCGACGCCGGCGGCAGGAACGGTTCCTGCCGCCGGATGCGATCAATCTTTTTTGCTGCCGTCACGCCCGTTGATGACGTGAAACCAACACACGAAAAGCACCAGAGTGATGCCCATAAGAATATAGGCCTGGTTCTTTGTGAACAGCATGATCGAATAATAGTTGGGGAAATCCATGCTCTCTTCCTCCGCTAATGGGCTTCCTTATAATCCCTATGCTCATAAAGAATGGGCATATTCCATGTGATGAAACGGTATACGGTCACAATCAGCGTCACCACAAAGATGGAAATGGCTATCTCCGTGACGGCGGGGAAATACCGTTCCGCCGAAGGCAACTGCCAATGGAAGGCGACAAGACACACATTGAAACGGTTGAACACGATGCCTAACACCGCGAAGACCGAACCGACCCGCATGGCCTTCACACTCTTCGTGCGCGCCCCGAAGGCGTAAATGAACGCGGGCAGGGCTATGCCGCCCAGCATTTCCGCCAGAAACACCATGCCGTAGCCGGTGGACAGGTAAGCCCACTTGTTGTCCATGGCTATGTCCATCACGCGAATCATGAAAAGGCCGAGCAACACCCAAGACGCGGCCTTGCCGAAGGACAGCACAACATCATCGGCTTCCCGCAGATGCGTCGCATCCATCTTGTGATGCAAGCCGGCATGCGCGAACATGCCCTCGAAAATGACCATGGAGAGTCCGGCCACGATGGAGGACACGAAGAAGAACACCGGAATGAAGGGCGAATACCAAAGAGGATGCACCTTGCCGGGGGCGATGAGGAAGAGCGCTCCCAGCGAGGATTGGTGCATGGTGGAGAGGCAGACGCCAAGGATGGTCAGCGGCAGCGTCCAGTGTACGATGACTTTGCGAATGGCCTTCCAGGGAATTTTTTTCAAGTACTTGTTCAAAACGGGAATGGGCTGGTCATTGAGCCATTCCATGGCCGCCGGGGAGAATTCCACAAACAGCACGGTCACGTAACAGGCCACGCACAAACCCACTTCATAGAGCACCGAGGTGGTGCCCGGCGACCAGAAGAGGGGATAGGGCAGGCGATACGGATGGCCGAGGTCGTACAACAGCGCCACCACCACAAAGAAGTAGCCGAGGAAGGCGGTGAGGATGGCGGGCCGCACGGCTGAATGGAAGCGCTTCATGCCGAAAAGGTAGCACGCCGAGGAAGTGACATAGCCGCCCGCGGCAAGACATACGCCGCACAACAGGTCAAAGGATATCCACATGCCCCAGGGGAAGTTGTCATCCAGGTTGGTAACGGCGCCGATGCCCTGCGTGAACCGGATGATGGTGATGACAAAGCCCACAACAAGAATGATGGCGGTGATAATATTGCCGGGGGTAACCCACTTGAATTGTACTGGTTCATGCTGGTGCATTTAGGCATCCTCCTCTTCGCGCTTCCCGGCGCCGTCGGCATCCTGCCCGGACGCCGCGGCGGCGGCAGCAGCTTCGGCCGCCGCCACTTTCTTGGCGGCGTCGGCTTCGACCTTGGCGAGCTTCTTCTGGTGCGCGGCTTCGACGTCAGCTATTTTCTTGCCGGCCGCTTCCTCAGCCTTGGCTCGCGCGTGCTCCGCGGCCTCATGCATTTCTTCCTTGGCCACAGCCTCGCGGCGTTTGGAAATCATGTACGCGCCGCCGAGAAGCACCGGCCAGACGCCGATGACCATGGGCACCGCGCCAAGCGCGCCGGCAGTGAGTTCCGCGTAAGGACGGTTGATGACACTCTCATCAAGGCCGACCTGGGAGAAGGGCGCGCCGGAGATATAGAGCCAGTTGGTGCCGCCGGCCTCAAACTCGCCGTATACATGGTTCTTGTAGACATCCGGACGCGCTTCGATGCGTTTTTTAGCCACTTTGAGCAGATCAGCGCGTTTGCCGAACGTCAGGGCATCCATGGGGCAGGACTGCACGCAGCCGGGCAGCTTGCCTTCCTTGAGGCGCGGCAGGCACAGAGTGCATTTGCGCACGTACGGATGCCAGGCTTCGTAGTACATAAAACCCGGAATATTGAAAGGGCAGGCTATCATGCAATAACGGCAGCCCACGCACAGATCCCGGTCATAGGTCACAGCGCCGGAGGGATCCTTCTGAAACGCCTTGACGAAGCAGGCCGCGGCGCAGGCGGGATCCAGGCAATGGTTGCACTGCGTCTTGCAAAAGACGTCCTTGCCGTCCACCTTGTATTTGTTCACCACGGTCCAGGCGTCCGCCGAAGTGCGGCGCTTTTTGTCCAGCACGGCGAGATCGTCGAGAGGCCGTTTGGGCAAGGGCAGGTTGTTGACCTTCTGGCAGCCCATTTCGCACCTGCGGCAGCCGATGCAGCGCGTGGTGTCGTGCAGCACGGAGAAGCTGTCCGGATAGGTGGAAAACTTGCCTCCGCTTGCGGCTTCGGCTTCAGGAAGCGTGCCGAGCGCCGTGGTGGCAAGGCCCGCACTTCCCATAAGAGTAAGGAATTTTCTGCGGTTCATACGCTCCCCCTGCCTATTTCTTCTTGGGTTGCTCATGGCAACCGGTACAGTCGGTCTTCGCCACAGGTTCCACCTTCATCCGTTCGTGGCAGCCCATGCACTGGAGGTGATAAGCGGCTTTGAGCGTGGGACGGTCGGGGAACTTCAGATCGATGGTCTTGCTGTGGCAGCTCGCGCACTTGGGCGGATTCATGGACGGCGGGCTGTTATGGTGGCAACCGGAACAGAGCGTGGCCGGATTGGCGTGGAACGAGGAAGCAAGCTTGTTGCCTTCCAACATGCCCATGATATAGGTGTCCAAGTGGCTCTTGTGGTTGAATTCCGCCGCCTCGTACTCGTTTTTCAATCCGCCGATCGTGACCACATCAGGCATCTGATCCAGATTCGGGCCGTCGGCGTGCCGCTTGGCCATCTTGGAAGCTTCGCCGAGCTGCTTCTTGGCGTCCAGAGGCAGTTGGCCCGAAACGCCCGCGTTGAAGGCTTTTTCATCCAGACCGGACACATCCGTATGGCAGGCGGCACAGAAGTCCACGCCGCGGGTTGGCTTCACAAAACCGTGGCAGCCCGCGCATTCAGGAGCCTTCACACGTGCCGCGTGGCAGCCCACGCAGGATCGCGCCGTATTCTTTTCCGTGTGCATGGCCCGCGCAAGGTTCACGTTGCACGCGCCTGGCGCGCCTTCGGCGGTATGACAGGAGCCGCAGCTGCCGACACGCGCATGATGGCAAGCCCGGCAGCCGGGAACCTTGCCTTCATGGAGTTTGTGATCAAACACCACAGGCTTCATGGCGGCGGCGGGGGTCACACCCTTGTCGGATACGGGGAACATCACCGTCACGTCGGGCTGTCCGCGCATCAGGCGGGGGATGTCCTTGGACGCGGTCTGGGCGGCCCGGGCTTCAGGAGCATGGCAGCCCGCGCAGCTCACAGGCGCGGTTTTGACCTGCTTCGCAGCCTTCAAATGGCAAGCGATGCAGGCTGTGTGCCCGACCTCGCTGTACCAGGGGCGGATGCCGTGACCGGAGGAATGGCAGACACGGCAGGAATCTTCCTTGCCGGGCGCGGCGTTATGATGGCAAACCACGCAGTTGGTCTTGCCGCCGTCTTTCGCTTGGATCAGCGGAGACTGCACATGCTTGTTATGCATGGTCGCCCCGTAGGCAAAAGCTTGCCGGGTGGAGACAAAACGGGAACTCGCCTCGTGGCAGCCCTTGCATTCTCCTTCCCTGGGACCGCTTTTGCCGGCCTTGGCATCCTTGCCCACAGCCGTGTGACAGGAAATACACTTGCCGTGGTACAGCAATTTCAGACTGTCGGCGTCCTTGTCCTCAAGGCGCATGAACTTGGTCGACATGACTTCTTTGCCTTGTTTGTTCTTCGTCATCAGATGACAGGCCGAACAATCCTTACCTTGGCGGGCCAGGGCCGTAGCGTGCAGATCATGCTGGAAAACGGCCTTGGTGGTTTCCAGCGCGCGGAATTGGGCAATGGCGTCGATAAAGATAATATCGACCGCCCGCACCATCCCGGGCCTGCCGGCATCGGCCGCCCAGGAAATGCCCATCGCGCCAAACATCACCACAGCAACCGCTGCCAACACTCCAGCCCAATGCAGCAGTGTTTTCCCGTTCCTCATTGCGGCAATCCTTCCATTGGAGAACAGATAGATAAAAAGCCCCGGACACCAGACCCGCACACAAGAACCCTGCCCGCAGCAGAGAAGGGGAATATCCCGATAGTGCAGTATTTCGCAAGTGGTATCCTAGGATGAACACTGCGTCAAGGGGAATCACAATTCAAAGCGGATGCTTTTTTTGCCGTGAATACGGCAAAGCGCGCCGAGGCCGCTTGGCGTTTGGGATGCCGTCACAAACGCGTAACGCGCTGCTCTATGTCTGGATCAAGCTGCAATTCCAGGGCGCATTCCACCTTGTCCACCCGCACGGCCCCAGGTTTGCCGCCCTTGACGGGCCGCACATGACGCGCTTGCGCGCAAATGACGCTCCCCCTGGCGTTGCCGCGCTGACAGCTCTTTACCAGCGCCAGATTTGCGGCCTCATTCAGGCTGCGCCGGGGGACATCCCCGCCCTGTCCACGCCGGATGAGCACGTGAGCGCCCGGTCCGCCTTCGACATGCATCCATAGATCATACGGATGGGCCAGACGCAGCAATGCCCAATTTCCTTTGGCATCCCGGCCGCGCAGCATCGCGATGCCGTCGCTGCTCATAAACGCCTGGACATTTGCGGGCAGGCCGGAATACGTGCGCGTCTCTTGCAGGCCGGCCGGAATCCCATCATGATCGGAAGCCGGGGACGCGATGCCCTCCGCCCGCACGCCGGCCCCCTGTCCCT
>Ga0123357_10013621_pt1 | contig 10567 bp, 8 predicted proteins | sample TergutEmb28metaG_FD_89873 | JGI IMG/M metagenome (GOLD analysis project Ga0123357, IMG submission 89873) | Embiratermes neotenicus P4 segment gut microbial communities from Petit-Saut dam, French Guiana - Emb289 P4 | ecosystem: Host-associated > Arthropoda: Insects > Digestive system > Gut ...
ACGCCTAACGACTACTATAGTGGTCGTACCGCACCGCTAACCTCTAAATGTTGCATTTTATATATTTATTCAACAAATATAGTTACTGAATATTTTAAACATGGTATATACTCTCTGTTTTTTCCCCTTCAAAATGCAGTTTGTTTCATAAATCTAACATATTTGGTTCCTGTATTATTCACATTTTATATACAGAATGTGCTAAAATAAAAAAAAACTAATTCCGGCGTCAAAAGGTTAATCATGTGATCCACAGATGGGTTTGCTTCCTCTCAGAAACAAAATGCACACATCACTGTAACAGCAGTGCTTCTTACTTTGTCACACAAGGGAAGACAGTTACGAACCTGCTCTCCAGTAAGCATTATTGACCCCACAACACACTGCACTCCCACAAAGGCAAAGTTTTCTGCTTGTTTAATTATCAAGTGACATACCATGAATATGTATGGGGAATGGCGGTACAGATTAGCACTATAAGGAGGTGAGAGGTCAGTTTCACACTGAGGAAAGAGCTCCAGCATCACAGGCTTGGTGGGGCCCATAGCTGATCTGAATATGGTGACACAGAAATGTCTGCCCCCACTGGGAAGTTAAACCTGATTGTGTCATCTAGCCTGTCAGGTAGTCACTGACCACACTTCGCTCAGCTTCAGTGACGGTACAATATAGAATTGAAGGTTTCAATGCAAATGGACATAGCTCAATTTTTATTGACTTATGTGAAAGTATAACTGAATACTTTCATTGGTTACGTGCTGAAAACATATTTCAGCACCAACTACTTTTCTTTCTTTCAGAACAGCAACTGTTTATCCGGTGACTGTTGACAGTATGTAGGACAACTCTACCATCAGCAGCAATACTGACAGCTGTCAACAATGCTTAGTGTGAACCCTTACATGACAGTGGAGATATGGAAGATGCATGAGATGTTTAATGAATCTACATCATGCATGGGGTTGAAGTGTGGGGCCAGGGAGGTGGGAAAGAAAATAACAAAATCCAGGGTAGTTTTGTTTTGTTAATTAAAGAATTAAGGCTACCCATTTAATTAGCATACCAACTAATGCACGTACATAAAATTTCATATTAAAACACTTAAAATCGCTCCGACATGTTTCGATCCTAAGATCATCTTCAGGGCACTACACAGTTTCTTGCTGAAGTCATATTTTAAAAACACTCACTGATTAATATAAAGGAATTATTTTGTGACTGTTTTTAAAATGACTTTAGCAAGGAACAACGAAGCTCCCTGAGGATGATCTTAGGATCGAAACATGTCGGAGCGATTTTAAGTGTTTTAATGTGAAATTTTATGTACGTGCATTAGTTGGTATGTTAACTAAATGACTTTACGAAATGCACGGTGCAACAATAAAGATAAGGATACCCAGATGTGCAGCAAATAAGTTAATGAATTCCAATTCAAAGGGGAGAGCAGAAAAGCGAAGGTAATGCACATAATGGCAAAGTATTGGTTGCACTTTATTACACATGATGTTCAGGATATAGTAAAAAGTTGTTACGAATAGCAAATACATAATTTAAAGATGGAATGGTGGAAAAAAGTAATTAAAGGAATAGAAAAACTATGATTAGTTTGTATATGGCACAGTCAATCAGAGAACATGAGCTGGGCATGTAAAATGATTTATACAGCAACAAAAGAGTAACACCACAGAATTTATTTATGGATGTTAGCCAAGATTACTGCAAAATTAAAACTAATAATACTGCAGTAAATTATACTGATAGCAGTATGCGAAATAACATAGTAAAATATAAGGTTGAAAGCACGGATTTGGAAGCTACAAGGGATCAGGGCAGGATTGGAGAGAGTAAGATGTACACTGAATTTGAGGGGAAAACAAACAAAATTGTATTACTAAAATGTTCAGAATGAAAAGGTGGATAGAAGAACCTGTGTGTAGTAAATGTTTCAGTATGAATGACAGTCTGGCTGTATGAGTATATTAAACTGTACAGCTGTAACGGAGATAAAAAAATGCTTGATAACACTTTATTTAGAATTAGCTGTAATTGGAAAATAAGATCAGCAAGATGTAGACCTTACTGAAGGCTACAGGGGCACAGAACATGAAACTGAGGAAAAAGACAATATGGGACAGAAATGGTAGTCTGACAGTAGTACTGTGGTGTTTAAGTGGTACAATCAGATATACTTGTACACCGTTTAAATAGGTATGTAGTTAAGGAACATGCGCTCCACAAGAATCTTGCAGCATAGAAGCACAGATTCATGTAAAGAACAAAACACAATATGGTGGGGATCAGTACCAATAAATTTCACGTATTGCGGTCTGGGTTACGACACTGTGTAGACTGTACTGACCTAAATGTCACAGCACACAGCTCCTCAACATGAAGCTGTACCGCTATCAGAAACTCAATCTGACACCAGTACAGACAAAACACCGCAATCAATGCCCTCACCATTCACATTTAGGAGTCCTGTATACAAGAATCAGCTCAGAAATATGCAACACTAAGGTTTCTTTTGATTTACCTCAGTCCATCAAAGCAAATTCCAGGATAATGCCTCAAGTTGTGCCATTACTGCTAGGTTCCATGTCCTTACCAATTCCCTGTTCACTAATCACCCTCCCATCTGACACTAAACAGCGTTACTGATAACATCATTAAATGAACCATGAAATAAAATACCAGGAAGTATATTCATAGGCATCAGTTCCGAAGTTTCAAAAGGAAATGACACTGAAAGTGGCATCATTGAGGCAGACCTTCAATAACAGCTCTTCAAAAAAAATACTGGATCTCAACCAGGATTAACCAGTGAATAATGGACTTACAAATGATGCGTGAAGTGTATAACATGATGAGTGCTGGAAAACCAGTGCCCAAGAACTTTGCAGTCTTATGGTTATGTGACACCATGATACAGACAGATGGGTCCCAATATACATTTCCAATTCAGGGTATCCTCAGGAATGTTTGTCCCTACCTACCAAACATGGCATTATAACCCACCGAACGAACCTCAGTCACTGTGACATAAGATTTCGATGCAACTCAACAACATAGGTAAGTGGGTGATATGTCTGCTTTTCAGTTCCAGGTCTAAGTTTTGGCCCTGACATCAGCTGCCCTGATAAGACACTTCTCTCAGTCCTCTCCAGTACACTCTAATATATAATTATTCCCAAATTCTTTCCATGTCATCATACAAGATACAAGGTGGTTCAAATATGACTGGGATTGATGTCGCCAGATTTACAAACAAACAGTCCCGGTCATATTTGAACCACCTTGCATGCAGTTAACTTCAGTGCCGATGGATAACTAAAAGTATGATCTTTGTGCTGTTGATCCACTGTCAACATAAATGCAATACAAAAATTCATCTACAGACCTCTTCAAATGCTCTAATTCTTTTCTACCTGATTTACCACAGATATCGTCTACTACAGGGAGTTCAAATGAAAACTGAACTCAGATGCATGGCAAGCTTAACACAATATACCATGTAACTTACCGCAGGTTAGACCAGGCGCTGAAAATGACCTCTTTTAATTCCCAGATATGCTGTACACCTGGAGAAAGTATTACTAAATGTGTTTCAAGTCCTTGTCTGCAAATTGCTGATACTGTGAAGCAAGTTGAATAGCAGCTGCATGACTCACACACCATCAGTGATATGACTCACACATCATCAGTGATAATGGCATGTGTACAAAACATTGCATCACTTAGTCACACAGTTCAGTTTAATGTGCTATCACAAATGTGGGCACCACAGCATAACATCCATTCCTTTTGCTCATGAGTATGCAACCCAGTTTAGACAGCAAACCTACACAAGGTAGAAATCGTATGAAAAATGTTGTACCGAATTTAGAATATGGTTTCCCAGTGTTTAAGTTCCTTCAACATCAAATATGCCTGAGCGTTGAAGGAAGTATTTCCATGTATCTTGAATTTGTAAATGGAAGGCCAATAAGTTTACCTTGCATCTGAGTTTGGTTTCAATTAAACTCCCAGCATTTCTCAACCCATCTCTCGTTCAAACCCAGGACTAACTATCACTTGTCTACAATATACAAACTCATAAAATTTCCTGTCTTCTCGCAAGAAATAAGGCAGTTACCAATCCCGAAACCAACTCTCCAAATTTCACAAGATTCTTGTATGAGTATTCCTTTCACTGCACGAATTCATGCTCGAAAACAGATGAACAAATCGCAAATCAGTTTACGTAAATACAGAATTAGGAAAACTAATTCTTAGACAATACTAACCTGTAATCATAAGATGTAATACTAACACCATGGATGCATTACACAGTACTCAACTGCACTATGTTGGAGAGAGGAGTTATTAATATTTAAAGATGGAGACCTATGGGTTGAAACAGAAGACAATGGTTCAACCTGGTATTTGAATAGAACAAAGAAAAGTACTACTAAAAGTTTAAAAGACAGGAAGTGCGAAAGCAGAAGACACTGCAGACTTTTTGTTCACTGTCTTGTATGAAACAAAATTATGGGAAGTAGGGGTGAGGGGGAAAGGTTGGGCAAGAGCTGCTTTTTTCATGTCAGAAGGAAGCTTTGCAATTAATAAATACATCTACTATCCTGTCTTTTATACAGCAGAACGTTTATTGTTATGAATGTACATCAATTACACAGAGGAGTAAGAATTTCAGACTGGTTCTGCATAGAATATGGAATAAATGATATATACATACTAAATAGGAAAAATGTTCACAGTCCGCTACATGTTATTAGTAAGACACGCGATCTCAAGCTTATTAATTCTATCACTGAAATAACAGGTTGGTACTTACAACAGTATCATATCACATATTTAACTTCACTCTGCTGCTAGCAGCAAATCAAATGACCAATATTCCATATAATTAGATCAGTTTTGCAGAATGTTGGTGGCTGTACTGTTGGTAAAGAAAATTACAAGGAAGCAACTGGTAACATCAATATTTTTGGGTGGTGCGCTACAGTTTAAAATTCTGAAGAAATTTGCTTCTCAGCAGCAAGCTCTCCGTTGCTCAGCAGCTCTTTCTCAGCAAGATTTCATTTAGTTGCTGACCAGTTTCACTGGCTTCTTTGCTTTCCACACTTGCTCCTGACAATGCTCCAGAGCCTAACAAATAAGGCAGGCATAGAATTAAACATTAGATGACATACTGCCACAAAGTTAAACAATTTTGCGTGCACATGAAGTTCGTATTTTACAGTAAGGTGACACAACATTCAGGTATATACAATGAACACCAATGCTGCACAGGATACGAGAACTGATCTACCAAGGGACCCAAAACAGTTGGCATTTCTACATATTCTCTCCACTTGGAATCTGTGATTTGTACAGACGACTAAAACAATAGACAGTCTAAACAAAATGGCCTTCAACATTCTTATACATGTCAGATATAGTTTTGATTTGAGTCATTTCTTGCACCCTCTATGTACAACTATAATTCAACGACAAAACTTCCCAATCTGCACACACCATTAAACTCCCTTAAGTTATGTCCCTCTGTCAACAGATGCATTAAAAATAACAAAAACAAACAAAGAATCACATGACCTCACAAGAAATAACTACTGCAAGAAACAACGCTTTATCAAAACACAATTAAACAAAACCAAGGAATTACCGTCATGATTATCATAAAGAAGTTGATTTATGTGATACAGTAGTGAAGTTGGAAATGCAAGAAGATTGCAATATTTCTGGTGTGTTCACTTCACGTGTACACCCCTTCAATAATGTAATGCTGGGTTAGTATCAATGGAATAAAAGAAAAAATTAGTAATGATAAAGGTTATGAATTAAATTCCCTTCTCATCCACACCTCTATACACACCCATAATTCTCCTTCCCCATATCCATTACTTTCAGTGGTGGCTAAACATCATTCTTTACAATGTGCGCCCTTGTCAACAATCACATTGGTCTACAATAGCCATTAAAAGTAAAAAAGTTACTTACACCACAAGCCTTAGCATGAGTTACAGACTGACACCAGTAGCCTGGTCCCCAAACACACTTCTTGCCTCCAAGCAGATGCAAAGTCTGCCTATTCCATTTGCACACACCAATCTCCATACACACAAGACGTGGATCTGCTACTTGCGATATCAGATTCATGATGCTTGGACCGTAAACATCTATCAGCTGATTGCACTGCATGATAAAAACAGCCACAAAATCAGTACAGGTATAACATTAACTAACAAAAGTCAGGTGAATGTTTGCCCTATCCTATCACAGACAAGTTACATTTTAAAATACTCGTACCTTATACTGCAGGGGAAACATAATTTTACCAAACTGTATTACAACAATCATTTTAACACATACATAAGAGCAAAAGTTGGGCTGTGTAGTCAGCGAGCATCACTATCCTGACATAAATTAAACTAAACTAAATAAGAGGTTCAGCATTTCTACTATGAAAAATCATCACGGGTGCAGTGCTCAATCAGATGTATCCACTTCCCACCCACACCAATTATTTCCCTAACATTTGACTCTCCCAACTCATTCACAGTCTACAAAGGGGTCATTTCCCCAGAAAGTTTCCCAAACAAAAATCCATATAAATTTCTCACCTAATTCTAGGCACATGATCATTCTACCACAAGACTTTGATACTTTACAACCCTAACAGTACCTAAATAAACTGGTTTCTTTGCTTCTAAATGAATACACCTTAAATAAATGAATAAATAAATGCTGAAATGGCACTATGTTTGACCTTTGTACATGAACTCTTATACATTATGTACTGCCACCCACAAACCACCTTTCATACAACAAATATAGTGTGTAAACATCAGATGAAAAACATTCCCATCAGCCAACATTTCCGCATCCACAGTGATGCCATCACAACCTACACACCAGTAACTGTACAACTATTTGAATATTTCATTACAATTTGCCCTTGTTTGTTCATAAAGAGGAGTGGGAAACATATAAATGAACATTCTGATACTTGCGATAAGCATCATAGATCTCATAACCTCATTTCACTTAGTTGCGCCTATGACCACAAATCTTTTACCCTCAATTGCAAAGAGGGAGAAAAACTGAAGAACACTTATTAAATGCTGGAAATAATTCATCAGGGACTCTCTGTAAAGGGTGAATGGTGGTGAAAGAGGAAATAAAAACATCTTTGAATTAATGAATTGAGGATCAACATTAAAAAAAAAGTCCCATTGAGTCTTATGAAAATTCTAGCAAGGGCTATCAGTTTGTATGGAGATTGGAAGGGGCCGTTGATATTCCAGGATTTTAGGTGAGCAAAGGCTAGTCTGATAGGTTCAATACTAATATGTGACTGGAGAATTTGCTATTGCAGATCAAGAAGGTGCACAAAGTATGGTGGAATTATTGAAGGAGGAGATTACTCTGCTCATAAAATTTTAATACTGACAGGACAGGATTATTTGGACACAAGAATTTATGTGGCAGAGTAGACAGCTGTATCTGCGCATGAGACAGCTAAAGACAGGCTCATACTGCTTCTTAGTGGCAATGCAAATCGTCACTTTAAACTCACACCACTTCTAATCCACCACCCACAATATCCTACAGCATGTGTACTCAGACTCTTTCACTGGAATACGACTAAATGAAATTTAACAATTTCAGACACCCACTAATATAATGTTTTTTTTTGTGCATTTGAATGAAAAGGCTGAAATTGGAAACACTGGCTGACAGTGGCGATGAGTTATATAATGCTGCCAGCAATCACGCATATTAGGAAACATATGTAACTTATGCTTTTTTTTTTTAAGGTAACACTGTTCCATGAATTGCTACGTTAACTGACCAACACAACCATACTGATCTAATATACTGGTACGTTATTCAGTGCTGCAACATGTTTTGGCTGTTTACACCAGCCATCATCAGGCAGGCATCAGTTCACAACAAGAATAAAAAGGGCCTCTCTCCCTTTTTATTCTTTTTGTGTACTAAAGTCTACCTGATGATGGCTGATTGAACAGCCGAAACATGTAGCAGTGCTGAATAAAGGACCAATATACTAGATCTATATGGCTGTGTTTGTCAGTTAATATCATTTTACTGCATTCCATTTATTTTTAAAAACTTTACCCTTCTCTATATTTCAATTTCTTTTTTAAGGACACACTCCAGTAGATAATTATTGGTGTACCAGCAGTGGTACAATTATCAGAGTTTAAGAAACCATGTCAGTAAGCTTTGACAGGGAAGACCAAGAGAATTCTGCTGGTCATGTGGAAAGCCACTTCACATGCCTGGGTCACTGGAACAATTTTTTTCTGAACTGGCTGTGTGCCTTTTGTTCCATCAGTTACACAATACCACAGCAGCCATAATTTTGCATTCAAAGCCTTGTTAATTCTGGACAATCTTTGTCCAGAAATCAGAAATGTGTTTATGTCTCCAAATACATGTAATATTTAGGCTAAGGTTCATGCAGCCATCTTATAATATGAGAGTCTATCATTTGACCTTTGCAGATTCAACGTTTTTGTACATTGCCAGGAATACAGTATGTATGAAAGCAGCAGACTGCCTGTATTAATGCATGCAGAGTGCTGTATAAGCAGAATTCTGAATATAATATAAAAGTAGACAATGTAAAGCAATCCCATTACAGGCCTGGACAGGCCCTGAGGTTTCCAGGAGGCTGAGGCTACCAGATTTCAAGACTTTTGGCACATGCAGGTGGTAAAGTTGTCAGCCCTACACACCAGCCGCCTTAACCCCCCAGGAAATATTCGTGGTACTCATTTCTGTTGGAGGCTGAGTCAACCCCAAGGCCATATACAGGGCGTTTCAAATTGTACCCTGGGATTACAAAAATTTATTACTGGAAACCCGTAGGACACGTATTTACGAAACCTGTACAGATAGAAGGAACAACTAAAAATTTTTTTTTTCCAGTAAGTTGTTTTCATCGTAGTTCATGTTTATGCCGCTAGGCGATATAAGTGTATGTAGTGAGAAAATGGCTGCTCCAGGGTAGAAGTCGTTTTGCGTGTTGGAACATCACACAAGTAAATCTGTGGTTACTGTGCAATGTGCATTTCGTGCAAAGCATGCCAAGTACCATTGCCACGTGACCTCACTGACCTAAAGGCACAGATCATTGCAGCAGTGAAGAATATCGATGCACCCATGTTGACGCGTGTGACAAGAACTTGAATATCGTATCGATGTGTGCCGTGTCACATACGGTGCACACATCGAACAACTCTAGTTGTCAAAAAAATTTTTTTTTTCAATTTTCCTGTGGCTGTGAACAATTCCATTAAGGCAGGTCCTTTGGTTTTCTTGTTATAAATGTTTGTAATCATGGAGAACATCACGAAACGCCCTGTATATAGGTAGAATCTGTAAATTCTATGAGCAGATACTGCTTAAGTTGGCCATCCCAAAAACATAGCACAAATTTCTGACATGTAATTAGGGTAGTAACACAAAAATAAATGGCATACCCCATGTAGCTTATTTTTATCTAGGCTTTTAGAATTCCACTATCAGCAGGTTGCACAGTATAAACATAAACATAAACAACTATTTATTCTGTTTTATCCTGTACCTCATTCTGATCCTGTGCAGGCAGATTCGGACATACTTTCTTCAACAACTGCTCCACATCCTTTTGCACATTAGGGTCCCCAAGAAGCGCGTCAAAAACCCCCATTGATGCTTCACATACTGCACACTCCTTTACATTCTTCTTTACTGATTCTGACAAAGAATACACAAATGAAATAGCCAATGTTTTTAAAACATTTGTAACTTCTACCCACATTCTCAATGAAGGATCTGTAAACACTTCAAAGTGCTTCTGCAACAACAAAACTCTTTCAACTGACTTACATGGCACTGAATTGACAAAATCATACAAATTTATCACACACAATTTAAATCCGTCTTCCTACACTGACATCACAGAAATTATTTTAGTTGTTCCTCTGTTGCATCAGTTACAAATAAAGGTTAATGAAATACCAGTTGTACAGGTAAATTACTTCCATGGTTCCTGCCATTTTACAGAAGTCTTCAGTGCAAGTCTCACCAGACTTCATGGTCTGACCACTTGTCACATGATTTTAGCCATTATGCATAAAAAAGTGGCCTCTATGGTAGCACTCCTGCCTCTCTGACTGCAGAAAAAAAGCTGATTCTGTGACTCTCATGACATCAGCCCAGGCCTGCTAACCAAAGGCCAGGGACCTTACAGAAATATTCAAACTATACTTTTCATCTTCCCAATCACCAGCTACAACAGTCAGTAAACATTAAAGGATTTGAAAATAGCCTAAATATACAATGAGCTAATAAATTCACTCTACATTCTTATATTACAAATATTCGATTAACAATTTTCACATTAATGAATCTCAAAAAGTTAATATGCCTGATTCCGTACAAGGAATGCATTTTCACTGGGGGGGGGGGGGGGGGAGAAGAGGAGGAAGGGGAAAGAGTGGGCGTTTGGTGTGTGTTTGGGGGGCAACGAACCCCACCCTGCCCACCAAATGGGGAG
>Ga0123357_10013622_pt1 | contig 10567 bp, 3 predicted proteins | sample TergutEmb28metaG_FD_89873 | JGI IMG/M metagenome (GOLD analysis project Ga0123357, IMG submission 89873) | Embiratermes neotenicus P4 segment gut microbial communities from Petit-Saut dam, French Guiana - Emb289 P4 | ecosystem: Host-associated > Arthropoda: Insects > Digestive system > Gut ...
TCTTTTGAACGTTTAACTGATACAGGTTTATGACACGGCGGGTTAAGGTTTTAACTTAGGTCATGTTAGATTACGTTGTTAAGAAGGGTTAAGTCAGCGCAACTTACATGTTGCTGACACTAGTATACTTAGAACTAGTTAGCTTTCTGGCTTTGTTCATAATTTAGTATTCTACAAAGACCGTCGTCATAGTCATAGTCATCATCATCACTCATAATCATCATCTAGCTTGCACGGTTTCAGGCCTCCTTACCTGTCCCGGTCCCATTTACAGACGCGAAGTTTTTTGAGGGGCCATCGTTGGCTTCGTATCCCACATGTTTGATATTTCACAGTTAAGTGTGTCAGTCCGTATCTGTCCATTCGCCGAACATGTTGTATCCATTTATTTCTGTAATTTTGAATTTTCTTTATTAATGGGTTAATTTTAAGTTCTGATAAAATATCTTCATTTGTTTTGTAATCTTGCGACGTGTATTCTGCCGTTCTAGAAAGATGAAAATCTTACAATGCGTTACGTTGAATTAGTCTGTTAAGTTATTTCGATTCTATAGGACTCTGACGATTGTATTCGGTTGTTTTACTATGCCCAATGTTTGCTATTTCAGTAAGACAATGACGCAGGAAAAGTTAACACATTCTGGAAATTGCATTTGTTTCTGTCCTCATTTAAAAAGCAGGGGAAGGCATCTACTCAGTTGGGTCGTCTGACCAATCCCAGCAATTAAAAACAGCTTCGTGAAACTGGCCCAAATGAGACGTTTCCTCCTCACCTTTTTACCTGAGGACGGAAACAGATATTGTTTGGAAATACGACTTTTCCTTATTCGCACTTCACTTCGGAACACTAGAAAATAGACAGTCCCAAACGCGAACTACTGCCATGGGTTCGGTTAGGGTAAGGTACATGAGAATAACGAAATTGTATCCTTCAACTGGTTTAGAGTCTTTTAGTTTATACACGGAACATGCTAGTCTGTCAGCATACTGCCATCAAATAAACTCTTTCTGCAGCAGTTTAGTGACCGCCGTGCGTTTTAGCGTCTAGTTTCGGTTTGTCCATTCTATAATACAAAATATTCGTCAAAGCACAAATTCCGAAACGTCTGTATCGATAACGGCGCCGTTATGGTAATGTTCACTGTATGAATCCTGCAGCACTCGCATAAGGGTATTATAACAATCTTAAAATGCACTTCCTTCTTACTGAAAACGTAAAGGTAAAGGAGTTCCATTACAGGTCTGGAGTGGCCCAGAGGGTTCCAGGAAGTTAAGGTTCCCAGATCTCATGACAACGGCACAGGATGGTGATAAAGTTGTCAGCCTTAGGCACCGGCCGCCTTTACCCCCAGGAAATGCTCCTGGTACTCATTTCTGTTAGAGGCTGAGTCTACCCCAGGCCCATAGTGCGATCGGAAGGATTTTAAGTCAATGAAAAATTCCAATAACACCAGCTGGGATCAAACCAGCAACCTTCCGATTTGTAGCACAGCACCTTAACCAATGTGCCACCGCGGTCCCCTCCTTCTTACTATAATACAAATTAATCTTATTTGCACTGACATCGATCGCAGACCTTTCACAAAACCCACCACACAATTTCTACTAGCGCAGGAACAAAAAATAATTGGAAGTTCCTGAAGCTTGCAGACATCTGTAAGAAGATAACGCACGGTACGCACTATTGGACTATGCGCGCTTGATTCTGATGCATAATTTCGCGACGGCCAGGTGTGGCCCGTCAGATGGACAGCCACTACACGCGGAAACAAACAGATCATGACCAACGCCCTGCTGCAGTAAGGGATGGACTGTTCCTCTCCTCACATAACAATACATGATTTTTATACACATAGTGCTGCCAAAGTCCACTGTACAAGAACACAACAACGTTACAATTCACTGCAAAACTGGACTAAAATTCATAATTAATTATCAACGCATTGGCTCCCTTGAAGAGTAAAGAAGTATTCAAATTGAACAGGCTATCCCTGTGCTTTTCATTCAAGCATTTAATCACGAAGACTATGCCAAACAGAGGCACAATTCCATGCATTCCTAATCTCGACACTCGATGGATGAATGGTTAGCGTCTCACCCAAACCTCTTCAATCTGGGGGTAAAAACCTCCACTTCCACTACCAGACGGTAGGAGGCTGGGCGATCCCCCAGGCTCATACTGAACGAAGTGGAGCAAATCCTATTTGCAGGGGATCGAAACACAGTCGTCCAGCCCGTAGCCAATTAGTCGTACTGAAGGTGCTGTCTCGGCTCACGTAGGAATGTAGGGCATATACAGATATTACAACACAACTTCAATATATTCACTCTGCACATTCTTATCTACAAGACAGGCAGATTTTAATTGTAGCTACTCAGACAATACCATTGCGTACTCAAACACTTGTCTGAATCAGATTCTTCACGTGCCAAAAATAATTTCTTCTTTACCTATCATTAAATAGGCCCTGTGGCCTCCTGCTAATCGGCAGTAAATTCTGGAACAATTTAGTTTACTTTTAACGTATAAATTGCCACGAACTAACCAAGTCAATTGGTGCTGTGTTTAATTTAGTACCGCCGTTACGTAGGGCGCTCAGTGTATGTGGATATGTATAGAATGTAAGGCAACATTAATCGACCTTTGATCTTTGCCACCTTCACCTAATTTAACGATTAAAAGAATTAACTGCATATACACAAAACAAGTTTTGAAACCGCCTTTAAAAAGAGTCTCAATTACCATCACGCGATAAAAGGAAATTTAGGGTGTAAGACGGAGTCATATATGCATAGAATCGCCCACTTCAAAGCAGTGTGGAGATTAAATCATGTGGAAAATGCAAAAACAAGCGTGTTCACCTGAAAGTTTGCATCAAACGAAATATCCGTAACAATCTGAGGTTCGAAAAGTGAATCCCAGAAAATGGTCAATAAAATGAAAATACAGAATGTGTTTGCTTGGTGAACACAATTGTGCTTTTACGAACTTTTTTTTGTGATGTTTACGATTCTCCTTTGTTCTATTCGCAGAAAACTCAGGAGCGGAAAGGGAGCCGTAATTTACAATGCCAAAGGAGCGTAAATATCAAAGGTCATACCATCAAATTCGCAATGATCCAGGGACCTTTCTGTGCGAGCCCTGCGTATCGACAAGAAACTGAAATATTATTAGTGGGTAGTTTTAGCAGTCCCAGCGTAAACAGCCAAGTCCCTACAATATTCCTTCCTTATATAGGCTGGCAAAGGTGTGGCGGATTACGATTTTATCCCTCCAGTACATGTCCGTGGCGAGAGTTAACTCCAAGGCAGCGGCGATAACGTAACTCAGCGCAAACCAATGCTATAACTGTCCACGTGCTAATTCGCAATCCGTACTCTTCCTCAGATATTATCATACCGATCAAACCTGCAATGATATGCTCGAATTTGTGGAACGTATGCGGGAAATGAGAAGTACACGCAAGATATTAGTGGGACATTATTAAGGGAAGAACCCATTTATCGCTCATAAACACGGTACGGTAATGTGCTCGAGGGATCCAAAAACGGCCGGAAATTTCCTGATCAGCTAAGCAACTACCAACTGCTCAAGCAGCTATCTGCTTCACTGAATTATTCCGCGTTTGCGTGACAACTGAGCAAAATACTTTAAAAAATCTTACTTGAATCTGGAAGATACCTGGCTTCGAATCCCGGACGAGGAACCGTAAATAATGAATAAGATATTATCATGATCTTCTCGGGCCTTCCGGGTGAATAACTCTCCAGTTCTTCATAAATAGTGATCCGCAATATTCATTCCACCCTCAATAAAACCTAATTTTGTAGCAATAAACACAATACACAACCACAGGAAGTTCAAGTCAGTGTGTACGGGTCACCCAAATTCTAAGTCTGAATTCAAGCGCCTCCACATTTCAACTGCGGAGTCCTATTCCGATCGAGAAGCTACAGAGACCACCTCTTATCAACCGGCACTCAGGATTACTGACACCACTAACTTACTAAGAGGCACGTCTACTTTAATGTGGATAAAGGCTGTCATCCCTTGTCTAATAAATCACCACTCCATCAAGACGCATGAAAAAGTGGAGGTGCCTGATCAAGCGGTTACGTTCCTCATTCGTATTCGGCTCGGATACAGACCGTCCTCACTGAGGTTTTTCGTAACATGCCGCAGTCCTTCCAGGCAAATATCGGGATAGCACTCTAAATTAGGCTACAACCGCTGCCTTCTATATCCTTCCCTACTCATCAATCACTATCATTCTACCATTCGACGCCATATAGTCTGAGCTACTAACAGTTTGTTACATGAGCCACAAATAAACAAATAGCCTACACCACTAGACGGGGTGAGTCGTCAGCTTCACGCTTCGTCAACTTCGTTTCTGGGGAGAGAGTCGCACTACCCATCTGGATAGGGTAAGGGCCATTATCTTGTAGTGAGGCATACAAAAAATGTCCTGTCTCTGCCAAGAAAAGAACCCCAGTCGTACTTGATTTCACTTATCGTGCTATCTCAAATGAATAGTAATACGAAACGGTATCTGACCAATTCTATGTATCCAGAGGTCCAGCACTGCAACTCTTTCCCTCTGAAATATTTAGGAAGACGGGAAACATTTTGCCCAACACAACCAACCATATAGCTTGGTTACAAACGGATCGACATTCGTGGCAATTTCACAATTTCTAAATCGATTTAATGATGCGCAGTTTTAATGGCTGCCTCTGAACTCTGAAAATACAATCGTGGATAAGCTACCTATGAGCAATGTCTAGAGATCACATACCGTCAGCTGCAACGCGGCAGAAGAACTCATTCTGCACCACAAAATTCAGTATCCTGGCACCAGACACAGCAACTGAACCTCACTCACATCCGCACAAACATGAGGGCAGCCGTTCCTCTACCCCGAAGCCCTACCATTGCCGAGGACAAGGAATATCCCCTCTCTCCCATGCCACGCAAGCGTCGTGACGCTGTAACCTGGAGTGGTTTCCATGGCGGTGGGCCCACAGTACGACAGGGAAGTTCTCGAGGGAGGAACACACTCTAGAAAGGCCTGCGAATGACACGTGCAGTATGTATTATTGGAGTACGCGCATCTGGGTCTTCTTTTGTTTATATCGGTCATGGGTTCAGTAAAGGATTCGAGATTCAGGTGTGGTCCGTTGTTTTGTGTAGCATTACAGAAGGAAAAATACAAGACGCAAATGAGTCCCTGTTTTCTTTCGCCAGTGAAGTCTCCACGTAGGAGTGAAGTCTCCATACAGGGACAGTCGCCGATACCAATAAATTCCCTACGCAGGAATAAGTCTCCATTCAGATGCACAACTGCGCGTAATACAAAGGATACAACTGCTACACCAAAACAATGTTACAGTTAAATTATACGCTCGAATTGAGTCGAGGACATCTCCTGTGTAAAGACAACATAAACAATCTATAAAGAATATTTAAGAAAGTACAGCTCAGAAATTAGACCACATTCTAAAGTTTTTAAGCTTTCGCCGTGTTCTAAATGTAATTTGTTCCTTTTTGGGTAATTTCTCGGCGTCTGAGTTCTAATTGCCGACGTTTCGGTACTCACTATCGGTTCCATCTTCATAGGCAGGTGAATGAAGTATGTAGTATGAAGTATGTACTTCATTCACCTGCCTATGAAGATGGAACCGATAGTAAGTTCCGAAACGTCGGCAATTAGAATTCAGGCGCCGGGGAATTACCCAAAAAGGAACAAATTACACATTCTAAAGGTTCACCACTCTGAACACATCAAATCTCACGCAGGTCTATAAGCCTACTATTGTTTAATTTCGTCGACGACAAAATTTTATCTTCCATAAACTGACATTAACATCAACGCCGGATGTAACTTTTTAAGATGGATACGTCACTTCGAGCTTATTAAGTGTCGCTGGTGTCGCACTCGCTTCACAGGACGGAGCATCCGCCATGTTATTACCGACTACAGGATACTGGAAAGCAGGGGTTTTTGAGTGACCTCAAATATCACTATCTTCGCACTCATGCACATACAGACATCATGGTGACCTCCTCAACCTATACCTTTGCATAACTCGACTACAAATGTAAACTCAAATCTACAGCACACTTTTATTAATATCTGCCTACATTATAGGTTTAGCATTTAGTTTTCACAGATCCATCCCCTTTAACAGGGTGCAAGATTCTACAGTACGAGGCATCGTTATTGCTTCTGAAGAGCTCGCAATCCAGTCGCTGAGGTATCGTTAATGAAAGTTACCTAACATAATTCCCCCATAACTTCGGATGGTATGACATTCCGATATTATACACCGATCATGTACATCAAAAGGTGTTAATGGGCAACAGTTATTCCTTTCCAAGTACATCAAACTAGAAATTCTTGGGTGACATCGTCCCGTCGTATCGGATAGTAAAAATAACACTTAATGAACAAACTAGAATTTCTCATAAAATGTTTTGTCATGTTGAAAGCGTCACACGTTGTTTCTTAAAACAGCTATTTATTAGTGACGGTTATTGGCTTATTTTTTTAAAAATTAAAGCTGGGTGTGAAAGCTGAATATTGCTTCAACGTTTCATTCATGCTACATCTCAGCATCAGACTCATCTAAGTGGTCAGCGTCTTGCTGCGGCGACTTCACTGTTTGGACGAAAAACTCTCACAGAGCATATTTAATGCGTAAAGTGTTGGGCCCTTACAGTGTTTTGAGGGTGTTGGAAAATAACAACACCTGCGACCGTCCAGAATATTGCTATATTAAACAAAGACGATTGACATTTAATTGGCATTAGTTTGCTAATTACTGACCCACTACCGACCCCGGCGTACATCCGACAATATCAAGTATTCTGGTACAGACCAAGTCAGTTCCCATACTACGTTTCCAAAGCCCAAATTTATTTAGTATAATTTCGGGGCCGTAGGTTCCCAGTCTTTAGCTACTGCAGCGACCGCAAATCGGCGGCCAGCAATACCTCCTCAGCCCCACAGGGTCGAACTTCCAGGCAATTTCAAACACTGAACAAAAAAGGAAACTTTCTGAAGTCCTGAAAATGAAAACCAAATATTCGGAAACACCACGTTTCTGCAAGCAAAAATCAAGTAGAATGACAGGAAATATACAGAAAACTAAAAGTGAATTACGTTAACTTGGTACACTGATATGATTCCGAATGACAAGGCCTCAAATGTTCAGGAACAAATTAAAAAAATTAGTACATTAACACAAACACTGATAGTAAAAATAAAAACTGCTAGGTCCGAACGTGAGCCAGTTTTATCCACTTTTCATCCTCATAACCTGTGTGTCTAAGAATCTTCTTAATGATATTCTGATTGTCTCCACTTCCCTAGCCACATAATCATTCTATCAGAGCCTCCTACATTTCACTACCTTAACAGTTCTTGGTGACCAGTATATATCACGAAGTTCCGCATTATATAATATCCTAAACTGCTCATTTCCTTCATACTCATTAGTTGAACACATCTGCCTAAGCGCTGGACCTACTGGCACAACACGCAATGTATGCGGTCACTGCGAACACGCTACAATAATTCCAGAAACATGTTGTTTTCCTCTTCAGAACACACATCCCAATATAAGTTACAAAATTTCAGATGATCTACTCCTGGTTTGTAATTCAGAGACCGATGTTTCAGCTGCGAACATTATGAGTGCCCCTCATCTCCCTATCTGAGACGTCCCGCAAACCAGACATATTCACTCAGGAACTTCGCAGTATTCCTCAAGAACCTGGAGGCATTTGGTGAGGTGCACTCCCGTATTTCCTCGTCCGTGTCAGTTTTCCAAACATCAACAGCTGTCCTTACAATCTATGCAGCTGAATAATTTACACAGCCGAAAGGTCAAACAAGTAAAACAAATCTTCCACGTCCCATAAATTGTAAAAACGAGATAAATCAGCTACAACAAAATTAAAAATTTGTGCGTCATGGTGTAACCGATCACTTTCAGTACAGTTGTTTCTTAGGATTGCTGGCGCCAGTTACGGATGCTTCATTGCCATGCGTTGCAGGTTAATCTGTCAAAGTATATTCACGACCTTTGGTGATAGGAGCCGTGAGATTTAAATGCCGAAAGTGTTAGGAGCTGATAACGGAAGCTAGCAGTCCAGTAAGGAAGTCAGTCGCTTACAAGTGTGGTGTGGGTAGGAGTACAGAGAAGTGACTGTGTCAGTTTCCTAGAAAAGATCTAGTTGTTTTACTGGATATTGCGCTCCATTATTTTATATCAAGAATAAAATGAATAAATAAAACATAAGTAGAAAGAAATAATTAAAAGTAAATGTGATTCGGTGAACCACAACCGTTTCACGAAAGAGACTGAGCACGTCGGGACAACAAAGTTACAAAGGGTGATCGTGTACAACGGCTTATTTGATTACTAGTGCCAACGCTTTATTATTCTTAGTCTAATACAGTATCATGTCGCATATTCATTAGAAAACCCGTTCATCCTCGCCCCAAGTTCCAGCAACTTATTTTAACATCACCTGGAATAAGTTTGCATAAAAGCCTATGGAAGTTCTTTTGGAATTAAATCCACAAAATTTTCGACCTACGATTTAATTACGTAACAATGTGGAACGTACTTTGTAGCCACTACAAAATTTTAATATGCGACGTTATTCATCAACAACTGATGAGCTACATAACAGGGACTACTAGTAGTTTAGAAAGTGCATATAAATCACTACTCAACAGGCCACCAACATGGGAAGACGTATACGTCGTACAATAAATATCTTAAAATAAAAAAAAAGTCAATCGATCATTCACACTGCGACCAGCAGATTGAAAAGTCGCAGAATTTAATAAGAAGCCTAGTCCGAAATCTAAAAATGTATAATTCTTCTAAGTTTCATATCCTACGTTATACCAAAAACCTCACGAAACGTTCCTTGCAGAAGTGCATAACGCGAAATCACGACTCACATTCAAGTACGCTACAGCTTACGGCTACGCCGAAATCTACCAGTTTAATTTCTGTCCACATCGTCGATTAGACAATGTCAGTTCCCACCCTGCATGACACACAGTGTCAGACTTCCCAGAATGTCAGATATAGAGTGGAGTTGTTGCAGTGCTCAATTGCGCATCACACCGTTAAGATAGCCTATACTGGAAAAAGACTAAGAAGCTTCTCCTTACGCAATCTTCTGCACCCTTCTCCTTGCTCCTGGTACCAAACATTATTCTTGTACTTCAATTTGAAACCCTCAATCTCTGTTCTTTCCACAGATTAGGACACGAAATTGGAGATGGAGGTAACAACGGGTGAACTTAGAGTTTTACACATTTTCAGTTTCATATTGTAAAGATAAAACGTATAGTTGTTCCTGAACGTAATTAATTAATCACCAGGCCATAAAGATGCATGGTGGAGTGAAGACATAGCTCCAAGTAATCTTAACCTCGACACTACATGAAGGTGAGTTAACATCTTCACGCTCCGGCCGCTTTATTCCCACGGGAAGGGCCCCCGGCTAAGCATCAGACAGAACGCCGGTGTGGGCCCCAGAGCAGGTCTGGACGCTGTGGAAAAGAGAATATCTCTTGCTCCTGCCGGGAGTCGAACCAACATTCCTCTGTTGTTCACCCCGTAGTATTGTCACTACACCGACTGAGCTACCCTGTCTCTTATTAGAACAGTATAAAAAGGGGAATGTTACAATTATTGAGAACCCAGTGGTAATTAAACGTACCAGACAGCGTCACTCTTATTATGCCAAATTAGTATTACATCACGGCCACAGACAAACGAAAGCGCATTAACGTGTAATACACACTGAGCAGTCAAATATGGTGGCGCCTGTGTGGGACGGGCGGGAGAGAGAGAGAACGAAAGAGCGACGACGACGACTCCATCCGCCGTCAGTTCCTCTTTACAGCATCCTATAAGCTTGTTGCTTGTGACAGCAGAGGTTGCCCAGCATTTTGTGCGCATGGCATGACGCTGCATGTGAGCAGTGTCTTCTGTGACATAACATTATGTAATGAGGGCAGTGAAGGTAATAATCCACACATTCTTAATCTTGATACTAGCCAGAGGTGAGTTGCCAGCTTCACGCCCCAGCCGCGCTATCCATTACTCAATAGGTAGAAGGCTGGGTGAGGACCGGAAAGAGTCAGCAATCGAGTTTGGCTGTTCAGCCCGAAGCCGGTCCCTTTCTGGCATATTAAACTTTCGGTCATATTAAGAAGACCAAAATATTTCGTTCGATCGTCATACTTCCTAAACAGAACTGACATCCCTGGGGTTGTTTTACTTTCCATTACCACCCACCACTTCAAGATCCTACAATGAGTGGCGCTTGCGATGTTGTCAAAACCATTACGTCAACTCTGTTTATATGAGGGAATTGTAGTACAAAGATTTGCTTATAGGTCAGAAAACACAAAGAACCTCAACCAAGACAGTCTTCTCGTCTAACTTTCTAAAGATAAAGATCTCCCCGTAACATTCCATACAAGCACGGGGGGGGGGGGGGGCAGAAATATAGCCTTTTACTTTTTTAACA
>Ga0123357_10013623_pt1 | contig 10567 bp, 9 predicted proteins | sample TergutEmb28metaG_FD_89873 | JGI IMG/M metagenome (GOLD analysis project Ga0123357, IMG submission 89873) | Embiratermes neotenicus P4 segment gut microbial communities from Petit-Saut dam, French Guiana - Emb289 P4 | ecosystem: Host-associated > Arthropoda: Insects > Digestive system > Gut ...
ATTATGTAGTCCCCTCCACTTCCCTATTACCTCATTATGTAGTCCCCTCCACTTCCCTATTACCTCATTATGTAGTCCCCTCCACTTCCCTATTACCTCATTATGTAGTCCCCTCCACTTCCCATTACCTCATCCCTCTTAGGCCCATATATTCTCCTTAGCACCTTATTCTCGTACGCCTTCAGCCTACTTTCCTCCCTCACTGTGAGTGACCAAGTTTCACACCTGTACAAAACAACAGGCAAAATTATAGTTCTGTATATCTTAATCTTTACTTTCTTGTATAGCAAACATTTTTACTTCCTCTTGTAATTATTACTCTTGCGTGCATATATAATTGTCCAAGGAACAAGAATAACACCCAGGCAGTTTATGTTAACTGTGATTCTTAAGGAACATGCTTTTACAATCTTGGTATGTGATGGAACTTGCAGCTGTATTTTAACTCAAGTTTAATAATATTCATATTTTAGTGTGTGGCCTAACTTGGCAGCTGGGCTACATGTGTACACTGTCATACTATTGCAACAGCTGAACAATAAAAGTTAAACAGTATAGTCATATTACAGAGAATATACACTCTTGTGTTTTATGTTGATCACAGTTATAACAGTAAGCATGTATATTTAGAATTGTTTATTGTGGGCACTTGGTACAATAACAATAGCAACAGCAGTGGCAGTAGTGTTATTAGTGGAAGTTACATTACAGGTGGATAAAGAGTACAACAGCTATCCTGATTTGGTCATCCCTTGCATCAGCACACTGAAGAACTTGGTGCTGTACAGCCCAAAGCTCCGGCAGGAACTCTCCCGTAATATCAGCCTCTTCTCATGTATTGTACGAGGTTAGTTTTCAGATTACACCTCAACATTGTCTGTTTCTGCACTGTGTCTATCCCTTTCTTATACCCTACCAAACTCAAAATTTTTTTAGTACATTCTGGCTATTAGAAACCTTTCCTGTAACCAGGTTTATGAATTTAGTACCTTATTATGGTTGCGTATTGAGTGTTATACCTTTGCATTATATGTTCTTTGACATTCATCATAGTAGTTTGCACTTAAGAATAAGTGTATAGAAGTTTTATGTGGGCCGGGTATCTCAGTCGGTATAGTGACTGACTACGGGCTGAATGGTCTGGAATCGAATCCCAGTGGGGACGAGATTTTCTGCCTGTCCAGACCAGCCCTGGGACCCACCCAGCCTCCTGTAAAATAGGTACCGTGTCTTTCCCGGGGGTAAAGTGTGGCCAGGACATGCTGCTGACCACTCACCCCCTTCTAGTGCTGCGGCTATGGAAGAGTAGAGCTATACCTTTACCCACCTTCTGGGCCACACCAGGCCTGTAATGGGAACACTTTACCTTTTTTTTATATAGAATTTTTATGCTATCCATGTTATATTTAAACAGCATGTGTATGTTTATTATTATACCAATATATGCACAAATAAATAGTGTAAAATTAATATTAAAATTACTCAGACTTGTTTCAGTGTTAATACACCATCTTCAGGGAGTTTACAAGTTGTGTCGGCTAAAGTTATGAATTATTAAAATGATAAAATACAACAGTATTGTGTCATATTGTATTTTATTGTGTTACATTTTATCATTTTAATAATTCATAACTTTAGCTGGCACAACTTGTAAACTCCCTGAAGATGGTGTATTAACACTGAAACATGTTGGAGTAATTTTAATACTAATTTTGCACTATTTATTTGTGCATATGTTGGCATATTAATAAACATTAATTAATCAATAATCAGGGTATGAACATAAAAATAACATGTGTACGTGTTCTAGGTGGTAAAGCAGGACTGGAAACAAAAACAATGGAGGGATATTAACCTGACACTGCATTTATGCTTTTTTATTGTGTTTTCAGCCATGTATCTATACAGCGGAGATGACAGGTTGCGGCCGGATTCCTCAGTGCTGTTATGTCTGCTGCTGTATAGTGATTTCATACTGTCAGTGCCTGAGCCAGCAGACATTAGTTCGCCGTGGCATTGCTTCTCCCTCCCTGACCTGGTGGTTCGGCACATGAGACTTCCATTTCTGTGTCACAGCCATTGGCACAGCAGCCCACACACACAACTGTCCGAGAAAAGTATGAAGCTGATGAGTATATGGCAGGGTTGTACAAAAACAATTATGTTATCTCTTTGTTTGTACTTGTAAACACACAGTGATTTGGAGATTTACATTGTTCATAAAGCTTCACCAGCATTTGGTTGAAGCACTGTGCTACAAGCCGTAAGGTAACGGCTTCGATTCCCGATGGTGTCACTGGAATTTTTCATTGACATAATCCTTCTGGTCACACTATGGCCCTTCATGTGCCAAGTGTCTTGAAATCTGGGAAACTGAACCTCCTGGAACCCTCAGGGCCTGTTCAGGCCTGTAGTGGAATTGCTTTACCTTTATATACCTTCAAGACAGTATTTTATGTTTCTTTGACCAAACCAACATTTATGAAGGTTCACCAAATACAGCAGAGCAGGCAGCAATTTCATGTGCTATACAGGAACAATGCCATCAGCACAGTGGTGCACAGTGCTGTGACAGAAAAAAAATTCTCTGGTTTCATTAATGGCTGTGTAAATATTCAGACTGTGTAGCATAGAATGATTGGGTGGTTAGTGATTAATGACATGGCAGGGATGTGCGAGGAGGTGGTTGTCACCTCATTTTATGTATTTTTCAGGTCCTGTACTGATCTTTACCCCTCACCATGTTAAGCCACTGGTGGCTACTCCAGTAGTAGTAGTAGTAGTAGTAGTAGTAGTAGTAGTAGTAATAGTAGTAGTAGTGGTGGTGGCGGTGGCGGTGGTGGTGGTGGTGGTAGTAATAGTAGATGATTTGTGTTTCTAGAAATATATGCAGTAAGTGAGTTCTGCTTGGAACTGCATGGTCATATTTCTGTTGCAGGAGACCTGCTGAAGCATGAAGATTGCTATGCACTGCTTCGACTGTGCTGGAATGTCGAGTGGTTTGGTGGACTGGAGGTGATTCTAAGTTGGTCTGCAGTGCCACCCACTTTTGACACTGTGAAGGGAGGGAAACTGTCAGGGTTTGCTGATGAGTTGAGACTCTTGGAAGGAGACTTGAGTTGTCTCAAAGCAACAGCTGTCACTCACAGATGCAAGCAGCGTTTGTATGACATTCAGAATGCAACCACACACCAAGCAGTTTTAAAGTCTCTTACATGTATAACAGGGTTAGTAGTTTTTTTATATTTTAGCTCCTTTATAGATTTTAGATTGTATAGATTAAAGGGTTGAGCATTAAATGGGCCTTGCACTTTGTCGTCTTTTATCTGTTGTGCATCCCGTTTTATGATGTACCCCCCTGTATTTTAAAAGAAGTCTATTTCCTGCTTATTTTACAGCATTGTTTCACTACAGAGTGTATATAATTTTGTGACAGTATTGTTGCTCGCAGGTCATCTGCCATACTCATTCTGATGTTACTGACAATTTAGAAAGAAATTACGTGTGTTTGCTTCCTTCTTTAGGTATGTGAGTTGTCTAGCAACCAACCTGTCTCTCCATCACTGTGTTCCAAAAGTTTCTCTTCCTTATTTCCTCTTACATTATATTTTATTCTATGACGTCCCTTCAGACCTGTTATTTCCATCTTGATTTTCATCTTCCTTTTGCATGCCAACTTATGCATTTATTTATTAATTGGTCTCCCAAGGCATTTGTATTTAAATTCTATCTTGTTCTTATGGTTCATCTGTATGTTCAAATACATTTAGGCCCACCTTATAGGATGTTTTCTGTCTAAATGTGTTCAAAAGTGGTTCATTAGTTGAGGTAGTGGGCCCATGTGGAACATTAATCTGTTCACATCAAATTTCAAACATTTGTACCCCACATATTAATGTAACTCAATTCACTACAATAGGATAGAATAGAACAGAATACAGAAGGGTGGGCAATGTTGTGACCCAGTCACTTCAAATTTTACTGATCGTTTGTGCAGCCCTCTTGCTCACACATTCAGCAGCCCTGCACGCTGGATGAATTGCTCCATCCTGCTGACAGTGATGTCCTCAGAGTCACCTGGTTTCATAAAATGCTGGCCCAGGTGACCAAGCCTTGCAGTCACAAGGAACATGCAAGGCCATTTTAATCACCTGTTTACCTCTGCCACACCTCTGATTTTCCACCATCCCCGGTTGGAATAGATGTCACTTTAGGTGAAAGTGCCCTGTTAGCAGACCTGGCAGTATTCTTAGCTGGTTTGATTCACGTAAGTGAAATAGGCGTTGCTTGACAAGACATATTAGCTATAATAATATCGTAGTGTTAATATGTCAAGGTTTTCTGTTAAACGTTTAAATGGACATGTGCCATTCATTCATTCATTCATTCATTCCATTGGCATGTGCAGAATGTGACGATTCCTTGCCATTTTCAGGAGCTGCTTCCATTCCTCTCGCTTATGTACTTTTTCCTGCCACCCTTCTCCACCAACTATTCTTCCATCCTCTCTCACCTCATCTTGCCATCTATTTGTTAGTCTACCTCTCAATCTTGTTGTTCCCAGATTCATATATAATACTCTTTTGGGAATTCTATTTTCTTCCATTCTCTGTAGATGTCCAAAGAAACGTAATCTATTGTCTCTATTATAGTAGGTTCTTTAACTTTTGCATAAATTTCTTTATTGGTTAATAGCCTCCATTTTCTTTTTCATTTTAATATACTAGGCCTAAAATTCTTCTATACATTTTCGTTTCAAAAATGTTCAATTGCTTTCTATCTCTCTTTGTTAGTGTCCAAGTTTCTGATGCATATGTTAACATTTTGTCTGTTATTGTGTTCTTGAGTCTTAATTTTAGTCTCTTTGATATGTTTTTATTTTTAAAAAAATTTTGTAGCATAAAATATGTTTTGTTATCATTTTTTATTCTTTCTTGTAAGTCTATTTGGTTATTGTTATCTTAATTACATAAAACTCCTAAATATTTAAAATTTTCCACTCTTTAAAATTTGTAATTTTTTATTTTGAAATATCCTATTTTATTTTTCTTTAAACTGTTTTTCCTTTCCACTATCATATTTTGTCTTTTCTTGGTTTATCTGTAGTCCAAACTTTCTGGCAATTGATACGTGCCATTGTTGGTTTTATTATTGATATTTATTCAATAAACTGTCATGCACAACACATTCAGCAGTTTTAAGGTGACTAGTTTTGGCCCACTTCCAGGCCATCTTCAGACATGTGCATTATTTAGAACATATGAAAAAATCATACAATCATCTGTAAAGATTATTGTTTTTATTTAATCTGTAATAGAATAAATGCTGGTCCCAGTAGTGAGGTCTAAGGTGTGGGTCTGCGGCCACTCGCTTGTTGGGATTGTGGGTTCGAATCCCGCTGGGTCTTGGACGTCTGTCTCTTGTGAGTGTTGTGTGTTGCCGGGCTGGTCACTCGTCCAGAGGAGTTCTTCTGAGTGTGGTGTGTCTAACTGAATGCAGTCATGAATCCTTGACAAAGAGGAGGTCTTGGCCCACTAGGGCTGTTGTGCCATGGAAAAAAAAGTTAGAAGAAATATAATATTTGGAGACTTAATGTTCTCACTCACAGGAGTGAATATTTACAATTTTAGGGCTCTCGATTGTGATACCCTATAGCTTATTAGATACATACCAACATTTTGGATGAACCTATGCCTCCACCTTGAGTGCAGAATGGTTATGGAGGGGCAGTGGATTCCTTCACAAACTTAGTATCTATATATCTTCAGCATCACATCCAAAAAACTGTTCTTAATTGAAGTCTTTTTGGGGGGGGAGAATTTCATACCACTGTTACCTGAATATATGTCAGGAATATTCCCCTAATTTGTCATAAGAAATACAGGAGGTTGCTTTATAATTGTGCTCAAAGATAAACACATTCTGTGAATATGGCAGATGTTTTTATATCTTAAGCAAATAGGTGGATAAAGAAAATTACATAGATGCTACAGTAATTGTGCACATTAAAGATACTGCTGATTTTATTATTGATGTGCTTACGGCCTGTTTTGAGTCAGATTATTCCAGTGTAAAGTTTTACAAGTTGAAGTATTCTGTAAAAATCTTGAAATAGAATATACAGCAGCATCTAAAATATGGAAATTAATGCATTACAATTGGTGATGATGTCAAGTTAATGGTAATTAGATGTGCAGAATAAAGAAACCACCGTCCCACAGTATGAAAATTTTGTGAACAATGCTGGAAAAAATAAAAATAACTGTCATTCATGAGAGCAAATTCAGCCTGTAATGCATGTTATGGGAACAACACTGACAAAAAAGTTTTGTAGTTCATGCTAGAAAAGCACATAAGTGGTCATCTCATTACCAGAGAAACATTCAGAATGAAACCACTGGAAATCACTACATCCCTGAATATTTTACAGCAAAATTTCAGAACCATTAAGGTTTGGGCAGTAAGATTTATGTGTCACAAAGTGTTAACCCTTTACCAATTAGTTTTGAAGCTTCCCACAGATTATGTGCAAAAGTTAATGGATTACCAGCACCATATAATTTATATGCACCAAAATTATATCTCAAAAGACATATGAAACATCAGTCTTTTTTTCGCATGCTACCTAGCACTACAGTTGAGCAAAAGGGTCAAACTCAACAATGGTCAAACAGCAAGTCATGAAAAACGGAGTATAACTGTGATGCTTTGAGTTCTGGCTGATGGGAGGAGGCTGAGACGCTTTGTTATTGCGAACGAACACAATTTTCTGACTTGAAAGTTTCACAGTGGAGTTATGTTTGAATGTATTCAGAAAGGTTGGATAGCAGAAGAAGTCATGGTCGAATTGGGTGAGGGAAATCTGGGACAGAATGCCAGTTGCTCATCTAAAGAAGAGGGGAATGCTGAGTTCAGATGCTTTCAAGATTCACTTAACAGAAAGAGTGAACTCTGAATTAGTCTACGAGTAAACACAGTGATCATAGCCAGAGGTGTTACCTCTCAGAGTTTCTTGTTGTGGTAGTTAACAAACCATTCACAGATCAATGTGTCACCTGTATGGGGAAGTGGCTGCTGTCTGGGAACTGCCAACTAACACCAACAGAAACATAAGAGAACCATCTGAAGCACTGCTTGGCACTGGATTAAAACTGCATTGAATGACGTTTTACTAGAATACATCACCAGAGGTTTAAACAATGCTGTATTTGAAACAATATGTATGGAACTGAAGATGGTGCTGTGGAAGAAAGGTCACGAATAAAATAATTCTTTTAGTAGTGTAAGTGTTGGCAGTGATTATTTAACTCAGTGATGTGTTGGTAGTAATGTTTTACTGCAGTAATATTGTAATGGTTTGATTCTTATGGCTATTTAACTACAGAATACTGAGTACGATTTCAGGCTTCTACAATGGTTCAAATGATATCTTCTTTCTTCTGGCATGTTACACAGTGCAGATTGGTAGTTAGATACCATTGTTTCAGGACAACCTATCTTTCCTTTCTGTACCCCTGAAGATGGGACTGAAATGTCCTGGAATGTTTGGTATCAAACTACCAATGTACGCTGCGTAAAATCCCAAAATGTCGAAAATTTCAGAATATTAAGCATGGAAACTCTAAGACTCATGAAACCCTGGCTAATGTGTATATTTGTATTTTCCTGAAAATTCAAGATTGTGAAAAGAGGGCACTGTATATGCAGAGTTGTCTTATATTTGGGTAAATATAGTATATGGAACTAAGACACTCTGTGTATATGTTTTCTGCCCAAAACATAACATATATGAACTTACACGTGGAACCTGAACCATAATTTTTTTTCACTGTTTACCAGGTACCTTGGACTTCACATATTAGTCAATGGAAAAGTGAATTGTCAGTTTATGAAATCAACATCAAATTTCTTTGATGCACCTCATCTCCAGTCATTTGATTGGTGGCATGATTTGCCATGGGCAGAGACTTTTAAACGGTTTCTAGGTATTCCTCCAGCTTGCCCACAGGATCAGCAGTTACTTGTCTCTGTACTGAAGTTGTTGCGGCTCTACCTGAATACATGCTGGAGATCTGAACGAGGTGTGAATTCTTATATAGCTGTGACTCTATAAATTCTGAACAAAGGACCTGCTGTTTTCCAAAACAGGAGTTCATTTGCTCAGAGCACCAGATACAGAATATTGGGTCATAATACTAATGAGGATATTTGAGAACAGTGAATAATGTATGAATAAATAAGTTACTAACTAACCAACCAACCAACCAACCAACCCTGTGTAACAAAGCCCTTGATAAGTTAGTATGTAGGTGGGCTGATAAGTTTTACCTCCACTGTAATATTTTTATTTACATTAGACATATCTGGATAAAACCGGTTCTGTGTAGTCGCATGGTATCTCCCATCATACTTCACCTTGAACACACAGATGCTTACAGCCCTTACACAGTGCACATCGAAATGGAAGAGTTTTCAGACGTTCGGTTCAAACAGCGTGCTGTTATTGAATTCTTAACCACAGAAAAAGTTCCTCCAATCGAAATTCACAGATGAATGCAAGCCATTTATGGTGATCAGTGTGTTGATGTGAGTACAGTAAGATGCTGGATAAGGCAGTTCAAAGATGGAGAACTGGGGCAAGCAGATTTGAGTGACAAAACACGAAGTGGAAGGCCTGAGACTGCAAGTGATCACCTTCATCAAGATTGCATTAAAAAACTGATCCGCGGAAATCGTCGCATCAAACAAAAAGAAATTGCCGTTGCATTAGGAATTTCTAAGGAGAGAGTGGGAAACCTTATTGATGTTCTTGGCTTCTGAAAAGTTTGTGCCAGATGGGTACCATGCATGCTGTCTGATGAAATGAATGCTGAAATAGTTCACATTTCTTGGGAACTCCTGGAACTTTTTGAAAAGAAGTTGAGGACTTCTTAAAGAAGGTCATTACAGGTGATGAAACTTGGGTCCATCATTATGACCCTGAGAACAAAAGGCAGTCCATGGAATACTGCCATAAGGAATCACCTCAACCAAAAAAATTCAAAACACAGACCTCGACTGGAAAGGTCATGTTGACTGTTTTTTGGAATTCGGAACATGTTCTTGCAGAAAAAATTATTTGAAAAAGAAACAAAAATAAACTCTCAACGTTACATTGAAACTCTTACTGCATTAAAAAGAAGAATAAAACGGATTGGAAAAATAAATGAAACACTTCTTCAACATGACAACGCCAGGCCTCATACAAGTGCAGCAACAAGAGGTGCAATTCAACGCCTGGACTTTTCAGTGCTGCCACTTCCACTGTATAGCCCATATCTGGCTCCAAGTGATTTCCACCTGTTCCCAAAACTAAAGGAACACTTGAAGGGCCAACACTTCGGCTGTGATGAAGAGGTGAAGTCTGCAGTGAGGAAATGGTTTCAAAAACAAAACACCAATTTTTTTAAGGACGGATTTCAAAAACTAGTGCAGCATTGGCGGAAGTGTACTGAAGTGTGTGGTGATTTTGTAAAAAAATAATTATGCAGCTTTGAAAATAATTGATATAGGCACATTTCTGTTTTATTTCATTAAAATATCTTTCCCGTTCATTTTCTATTTAAGTGGAGGCAAAACTTATCAGCCTGCCCTCGTAGTTGCTCAGCTGTTAAATTCCTTGCATTTTCACGAAATAAAGGGCTCATTATCATGTTCACAAGAGCTTGTCAGGGTCTCTGTTCTCATTGACATTTTTATTAATCCAGTTTTGATTTTTTACTGTTGTACCAAAGCATTTGAACTTCACAATGTTAATAGTGTGGTGAAACTAATAATTAGCAGGTGCTGGAGAGCAGAAATACCGTCCTTGCTGGGTAACACAGCTACTCAAGGATTCAACTCAGGCATTACCAAACTTACTGTTGAGATTAGCAGATACATCTGGTGGAACAGAGGGTGATGACGTTGTGTTGAAGGAGCTGTGTCGAGAAATACTGCAGTTGGTGCAGGAGTGCTCATTGCGTGAGAGGAAGTTGGAGGACATTGGAAATGTGGTGTTGAAGAAAAGTGGTGAAGACAACACTAGCAACACAGCAGGACCATGGATTCATATAATCCGTGCAGTTACACGCAATCTTACGTTTAGTGACACTCAACATTTCTATAATCTTGGTAAGTAATACAAATGCTTTTTTAATTTTATTATTACCAGCTAAAAGACTGTTGCAGTTTTGCTTGGATATTGCTCAGGTATTGATATTGTCATTTGATGTGAAGGATAAATTCTGTGGAGAAAGTAATTTCTGTGCATAATGTTTGCTTACAAGAAGAAACTTTGTTAAATATATTTGACTCAATAAATTGACGAGTTATACAGAGGTGCCTGCTTTCGTACTAAGATCCGAAATTCGTTACAAGAGCAGTATACACTAAGTTACTTCTCCTGTGTAGACATACATTATGAATTTTTTTTTTTTTTACGTTTTGCTGACCGTGCATCTCAGTATATTTATCTCAGTAATTAACCAACTTGATGCACAAAATTTTTGTTTTACAATAAGTTTATTTCATGCCTCTACATGTTTCG